>Ga0268261_10003387_pt1 | contig 11722 bp, 10 predicted proteins | sample TergutNc150P1_FD_190353 | JGI IMG/M metagenome (GOLD analysis project Ga0268261, IMG submission 190353) | Nasutitermes corniger P1 segment gut microbial community from laboratory colony in Florida, USA - Nc150 P1 (SPAdes) (version 2) | ecosystem: Host-associated > Arthropoda: Insects >... | reverse complement strand
AGTGTAACAGCTAGCTTCACCACTGAGCAGCGCTGTTGTTCTGCACATAACAACAGTGTAACAGCTAGCTTCACCACTGAGCAGCGCTGTTGTTCTGCACATAACAACAGTGTAACAGCTAGCTTCAACACTGAGCAGCGCTGTTGTTCTGCACATAACAACAGTGTAACAGCTAGCTTCAACACTGAGCAGCGCTGTTTTTCTGCACATAACAACAGTGTAACAGCTAGCTTCACCACTGAGCAGCGCTGTTGTTCTGCACATAACAACAGTGTAGCAGCTAGCTTCAACACTGAGCAGCGCTGTTGTTCTGCACATAACAACAGTGTAACAGCTAGCTTCAACAATTGCAGCGCTTTTGTTCTGCACATAACAACAGTGTAACAGCTAGCTTCAACACTGAGCAGCGCTGTTTTTCTGCACATAACAACAGTGTAACAGCTAGCTTCAACACTGAGCAGCGCTGTTGTTCTGCACATAACAACAGTGTAACAGCTAGCTTCAACAATGTGCAGCGCTGTTGTTCTGCACATAACAACAGTGTAACTACTAGCTCACCACTGAGCAGAGCTGTTCTTCTGCACATAACAACAGTGTAACAGCTAGCTTCACCACTGTGCAGCGCTTTTGTTCTGCACATAACAATCCCCTCCCCCATTCCACATTCCCCAGTCACAACCCATGGTCATCCCTACACATTTTGCAATGTAATAAAGCCGCTGACGTGTTTCAAGTTTCGTTAAATTCTTCAGTTTGACGTCACACTATTCCTAACCACAGTGTGCCGAATTTCCTTCTAACAGACGTAAATTTCCTGCATTGCTTTCGACGTAACATCAATGAAATCCTGTACAGAAGCACACTTCGTAACTTGACACTGACCGGGTGTCCTTGAACGACTCCAAATCCTTGTTCATAGAAATTTTAAGCTGTGGCATTTCTTTGAATATTTTTTTTTTCCTGCTCACTGCGCATTGCACACTACGGACAGGTTCCAAACGATTGTGTTTTTCAGGTTCGTGTTCTCCGTTTACACTGAGCCATTACCAGTAAATACAGAACATTACTTTTTTTTATGTGCTCTGAACTTACAGATTTTACCGTGTCATAATGTTATGTGGAAAGGAAAGAAACACAGGTGTGATGACAGTTGAATTTGCTTCAATCCTGGGAAAAGTTTTGTTCCAGACTCACTTTCACAGTGCAATTCTAACGGTTGTTATAGTGCTGCTAAACAGCAAAGATCATTGTTCAAAATAAAAGAGCATCTAATGTTTTCAGTTACTCTCTGCACTCACAATCACAGTCTTTTCTATAGAAGTGTTTAACAAGCACTTTAAACCGTGTCACTAATTTCAGGTAATATTTCCTGTATATCTCAGTAGAGCAGTAAATGTCAGCTGCACACCGGTACAGTGGTGACCTGTGAGTGTCGTGCGGTTTCTCAAGACAGTCTTAATGTATTCACAATTCTGTATTAATTGCTAACTTAAGATACAAAGACACGCACTGATTTACATTTTTATGAACCCAATCTCTGTCAACAACAAAGGAGCACTAAATTCTTACAATTCCTTTTCTACATAAACCCCCTCCAGTACCAACATTTATACAAATTATCCACTCAGTATCACAATCCGGTGACTGTAAAGAAACAACTGCTGTCTGCAGCACACACAAACGGATTTCACCTATACAAATCTGAATAACAGGATTCGTGTAAAGATTTTTGGACGCGTTTCTCCATATATTGCATTGTGTTAAAATTAATTGTAAATGAACTTCAACGTCGTACGTTGATGCTTACTGAACTCCACGGACGGTATACAGAGCGGTCTGTTGGCAATCGAACTTTGTGTATGAACTAACAGAATGACTAGCGTGGAAATAATGAAATTAATTAAAGACGATTAACAAGTTAAATAAGGATAATCATATGTCCGGCTGTATGTGAGCCTGTAGTGAGGTGATACAGTAAGTACTGACACAAACCAATATGAAAATCTTGATTATCTGACAGCGGTGTTGCTGAAGATTCAGTTGTTGTGTGATGTGACAGTTTGTTTTTGCGGTTACACTGACAGAATAACATTACTGAATACTCCATTCCTTAGGAGACTATGTGGGCACTTATAGGTTAGGTTTTGATTATCTAGTCTCTTAAAATGCTATATGATTTGGTGACAGAGTATCGTGGTTGAAATCATTAAATCTTTGGTCTTTGTCTACAGTTACATGTTTAAAAAACCCCCAAAAAAGCTACAGACAACAGTGCGTGTACTGGAATGTACAGTAAAAGTTTTAGGTTATCGACGGATTTGAATGAAAGGTAATATATGTGTACATTTGTGAACTGATGTATTGAAGGGACAGGCATATCTATTACGGAAGACAGGGCGAAAATTCCGCAATAAGACAGATAAACGTACGGTTACTGCAGTGCACATATTCCCGTTTGAGCCATGATGACGTCATCCGTGCACGACGGTGGGTAAGACCAAAATAATTCAGCGATGTTTACATTTACACGACGCGAAAAACAGAACAAATAAATAGTATATTGCAATTAGCCTTAAACGTGGTGCAATATTACAATGTAAGACTGAAGTTCATATCAAACGTAGCCACAGCCACAATTGCAGCTTCAGAGGAAAGGAAACAATGCCAGATAGGGAAAAATGGGGAGCGGAATATAGGGTGTGCTGTGTGGAAAAATGGCATCCGTACTTTTTAAGACATACTGACTCTTCCCACATTGATTTTTAACACGTTTTTCTTACCAAAATTTCAGCCACTGCTGTATAACTTTACAAAAGAGCAAAATGTCTTAGGAATAAATTTTAATATTGCACATTATTTTTAAGAACTATTTATTTATGTTTCTTGATGCTTCAGTTTGTGCTGTACGTTTGGCAGCTTGTGACTGTCCTGAAAGGTAAACAAGCCACATCGGTAAATGAGGACACAATTTCTTAAGAGGAATGGCTAATAATAAGTGGATATGCAAAGGTACTTGTATATTGAAGTTAAAAGTATTTACATGTAATTACACCCCTTCGTATTTATGTCCATAACAAACTGCACAACACCACACATGTCCATTACAGGCCTCGAAACATTTCCTGATATGCTGTTCTGACAGAAACAGTAAGGGAAATATCTCCCGCTACAAGCCAGTGCAGATAGAGCTCCACTCGCCATTACTCTCAGCACTGCACTCAAATGAGCGTTCAAACTCACGCCCCTGTCAAGCATAATAAAGATCTCCGGTACCTATATCTATGTGATGCTGAACAGCATACCTGCTTAATTGCCTATATGTTTGTAATTTGTAACTATTTGTTTATTTGTCTGTCAGTTGTGATACGGAAAGACACACAGGAAGTTCTATCCACAACATACTACTACAGTTTTCTCAGCACACAGCTCTAAAAGCCACGAAAACCACAAGCTGAACACACTGTGTTTGATAGGTTAAACTTGTATAACCTCTGTACTTTCCTCTTCCAGCATTCATCTTGTGTTATGCTGTTTATCTCATCCTATAAACGTCCTTATGTCACACCTCTCACAGGATGAGTTACCCATTAATTCCATTAACAATGATCAAATTGTAAAGCTGAACCCCAGTGATAGTTAACCAATTACAATATATATAATTATATAGGGGTAGGTGATAAAGCCCATTGTTCAGAACACTACCGGATGTTACGCGTACAGTGGCACTGTCTGTTAAAAATGCAACAGTTGATAAGCTATGCAATTAGGACTAAGATTCATGCAGTTACCCTGGATTTTATGTTCTCACAGCGGTATAAAAAACCTAAACTTCTTTCTGTTATATGAAGCTACGTTGCTTGTTAAGTGGTTACAGACGTTTCGACAGACAGTGAGGGTCTTTTTCTCAAAAGGTTAAACGTTGAATAAGATTCTTCCTTTGAAGATATACACACAAACCTCCTACGAAAAGTGAGGGAATACGAATAGCTAATGACGAGGGGCATAAACACACATTTGGTTGTATGGAAAACGAGATGGGCAAAAAATGTGTCACGCTTGTCAGATCAGAAATAAACAAACAAACGTTTAGCCGGTATACGTAAAGCGAAGACAACGCTTGAAGGAAATATGCGTAGGTGGGAAGATATTATTAACATGAATCTTAAAAAAACGAAATGTTAGCATATGATCTTCAGACATCGAATATAATACTGCGGCTAATGATAGGTCACTGAAAACACGTTAATAGATACTTCGTTGTTCAAAGACAAGAACTTTCTATCCTTTTGTACAACTAATCACACCGTAACGCAGATGGTTGTGGCACTGCACTACAAGACGGAAGGTTGCGGTTTGGATTCCTTATGATATCACTGGAAATTTTCATTGCCATAATCATTCCTGTCGCAATAAGGCCCTTAGTTCGACTCAGCTTCTAACAGGAAGGAGTACCAGGAATACTTTCCTTGTAAAGGCGGATTGTTTTAGGGCTGATGAACTTCCTACATTCATTTGTAGACAATTTGAAATCAGGCAGAATCTAAATTCTGGAACCCTCTATGATTGTCCAGGCATGTGCAGGGATTGCTTTAACCTTTACCTTGAACAGTTAACACATTATCAAGTTGGAATCAGATCCACGGACTGCCGTAATGTTTTGGTTCAAAACCTTCTGGATATTTTATAAGACAGTTCACACTTTAAAGCAATAAACCAATTTCAACAAACTCAACATTAATCAAGACGTTGTGACACGATCAGCTCTACAACGAATGATAGAATGACGGTGTGCTGTGACTGTCAGTGTACAGAACTGAGACAACAGAACTGTCGGTAACGCAGCTGACCAAGTTAGATTCCGACCGTCTGGGGCGAAATTATATTTGTTGTGCCCCACCAAAGGATACGTGATTTCTATCAGTTCTATTCGTTTAAGCACTAATGAGGGGAAATGATAGCGGGATGACGAGGGTTCGTAGTTACCAATATTAACGGTAGAAAGCTACCACCAAATAGACGATTGTCTATTAAATTATAGATCTGAGGAACACAAGGATAAACTAACAACCACTCAAAAGCTTTCGTGTTTAAATATAAAAAGTCAATATGTATTCTAATCTATAAAAAGAGCAAATGTCAAATAATAAAAAGTAAACAAGTTAATGTTGCACAACAATTGGGAGATCATAAATATACTTCAATGTAAAATAGTTATACTGAAACTGTTTTTTTAAATAATTATTTAAATAGTTGTTTTGCCTCTTTATGGTGCGATTAAATTTGGAATTTAGTTAAATGAATTTCTAAGTTAGCTCCGAAAGTTACTCATCTCGACACAATGTTCTAATCAGAAATTACTGAATTAATCACAGTTAATTAAACACAGTTAGTACGTCTTACCTTTGAAAATCAGGAGAACAAAGTTTATTATCGCTCAACAAATCTTATAATATTCGTGCACAAATTATATTCTTAATAGATGTAGTTCTGGTTTTCTAATACTAATGATATGCGACAGCCGGTACTCTGGTAGTGTAATCGTCTTGATGAGTATTTAGTGAGTGAGTTCAATAACCGACATCAGTAGCATTTATAGAGACGAAATAACAGCTAATGAATTCCTCAGGTCATGTCACTCGCGGGAGTTGAAAGTATTCCCACTATGAGGAATTGAACTGCTAGCTGAGGTATGCTGTGACAGCGGTAAGCAAGTGACTGAGCATTTCCTGGTTTCACAAGCGATAGAACTTGTAGTTTCGAAATATAAATCCGAATTTGAATTTTAACGTAATAGTGTTTTAGATTTCGTTACATAATAAAATATGTTAATATAATTTACAGTACAACAGCAGTACAAAACAGCTACTGTTACTGCATGAATGTAGCAGACGGAGATTTGTTTAACGGTACATCTTAGTTTGTTAATGTGTTTTTGTGACACAAAATAAAATAACAGGATAAACGGCACCAGAAAGTGACACAATTTAAACGCCCAATCTGTACATTACACATGACGTCACAACTGTATCTCACTGTACTACATAAATATATGAACTGCAATGTGAAATGGAATGGTGAAAATATTAAAATTGATGAAATTAAAATTTGTGTGATATTTGAATGTGAGTGGAACAGTGGATAGTTCAGTGGTGAGAATGGTGATTGGCTTAGCGAACTGAGTGATGGGGAGAATATTTGGAACAGGAGAAAGAGAAGCAGAACGTTACGTTACGGGGATTGTGTGTTGACAGCAGATTGTGTTAGGGGGACTGGATAAAGGGTGGGAAGAGAAGGGAGTGGGGGAATTGTGAGACATTTGTTGGGAAATTTGGATGACGAATCTGAAGGGAAGATAATATTAACGCCTATTTGTGTATTTAAGGATATGAAATGATGTTCCAAAAAAGTATGTTGTGGCTGTTTGAAAGATATAAACACAGTCAAAAACCGAACACAATAATAATAATAATAAAGTGTATGGCTGTGAACAGTGGCAAGGATTCTGAATATGACAATGAACCGGTGTGTTTCGTAATTTTTACATTATTTGAGCGATTAAGACTTCACAAGTTGCACTGTATTGCATGGAGACCCTGAACAGGCATTACAGACGCAATATTCGTGCGGTTTTAACTGTTGGTATTCTGCGGAGGTCTTTCGGTCCATGTCGTCACCACACCGCTGGTCTGTCTGTGTCGGATGTCCAAAAACCCATAATCAAAATATGTAATATTTATTGCTGTCCCACTGACTGGTTATTGTTGTCATTTGCTTATACATTCCACGGACGGTATACAGACATGTCCGTAGAGAATGGAACTGTATGTAGGGAAGGGAGATTGGATTGGTTGGGAATCCGGACAGCGAGGGTGAAAATTCATGATGTAGGTAACATACAGATATCTTCAGTTGAAAGTAAGGTCTACGTTCATAAAACCTACATATTTCTCTACACAGTAGATAATTATTATAAAGAAAATAATAGTAGTTAATTGCTATAATGTAACTACAATACACAACTTGCTAGAAAGAGAGTTACGACATTCTTCAAATCACGTCTTACTGCTGAGCAGTTAAACACTGGCTGACTTATCCCTGTTCAACCACAACACTAGTGTCAGAGATTTTCACAGATTTACCCCTGCAATCCGGACAATGACGGGGGTGGAAGAGAGGGCTACCATTAGCTAAAAAGTATCCGGATTTCATGGGGATCCGAATTACTAAGTGACTGTTGTATTATAGGGGAATAAAAAATACCTGAAAGTTAATGTCAGCACGTAGTGTTAGTTTGGTGACGTACAGAGCGAAAAGTGGTTTTGATGTAGTGGGAATGTGCAGTTGTGTTTGTGTATCCGACTGATTTAGAGAACAGGGTGTGAAGAATTGCAGAACGTATTTAGCAGCAATTTGTTATGTAAGTTCAGTGTGCACAACATTACTGTAACATACAATGTGTTCCTGTCAGAACACAACGATAGAGACCGTCACATTACAATTTGTTATGTACGTTCAGTGTGCAAGTTTGCACATTATGACCTGTGGCTGCATTAATAACAGGCTCCCTCGTTCTCAGTGTACGTAGCAGTAGAATATAGTTATTACATTAATAAGAGTTACTGTGGTGTAGAATTTGTAATGAACCATTTGCTTTCCCTATACTTCCTCAATATTTGGCTGTGTTCTGTCACATTTTGACAGTCTGCCTTGGTCCATAGTGTTTCCTCCTCTATCTCAGAACACAGCATCCCAAAACTATAAAGTAATGTCTATATACATGTTTGCGATTTGTGTGTATTTGTTGTTTAGCGGGTAGGTAAAAAACGCAATTCGTCGTCGTCTTTCTTAATGTATATATATATATATATATATATATCGCCCTATGCCAGAATCTCACAACACACACAGTAATATTTAGTATCAGTTCCTCTCTCTGTGCAGATTACAGCAACTCGCCATGCCATCAAGACTGACTGTGGTGGTGCTTTCTCTCCTGTTGGCAACAGCTGTTTTGATATTCTGGCTAGGGTTTGTGATCCTGCCTGCAAGAGTATCAATACTGTGTCCTGAGGGATGTGAGAGTAAGAAAGGATACATCATTATCTGCAACGGTCCATCATTAACTGCTCCTCCCTTAATCCGTCTCACAAACACGCGAGTACTCCTGCTTCGTCGCAACGAAATAAGATTGTTGGAGAGGGACCGTTTTGTTTCACTGACTGAACTCGAAATATTAAGTTTGTTGGAGTGTAGAAAAGTAACAATAGAGTTGGGAGCATTCAATGGGCTTACAAAGTTGGCAGAATTACTCGTAGGGTGTAACAAGGCAAGTAAAATAAAACCAGGCACATTTGAGAATATGATGAGTCTGAAAAAACTTGTGTTAAGGTATAACAGAATAGAGCACTTGAATAGTGATGTGTTCAGTGGGTTGGTTTACATAAAAACAATAGACTTGACAGCAACCAAACTGCAGTTTCTCCATCCAGATACGTTCTTAGGGTTACCAAAACTCCAGTACCTATATTTAAGCATAAATCCCGGCCTTCAAATACCAACTGACCGCAATTTCATCAATTCACAATTTTTGTCACATCTTGATATATCAAACTGCAATGTAAGTTCAGTGTCTGTTGAAACGTTTACAAACGTCAGTGTACTGAATGGGCTGGACCTGAGGTACAATAACTTGTGGACTGTAGATATAAATATACTGAGAGCATTGCCAGAACTTTCCAAACTGTATCTGTACGGTAACCCGCTACAGTGTGACAGTCAGATGGAGGAAGTGTGGCGATGGTGTGAGGATCGTAACATACGGACAGCGTATGACGGTCTGAATAATGTAGGAGTGCCGGAATGTGACACACAGAGAGAAGTGATGGGAATTTGGTGGGGGTTGTTAGAGAAATGGCAGTGCTTTCAGGGTAATATACAGTATTATGAAGACTACAAAAATACATGTTACAGTTACAATAATATTACTGTTCGGAACAACGACAAAGACACAGACCCGAACACAGAAACCGACAAGCAAGAATTTTTTTACTCGTTCCTTAACGCAGTACCAAGCGCCAATATATGCGGTTCTATTTATATTTGGTACAACCGGCAATGTCATCCTTCTCAACATTATCATATACAACAAGGATATGCGAACTCTTACCAATATGTACATCCTTAACTTGGCTGTAAGCGATATCATTCATTTAACGGTACATTTCTGCCAAGTTTGTACGAGTAAAATATCCGAAACCTGGCTGAAAGGTGATTTTATGTGTACGTTCCTTCCATTTTGCCGCCGCTTTTCAGTCTGTTTGTCAGCGTACTCTGTAGCTGTGATTAGCATCCAGCGATAAAAAGTAGCAGTGAATCTATTCCGCGTCCTTGTGTCTTCACAGTCAACATGGTGTGTTACAGTGGCTACAATTTGCGGAGTGTGGAGTGTGGCTGCTTTTCTCGCCGTTCCATCAGGCCTCTCAACAGATCTGTGTGAAAATTTTGCTGCTTTAGTAGATATTACATATCTCGAATGTGTAATTATGTTTGGACTCTTAGTATCTTGTGTCATTCCTTTATGTGTGATTGCTTTCACTTACATCATGACCGTCCGCCATCTTGTGGAAAGCTCTCGATCTATATCTGAGGGAACACAAAATCCTCAACTGAAAACACGCAGAAATACTGCAAAAATTGTGGTTCGACATACTCTCGTTTTTCTGATCAGCTTCGTGCCTTATAACGTCTTATGGACTTACATTACTTGGACCCAAGATAATGAAACTTTGTTTTCGGCACTTAACATTACAATCTTTCATTCGAATTATGTAACGCAACTTATAATTTCAAAATGTTTACTTTTAATTAATTCCTGTCTCAATCCTGTAGCTCTGTTCTGTACCAGTTCTCGTTTCAGACGGCATCTCAAACGCTACTTAAATTGCTTTTGCAAAAAGAGTTCCCCTTCTACTGACATCGATCTTAAAAGGATAAATTAAGTTTGAAATAACCTTCTTTATTTCCTTCGGTTACAATTCAGCTATATACATCATACAGATTTTCTTCTGTTAAATTAGTGTAATGACAATGTATTTTGCGTGACTCGAAAGCAAAGTAAGATAAGTGTGTAAAAAATAATGTACATTCACTGTCATATTCTATTATGTTTAAAGGCAATTTTTAAAAATTCGTGCAATAAAATGATACTTACAGATATTCTCTTTAAATTTATTTTGCAACAGCCAATTCTTGAAAATATTATTAAAGCAGAACTTAAGGGCAACACATTCATTACGTATTAACTGATCTTTCTGTATTGGTACTTATCCTTAAATGCTGATGTATGTTTTTGTCTCTATTACATTCCCGAAGCAGTTTGCATGTCACAACACCTATATAATACACAGCCTATACTTGCAGACAAATGAACCATTCTCAATACTTTTCCATCACATAACTAGCTTTATATGTTTCGTCAGTTTATTGACATCCTCAGAACGTATTCGTCAATAAATACAAATGTGTCACGTATTTATGTATACACATGTATGTATCATATTTATGTACACGTATGTATCATATGAATAAACAATATTTAAATAAATGGCTGTATTAATATTTATATATGTGTGCGTGTGTTATTCTGTTTAAGTGTATCATATTACAATTACTAAAATTATACTGCAAACATGGTAAAGAGTTCAATTAATAATCTACGGTTAAATGAGCTTATTGGATTGTAGAATCTTCTGTTTGATTTTATTAAAAGAGTAAAATTTTCCCACTTCTGTACACACAGTGTTTACTTTCATGCGTGTGTGTGTTTGTGTGTGTGGATGTGGGTGTGTGTGTGTATGTGTGTGTGTGTGTGGATGTGGTTGGGTGTGTGTGTGTGTGGATGTGTGTGTGTGTGTGTTTGTGTGTGTGTGGATGTGGGTGTGTGTGTGTGTGGATGTGGGTGTGTGTGTGTGTGGATGAGTGTGTGGGTGTATGGGTGTGTTTGTGTGTTGTGTGTGTGTTAGTGTGTGTGTGGATGTGGGTGTGTGTGTGTGTGTGGATGTGTGTGTGGATGAGTGTGTGGGTGTATGGGTGTGTTTGTGTGTGTGTATGTGAATGAGTGTGTGGTTGTGTGTTTGTGGATGTGTGTGTGTGTGGGTGTGTGTGTGGATGTGTGTGTGGGTGTGGGTGTGTGTATGTGTGTGGATGTGTGTGTGGGTGTGTGGGTGTGTGTGTGTGGATGTGTATGTGGATGTGTTTGTGTGGATGTTTGTGTGTATGGGAGTGTGTGTGTGTGTGTGTGCGTGTGTGTGTGTGTGGGTGTGTGTGTGTGTTGTGTGAGCGTGTGTGTGTGGGTGTGTGTGTTTGTGTGTGTGGGTGTGTGTGTTGTATGTGCGTGTGTGTGTGGATATGTGTGTGGGTGTGTGTGTGGATGTGTGTGTGTGGATGTATGTGTGTGTGTGGGTGTGGGTGTGTGTATGTCTGTGGGTGTGTGTGGGAGTGTGTGTGTGGATGTGTGTGTGTTGTTTTTTTTTAGAAAATATTTATTTACAACATGCTCCATTACATAGTAACACTACATTTTCTAGTTTACATTCAATTCACTTAGTGTTCTTTTGGTATGTAATTATCATTGTCTCTCGGTTCTGTATTTTGTGCACCATTAAGATCACCCGCTTTAATTCTAGTTAAGTTTTTGGAAATCAATTTGCTTTACGAAGCTTAA
>Ga0268261_10003386_pt1 | contig 11723 bp, 10 predicted proteins | sample TergutNc150P1_FD_190353 | JGI IMG/M metagenome (GOLD analysis project Ga0268261, IMG submission 190353) | Nasutitermes corniger P1 segment gut microbial community from laboratory colony in Florida, USA - Nc150 P1 (SPAdes) (version 2) | ecosystem: Host-associated > Arthropoda: Insects >... | reverse complement strand
CACACACACACACACACACACACACACACACACACACACAGAAATGGAAGAGCGCAATTTTGAGCAACGATGTGCTATCAGTTTTGTGTCAAACTTGGGGAAACCGGCATTGAAACTTTCAATAAACTGAAACAGGCGTATGGGGAGCATGCTTTTTTGAGATCACAAGTGTTCAAGTAGTATAAGGCATTTTCAGAGAGCCGTGAATCCATTAAAAATGAACCCCGCTCTGGAAGACATTCAACTTCAAATATGTGGAGAAAGTGCGAGCCCTCGTGTGGTCAGATCGTCGACTCACAGTGCAAATGATTGCCAGTGAGTTAAATTTCAACCACACGATGGTCCATCAGATTTTAACACGAATTAGCCATGAGAAAATTGTGTGCGAATATGGTTCCCAAAAACCTGACCATCGAACAGGACAATCGGAAGGACGTGTGTCTTCATCTTCTGGAATGGATCCAAAGTGGCAGAAATTTCTTAAAGAACGTGATTACAGGTGACGAAACATGGATCTTTGAGTATGATCCAGAAACAAAAAGACAAAATAAGGAATGGCACACATCTGCATCACCACGTCCGAAAAAAGCGAGAATGAGCACGTCAAAAATAAAATCCATGCTCATCTGCTTTTTTTTGACAGTCAGGGGATTGTCCATACAGAATTTGTGCCTCAAGAACATACTATTGATCCATTTTATTACCTTGAGATCCCTGAAAGACTAAGAAAAAGAGCTGTTCGCGTGTGACCAAGCATTGCTAACGATTGGATGCTCCATCACGACAATGCCCCTTGTCATATGGCAATCTCTGTTATCCAAGTTTTGGCTGAAAAGGGCATCCCTGTGGTTCCAGAGCCCCATACTCCCTTGATCTGAGTTCGTGCGACTTCTTTTTGTTCCCAAAACTAAAGTTTTACCTTAAAGGACACCATTTTGGGATGGTGGAAAACATCGAAAAAGCTGTAACCAACCATCTAAAAGCGATTCCGGTTAGCGACTTCCAGCGCTGCTACGAAGAGTGGGAACAGCGTTTCTGGAGGTGTGTAGCCTCTCAAGGGAACTATTTTGAGGGGGACAAACTCGATTTGTAGTTTAAGAATAAATACAGAGTTATATTGAATCAGTCTCATTACTTTATTTACAGACCACATATTGTCAGTACTATCTTCATCATCCAAATTTTCCAGTATTTCAAACTTATTATTAATTTATATAGCATATTCTTGTTTCCACTTTGAATATTGAAAAATATTGTTTTCTTTCTTTTCTCATTGTATTTATATCCAGTTTTTGCCCTTAATTTCACTTTAAAGTTTATCTTCATTAAGTTGTGTCCTGATCGAATGTCTGGTCCCCTTAGTGCTCTGAAGTCTGTTATTGCACTCCTGAATCTATTACTAATTAAAACATGTTCTGTTTGGTTTGCCATCCTGCCATCTGCTGAATACCCTGTCTCTCTCTGAATGTCTTTATATTGGAATGTTGTACTTACATTTAAACCATTAGATATCGCAGACTGAATCATTTTTATTCCGTTATTGTTAGTTTCGTTATGTAAACTTTCATTGCTAATGGTGGGTTTGTGTATGCTTTCTTTACCAACTTTTGCATGAAAATCTCCAAGTATTATTTTAATGTCTGAACTAGCTCTTTGATTTATATTTTGCTGTAACATATAAAATTCTTCCTTTACCTCTTCTGTTTTTTTTTTGTTGGTTCATGTACATTTATCAGGGTACAGGAGAACCATTTGGCCTTTAATCTCAAATAACATATTCTTTCATTTATAATTTTAAAGTCTTAAACATATTTTAAAAATTCTCCTCTTACATAAAATCCGCAGCCACATTCATGTTATTTGCTCTCTCGTCCGCTATTAAACAATGTAAAGTTATCAAATTTTTGTATACCGCTTCCCAGTCATGTTTATTGAAGTGCTACTACATCAAAATGTAACTTTGGCAGCTCATTATGAAGAACTTTTATCTTACTGACCAGAATAAACTTCTCACATTCTGTGTTCCAATATTCATATTCCTTTTCCACATCCATGTTTCATGGTCATCACCTTCTTCGGAGGCTCCTTTGAGAAATCCGTAACCATGGATTCTTTTACTTAGATGGGGGGGTTGGCCTGTTTTAAAACCTTCAACCTAAAGGGCTGGGATTTTAAATCAGGGTTTCCACCCTAATATGACTTGCTTTCACCACAGCTTCCAGACTGCCATCTACCCATGGTTTGATTTCAGAGTGTCATTCTCCCTGGAGGGTTGCAACCAAGCTCAAGGGTCCCTCCTACCCTGTCTTTTAGACCTTATGATTGGGTCCATCAGATCCCCTTGCTCTGTCTGCTCGGTGACCTATGCTGCCGAAGGGGTTGGTTACCTCAGCCTTAGCTTAGGTTTCTTACCTTAACAGGACCCACCGCTAGTAGGTAAGAGTGGGGTAGGAGTGGAGAGGTTTGTAGATTTTCATCTTCATCTTATTAGGTATCATGTACCTTCACATCACACTCCCATTCAGGAGACCTTGACCTTCCAAAATATTGTAGTTAGTTTCTGCATGATCAGGTTTCCTGTATGGGTCTAAAGGTGAATAAAATTTCCTGCAGGGTTTTTGCATGATCAGGTTTCCTGTATGGGTGTAAAGGTGAATAAAATTTCCTGCAGGATATATTATCTTGATTTTCACTTCACTACTTTAGACATTACTGGCACATCATCATTATGTGTGTGACCAATCTGTTTACATGGCTCTGTGTCCGTACCAACTTTTGACAGTTCTTTCAGTAAACATTAACTTTCTGCACTACAGTCCTGTAAATTTGCTAATAAATTTGCTCCTTAGTTTGATATCAAAGGATAAGTCATTTTTCTGTAACACAAGATGTAAGATGAGTTCTGTCTACTTGTAAGTAATCAGTTTTCTTCTGTTTTCTTCTTAGTAATTGCGCAGTGTACTTCAGAATTGCATCTGAAATATTTTGGATTGTTCTAAGAACATAATTTGAATTTGCAAGATGTTCCTTTATAGCAGAAAGGCTACAAAATCTACTAAACTTCAGTGTTAATTCTTGGGTTCCACAAAACTTTATACATTCAAATCTTGAGTTATCTGTACTGGTTATTCACCTGTTCATTTTTTTTAATGGACTGTCTACATGAATCCAGTTTTAGCCTTTTGTGCACTTGACCTAGCATAGCCAAACCTATATCATTTTTGTAATTGTAATTGCATGCTTGAGTGTTTATCTTCTCATCCAAATACCTCATGTTGTCTTCACATATGTTGCTACCAAACAACATGCAGGTAAAACACAAGACGTAATGTCCTCTGTAACCACTTATTCAACCACACTCATCATAAATGCTGCAATTCATTTGTTACGTCTTTACCAGTGAATGATTTTTAATCTGTGTTCTAGTTTCATATCGTACAAAAGGAGGATAAGCACACCTTACTTAAACTCGGCAGCCCATTTCTTAATTGTTGAAAATGAAGGAGAAGAGTCCCCATAAACTTTTATGAACTTTGAATGATTTTCATTTGGCATTAAACCTTCTTTTACAAAGAATTTTATAACTGCACAATACTAAATTTTATCCATTTTAAGGGATACAGACAACACTCCTGCTTCAGACAGCTGTATAAAACAAACTACTAGGTAGAATGACCTGCAATTTCACATGGATGCTTATGACATGTACCAACTTAGGAAAAAAAAATCTTGCCGATGGTGTTGCCATCTGTGGTCGAGGCAGAAAATTTTTCAGACCACCCACGTAAATACAAATACATGCGCGCACGCACGCGCGCACACACACACGCACACACACATATGCTTCATGTATCCATAGGTATGTTAGAAAGACAGTAGGATGTGGACACAAGTCATAAATACAGAAGGATACACAATTTTTGCAGTGTAAAATACTATAAACATATTACAGAACCATATCCTACATCATCAGTACACACAAAAATTCGTCTATAGAGTAAAAGGAGTGTGTATTTGAGTATTTTCTTAAGACCACATTTATACTTCTCATTCTTAAGGATTGTGAGACTTTCGTCTACTGCCGTTTGCTTTCATAGGCACTTCGCTTGGTTTATTACCTCATTGTTGCAAAACAGATGGTTTTACCCATCTTTCCATTCGTCACCTACAATAAAATTTATGTACACCTCTAATTAAATAGAGCAACAAAAATAATAATATTTATTCCCAAGTACCAACTGCTTTTGAGGCCTGGAATATATAGGGTGCAGCAGAAATAGTGAAGCATTTTAAAATTATATTTACATGCTTCTCCGCTAGGGTATGGCGGAATGCAGGTATTTGAACATAAGGAGTGACCTTCGGATTTAGTCAACATGGAGTGTGGGGGAGTAGGAGAACGTGTGTGTGCTGTGGAACTGTTTATTCGGACGGGGTCAATTACAGAGACTCGGCGTGGATTTCGCCGTGAACGGAATCAACAGGAAGCCCCATCTCCAAATGCAATCCGTCGATGGTCAGCTGTCCTCAGTTCGCACACCTGACAACTTTGCCCGAGTGCTGGCGTCCGTCAGCTGCAGTCCGAGATGATCTGCACGTACGCAGTCATGTCGCAATATTACACAGATGATCAATGAATTTCTGTCCCCGAATCTTCCACCAATCAGTGGTACTTTGTGGTTTCAACAAGATGGTGCTACGGCCCACACGGCTGTGAGTAGCATCACCGTTTCGCCATTTGTTTCCACAGCGGGTGATTTCTCGTTTCGGTGATGTGCCGTGGCCTCCTCGTTCACTGGACTCAGCAGCTCCAGACTTTTTTCTGTGGGGTTATTTGAAAAGTAAAGTCTACAGTACTCGCCCTACAGACTTACATGCACTCAAAGAAAACATACGGGAAGAAATCGCCAATCTTTTAGAAGAAACACTTCAGGCCATTATGTGCAGCTTAACTCGTGTGCACCTGTGCATTGAGGAGGGTCGTGGCCACCTAAAAGACATCGTACACAAGAAGTGAAACTATGTAAAAAAAAGTTAATACAATAGTAAATTGTGATGTGCTAGAATTGGTATCAATTACTTTCAGGAAAACGTTTTTCTTATTTATAATTAGTTCACTATTTCTGCCGCAGCCCGTAGTTGTTGCAGGTGATAAACATTTGTCTGAATCCCACTGAAAACCGCTGCCAGATAGAAAGTCATTCTCATGAGTTGACCACTGTAGTGTGAGTATTGGCAGGTTCTGTCATTAAGACTCGATACTTCTCTGGCTATTGCAGTGTCTGTGCATATTGTCTTTGGTACAAGAGGTAGATTCCTGCAGGTTAAAACAGACTGAGTGTCACACCTTTAGTAGAGTAGCATGGTCAGTTTTTGCAACGACTGTCGCGCGCTGTATCTTAATTAGTTTCTCTGATGTGACCTGGGATAGATGTAGGCAAAATGCGGATGTAAGATAGGGCGATCCTATGTGCCATTTCGTCGTACGCACTGAACCATCTTCTTCTGCACTACAACTCTGATAGAGTCATGGCTTTCTCAACAGTAGCTTTCTATTTGAGGCAATCTTGGACTTGTTTTGTCCATTTTATAAGTTTCATCTTTTTCACGTCATTCCTGACATTGTCTTCCCATGGGGACTTGGGTCTTCCTACTGGTGTACTTGTAAATGGTTTCCATTTGTATATTTTCTTTACGATACTGATTTCAGGCATTCTGTTTACGTGGCCAAACCAACTCAATCTTTGAGCTTTAACATAATTTATTATGTTCCAGTGTTTTATGTATTCATCCAACTCCTTGTTTGTTTTAATCCTCCAAATACTATTATCTTCGTTAGTTGGTCCAGATATTTTCTTTAATATTTTCCTCTCAAAAACTGAGAGTCTCTGTATAGTACTTTCTTTAAGGACCCATGTTTTACAACCATAGACTACGATTGGTCTAATTACTGACCAGTATAACTTTAGTTTGGATTTCCTGGACACCAGTTTGCTTTTAAAAAGAGTTTTATTTGCATAGAATGCTTTATTCCCCTTAACAGTTCTTTCTTTAATCTCCTCTTCCAGTGTGTTATTTCCATTCACAGTTGCACCAAGATAACTGAATGATCTGACCTGATCAATTTGCATATTTTCAACTTTTAATGTATCTAATTGAGTTTCTTTCCTTGTACATCTCATATATTGTTTTATTCTCATTTACTATTAGACCAAATTGTGATGAAATGTTTTTCCATTTTTCAAAAGTATCCATCAGTGAGTTCCAGCTGCTTGCTTACAATGGGTCGCCTTGTTTTACACCTGTCAAAATATCAAACTTTTCTGTGTAATTTTTGTTTACTTTAACTCTAGCTTTTGTATCCTGTAATGTCTTTGTTATCAGTTTAATTAGTTTGCTTGGTATTTTATAGTCGTTTAAGCATTTTATTATTTTATCTCTGTACCCTGAGTCAAATGCATGTGTGTAATCAATGAAAACTTGCAATTCTATATTAAATTTATGACATTTTTCAGTTATTTGTCTGACTGTAAATAAATTATCAGTTGTAGATTGGTTCGGTCTGAATCCCATTTGGCAGTCTTCTAATTTGCTCTCCACTGTCTTAGACAATCTGTTAATGTATTAAGATTGTAAACATTTTATATGCCACATTCAGGAGAGTGATTGGTCTGTAATTACTACATATCCTATCCCGTTTCTTATATATGGTACAAATTATTCCTTCTGTTCATTCTGTTGGTAGAGTCTCTCCTTCCCATATTATCGTTATTAACCCTTTCCAATCCAATTTTTCTGCCAACCGCATATTCCCCAGCTCTTATTTATTTTGGATGGAAAAGAGGTTGGTGAATTACTTGTGATTATCCTACAGTTCTAAAAGAGAAACACACAAATATGAACTCAGCTGATGATTTTATTATATAATTTAGGTTACATAAAATAAAGTGTTTTTGTTTATTTTTGTTTATAATTTTTTTGAGTGTGATACTTCTTGAAGCAGTCTCCAGGATGAAGTCCAGGCTCCCTCTTGCATGTTTCACAGTAGAAAATGGTTTCTCTCCTTCCACCTTTCTCATTTCTTCTGCTGCAAACCATGCAATCCTTTGTTGATTTCTTTTTTTTTTCATTTTGCATTATGAAATGCATCTTCCCATTTAGCCTTTCCTCAAGGTAGGAAGATGATGGTCTTCCCCTCGTTATTGAATTTCTGTTCCTCACATTGCCCACAAGCTGAGTGATGAGATTTCTCCTGTAAGAAAGATGTGTATGCAATTTTTCTCCACTCTCCTTATCTAATGAGTAAAGGATGTAGCTGTTCACAACTGCAACTTTCATCAGCCAGAAGAATAATTTTTTCCACTATTTGTAGGACCTCCTTGTAAATCCGTAACATCCACAGTACTGATCAGCTCTGTCCACTCCTCCCATAAACTTTGTGTATTCTAAAATAGCTGTCGGGTTTTTCAAATCGAACAGGCTGTTTCTTCTTATAACCAGTGATCAATTGTGTTCGAGGGCCAAAGAATGTACTTAGCATTGTCACTAACCTCTTGTCATGAAATGAGAGGCACATCATTTTCATGTCACATTGATAGGCACATAATTCATATTCCCGAAATTTCTTCTTTTTCAGATCACTTGGAAAATCCCTCCTAGAAGCCATAACTGTTCCTGTTATATGTATTTTCATTTCATGCAATTCCCGAGCAAGTTGAGAGCTTGTGTAGAACCTGTCATTGTAGATGTGATGGCCTGAACCACTTGTATGTGCTTGCAAATCTTGCGCCAAATGAATCACTATTCGAGACGTAAATGGCAAATCAGGACGAATAAGACTTTCTGTTGTTGTCTTGCCGTAGTAGGGAATGTAAGAAAACACACAACCATTTTCTGAATCACACAGGCAAAGAATCGTAGGCCCCACCTTGTAGGCTTCTTCAGATTGTAGCACTTGAATTGAATCCTTTCTTTGAAACCTACTGTGCACTCATCTATAGCCACATTTCTTCCTGGTACATAAAGTTCTTCGCATTTATTGTCAATATACTCGCATTCTTCACCTTGCTCCCTCGGGTAGGCACACTTCCTTGAGCTGCGACAGGAGGAACCAAATGCGGCATCCAAAATATTTGGAGAAAACGGAGATGAGAGAAAACATCCTTGAAGAATGGGGTTTGGTCTAGCCAATCTTTAGTAAAATAGTCAACTAATTGCGCCTTCAAATTCAGGCTCATGTTCAGTATTACACCAAAGAACGCCTTCATTTCTTCTGACAAAACATCCTTCCACGAGTGCCACATTGAGTATTTTGTTAGCGGAGTCACCTTCTGTATGTTTTCCGCTGCATACGTATTTGTCGCAGGAACAGTTTCGCCAATAAGATCATCTGAGAAAAAGAGCTGGAAATGAATATTCAAGTGCAGTTTTTGGCTGAGCACTTTAAGGAGGGGTGAATCCCTGTTGTGTAACAGAGTACAATCACCATCACGATAAACCTTACAGCTACTTGTTACAGGTTGCTTATTATTGTCACTTTCTTCTTCATCACTAGATTCATATTCACTGGAACTAATATCGCTGCATACAGGAAGAGTTTCTTCATGCTCACTTTCATCACTAAACTCTCCTTCAACCTCACTATCCCGAAAAATCCACCTTGCAATATCATCGTCACTTACACCCTTCATCCCTGCCATTTTCCTACAAGCACAACCATGCGAATACCACGCACAATCGCCTGTTCACATCAAAACGCATGGCCTTACGAGAAACAGAAAGAGTACAGCCTGCGCTATCTGTTGGCTAAAGTCTGTACTACGTGAGGAAAAAAGCGCTGGACAGGCTCCGACAGTGGAGCGGGCAAACACAACAAAAACCGTGTCGGACGTCTTCCGACATCGGAGCGGAACAGGAAAATCATACTCTCGGGCGAGGTCCGACCTAGGATCGGAAAGGATTAATTTTTGTATCCTTCGTTTTAGTTCCATCCCTCCATGTTTTATCAATTCAGCTGGTATATTGTCCATTCCTGCAGCTTTGTGTGTTTTAAGTTTCTCTGTTACTTGATTTACTTCATAAATAGATGGGCAGGGGTACTTCTATATTGTTGTAGATTATATTTTTGGAAACCAGTTCCTCAGATCTGGTATTTATGCTTTGTAAATCACAAATATATTGTTTCCATCTTTGTAAGATGTCTCCATGTTCTGAGAATATGTTACCACTTTTGTGCTTACAAAATGTTGGTAACACCAATTGTTGTTTATTACGGAACTGAGCTTCTTTAAGAATTTTCTTGTCTCGTTTTTATTGCTTGCTTGCTTCTATATGTTTAACCCTTTAAACGCCGAGTTAAATCCCACCTGCCATCTGCTGGCATTATTAGGAGCTCACCATATTCCCCACGTTAGCAGGATAAGTGTTAATTTTGTTGTTTATCCATTTTCTCTTTTTTTTCTACAGACTCTGTTGGCTTCTGATTTTTTCGTTTCATATGTTTTACAACTAGCTCAAGTCTTAGTTTGTAGATATTTTTTTTCTAGCTTCAATCTCCTGAGTCATTATTAGCTTAAATGACTTCATTAGCTGATTCTAGTATTATCTTTTTGATATATATCCATTCTTCTTCGATGTCCTGTTGAATTTTTTTCCCCATTGGTTTGTTATGGAGACGTTCTATATCGGTTTATTTTAGCAGGGTCCTGTAAATTACTTTTGTTCCATTTTACTTGTTTATCTACTTTGATTTGTGTGCTGATCAACTTCTGTTTTATTATAGTTTTCACTAAGAAATGGTGTGAATCACAATTCAAGCCTCACATTGTTCTGACATCCTCTACCACACCCTTTTTCTTTGCATTTATGATTACATGATCTATTTGATTCAGCGTTTTACCATCAGATGTCCAGGTTCCTTTATGGATTCTTTTGTTGGTAGTAAATACTTATTACTGTCCTATTATTTGCAATTGCATGTTCACAGACCCACTCTCCCTTCCTGTTTGAGGTCTCATGGAACCTGTGTTTACCTACAACATTTTGGTATACCTCTTCCTTTCGATCTTTAGCATTTAGATCTCCCAAGATTATAACTGTATCATGCTTGGGAATTTTATTATGAACTATTTGTAAATCTTCATAAAACTTCTCTTTTTCTTCGTCAGATTTTTCTTCAGTAGGAGCATGTACACTTATTATAGATAAATTATTAAAGTTGCCTTTGAGTCTTAATTTGCACAATCTTTCATTGTATGGTTTGAAACTTAGAACGTTCTTTTTAATTTCATTTCAGATCATAAATCCAATTCCTAATATACCCGCTTTTTCTTGGTTGCAGGTGTAATAGAGTTTATATTTAGTTTTATTAATTTTCCCAACTTCTTTCCATCGTAGTTCTTGTACGGCTATTATTTGTAATTGTATTTTTGACATTTCATCAGCAATTTCATTCATTCTTCCCATTTTCAGTGTTGTCATTATATTCCAAGTCCCCATATACATCATATGCTGTTTATCTGTTTAACTTGCCTAGGTTGTCTTTGTTTTATCAGCCTTTCATTCCTCTGTTGAGAATTTTTAGCATCTTTATTTTTACAAGATGAGGTTGCTGGCCTTGTGCTCAACCCCCACTACCTTGGAGGGCCTAGGATTTTCTGTCGGGGTTATCTCCCTTAGCTGGTTTGTCCCATTTATCGGGTCGGGAACCTGTGTCTCGCCCTTGCATGACTCACCCGTCCAGAGATGTGTCCAGGGGTCATGATGACGTACATGCATAGGACGTGGCAGGTATAAATGGCATTTCCCAGATTTTAATGGCACACACACACCAGCAGGGTATGTGCCTCTGAGACCACATACTGCCCCTTTGACTCCCACACTGAACCATTAGATGCGAAAGAAGTTTATCCTGGTAGAACATCACTGCATTATGAGACTGCTGTGGTACTTAAACCTTCTAGGTAAACATTCTTTAAATATGATTCTGCATTTGCTCCATTAGCCAGTCCTATATCATTTTCAGATAGTTTTTGCCATGTTCAATGCTGGAGAGATGACCCCATGAACTTATTCTTCTGACTTGCTACAGAGGATGGGACTGTTACTTTCCTTTAGCATGCGCGCACATGTCACATCCTACTCATAAATTCATTGCATATCAGACTTCCACTGATGAGAGTGAAAACATTTTATTGTAAATGCTATCATTTGTCAACAGTGTGAGGATTGTTACTGTATGCATTTTGCTCTGATATGCTCCAGAAGTAAAAAAATTTTACAGGGTCATATTTGTTGAAGGAGGAGACCACAATCCCAACTTGTTACTTTGTTCCTAAGAATGTTGTAAACATAGCATAATTGTTTGTGATGTTGAGCTGTTGCAGTCCCTTGCTGAAGAAAGTATATGTTGTAATCAGGTGTTCATATTTCCCGAGTGTGTGCCATATGTGCATTAACCTTTTAAATGCCAAGTTAAATCCCAGCTGTAAGTCCCAGCTCGCTGAGTTTTTTTGAGTGGGCATTTAAATTTTGTGCATGCCTTTCGAAAAACGTAAATATTTCGCGAACCAAGTGACATAAATTTACGAAATAAACGACATTTTGTTAAAAAAGGTACAAACATTGTTCAGAATGCTTTAAAAGTGCCGTAAATGTCCTTACTGCGTTATACAGAAGATAGGTTCCTAGAAATTAGTGAATATGCATGTATTTTACTTACATTT
>Ga0268261_10003385_pt1 | contig 11725 bp, 6 predicted proteins | sample TergutNc150P1_FD_190353 | JGI IMG/M metagenome (GOLD analysis project Ga0268261, IMG submission 190353) | Nasutitermes corniger P1 segment gut microbial community from laboratory colony in Florida, USA - Nc150 P1 (SPAdes) (version 2) | ecosystem: Host-associated > Arthropoda: Insects > Digestive... | reverse complement strand
TATATATATGACATTAGAAGCCTAAGGGTTAATGATTTAACCCTTATCCTGCTAACGTGGGGAAAATGGTGAGCTAATAATGCCAGCAAATAGCAGATGGGATTTAATTCAGCGTTTAAAGGGTTAAAATTGTTCAAAACCCTGGGAACGGGTGTTTAAACAATTTAAATGACCTCGTCCTCAATGTGTTAACATCAGTGAAAGAGAACCCCAGAATTTGTTTCGCCTAATTTCACAGCATATGATACATAATTAGCATATGGGGTAATTATTACATTACAAATAATACTTACTTCACAAGAAAACGTTTTTACAAGTGTGGCAGGTAAAAAACCAATAAACTCGTGTGAGTCTGCTTTCAATTACCGCATTTACTTGAATGCAAAATGAGATTCTTTCCCTAAAGTTGTTGCTTAAATATGTGACGTGGCCCAAAACATGTTGAAATGTACATAAACGTCAAGTAATAAACTTGAGAAATTGTTGCATCTAGTTGGCTGATTTATTTGAAATAAATTTCTATACTACGGTAGGTATGATTTTTGTACATGTAATTGCATTCATAATGAACGCAGGGTTTCACCAAACATTGGCGGTTGAGCAGTTAACTGTCATGCTACATGTGTTGCATGTCAGTTTCAGTATTAATTAGGAGGTTATCATTACAGACAGTTCTTGGTTTGGTACCTTCAAGTAGGTGACTCATTTCTGCCATCCTCCTTAACACTGAATCCTTTCATTTCTGACTGCTGTCTAAACCACTGCAGTTGGCATAGCATTGTTAAATAAATTGAGGTGCAAATGCACAGTGTTTCTACCAAAAGCTTTTCCTTAATCTTCTTAATCACATGTTATACAGTAGCTAAATGGAGTCCTTGTGAACAGCTAAATGTAAGAGTAGCAGTGAAGTTGTTTGAAACTGTGTGTGTGGTGTTCTGATGGCGACTCTTGTTTACAGGAACATCTGTTTTGTGTCTTGGAGTATGTAAGTGGAGGCAGTATGTTCACCAGCTGTAACAGGCACAAGTGTTCAATGAGCAAAGAACACAGTTTCATGCAGATGAAAAAAAATTGGCTCTTCATTTTCTGCACAAACATGGCATTGTGCACAGGTAGGTAACATTTATCTGTTTATTTATTTATCTATCTATTTATTTATGTATCATCAGGTTTTCTACATGGGAAGCACTTTGCCAAGTCAATCAAAGCACAAAATAGAAAGGAAATACATATCCACAAAAAATTACAAAGAATTATACAAACTCCTGTCAACATAACCTATAAGAATCATGCAAATGCATTAATCTACTTACACAATAGTAATTTTACAATAAAACATAAATCCTGTTTTCATCTTATTTTATTTATGCTATTAATTTTTTATTTTATTGTCTTCTTCAAATATAAAAAAAACCCATTTACCGAATAAAAGGGATGAGCCAATGAGAACAACTTTAATTTTTGTTGAAAATCCCTAAAACTTTCCAGTTTTTTTACTTCAGTTGGCATCTTGTACAATCTAATTCTCATGTTTATCGCACCCCTCTTAAACAGCGATGTTTTACAACTTAGAACATAGAAATCACATTTTCTTCTTGTATTGTATTCATAAATTTTGTGTTTTTGAATGTAGCACAACATAGCCCTCACTGTGAGAATTTTTAAACTGTTTAATACTTGGCCTACAAGACTTTCTTTTATTAAGCCCTTTAATTGACTGAAGAACCCTTTTTTTGTATTTTTTGTTTCTTTACACTCTCAATTTCTATTTTATTTGAAATGGCAAGGCTATTTTGATTTAACAAAATCATGACTAATATTCCTGCTTTTTAACTCCATTTTTCACTGATGACTCCTCTCTTTTATGGTTGGTAACTGGCAAATGTCCACTTTTCTTGAGATGTGTGGTAAACATAACGTACAGTCTCCTGTAAGCAATTATATCCACACTTAAAGGGATGTTCATTTATTGTCATTATATAAATTATTTATTAAGAAATACTGTGTTTCTGGATCTAGGGAAGTTATATCTGTTTTGAATTTTGTTGTGTTTACTTACACTTCGGGGCACGTGGTGGTGCAGTTGTTTGAGGCACTACGCTGCAAGTCGGAAGGTCGTGAGTTCAATTCCCGATGGTGTCATTGGAATTTCTCATTAACATAATCCTTCCGACCGCACTATGGCCCTGGGGTTGACTCAGCCTCTAACAGAAATGAGTACCAGGAATATTTCCTGGGAGGTAAAGGTGGCCGGTGCGTAGGGCTGACAAACTTAACCACCTTCATGTGCCGATTGTCTTGAAATCTGGGAGCCTCAGCCTCCTGGAACACTCAGGGCCTGCCCAGGCCTGTAATAGGATTGCTTTATCTTTTATCTTTACCTAGTTACACTTTTGAGTAACACAGATCACATAATTTTGGTAAAAACTAGTTTCATATCAGCAATATTATGTTGAAAGGCACACAAATGAAGTTAATAGTGTTTGAGGAAAAACTCAGCAAAAAGTTGAAGTAAACAGTGCCTGAATTTCCCAGCATGTGCATCATTACCTAATTGTAAGAATGAATTTTGTTAGTCATCATACTAAGAAACACAATGTAACCCTATATACAGAAGATGTACACAGAATGCTGCAGCAAAATTCAATCCAGTGTCATGCTGTTAGAACTGTACATCAGTATGAACCGTTTCAGATATGGACGTTTTGTTTACAGACATGCAGCAATTGTGTGGGGAGCACAGCTGAAGTGAACAAAGTGTAAATGCAGTAATTATTCGTTTCTATTTCCAGTTTTGTTCAAGGATCCGTCCTTATGATTGGGTAGTTACAGCAGGGTCGACAACGTCAGAACACAGCCATTCTTTTGAGTCATCGATTGGCATGCCTTGCAAGAAAGAAGAGTAAAGCCACCAGAGAAGCCGGAGATTGCGGAGGTAAGTAGCACAGACCCTGTGTTCATTTCCTGTCATAAGCAGTTGCTATTAACATCGCAAGGTAATTTGGGAAATAAGGGTATTATAACAAGCACCACTGTCATGAAGAAGTGTAAATTTCGATATGTACTCTGTTGGAAGGGGGGGACATTGATGCTTGTGCACACAGGCATGAACATGCATGCTTGCTTGTGTCAGTATATCGTGTAAGAATCCAGATTGCTCTGAAGAGTAAAAGATTTGTGTCAGTGTCAATTAACAACTAAATTCTGCTAAAGCTGGCTGAAATTTTTTGCTTAACACTGTTCATCCCAATTTGTTTTTTTAATTCACAAGGTATAAGAATCATTCAGTCTAACACATCATTCTTATTGTTAAATAAACTTATATACAGGGCTACATGTTTCAGCTCCACAGAGCCATCATCAGGCCTCTACCAAGAACAGATCCATATCCGATTTTGTTATACAATTGGGATCCCAAGAGTTTACAATGCTGAAGTATTATTGCCTATCGTGTATAGTTAAGTTAAAATTATTAGAGTTAAAATGGATTTCTGTAAAATTATTAGAGTTAAAATGGATTTCTGTAAAATTATTAGAGTTAAAATGGATTTGTGTAAAATTATTAGAGTTAAAATGGGTTTCTGTAAAATTATTAGAGTTAAAATGGATTTCTGTAAAATTATTAGGGTTAAAATGGGTTTCTGTAAAATTATTAGAGTTAAAAAGGATTTCTGTAAAATTATTAGAGTTAAAATGGGTTTCTGTAAAATTATTAGAGTTAAAATGGATTTCTGTAAAATTATTAGAGTTAAAATGGACTTCTGTAAAATTATTAGAGTTAAAATGGATTTCTGTAAAATTATTAGATTTAAAATGGATTTCTGTAAAATTATTAGAGTTAAAATGGGTTTCTGTAAAATTATTAGAGTTAAAAAGGGTTTCTGTAAAATTATTAGAGTTAAAATGGGTTTCTGTATACAGTAATAAGTTAAAATATTATGTAATTACAATGCTATTAAAATGACAAGTGTCGTTAATTGTTAAATAAATCAGTTGTATTGCATGTTATGTGTCACATTTTTTATGTGTTAGACTGAATAATTCTTATGCCTTGTGAAATTTTTTTACTTATTCCGGAATCAGATGCCACATTTCAGATTACTTCAAATGAAAATGAAGTAAACAGTTTTGATGAATTGGTTTTCTGCCATAATTGCCTCTTCAGTAAGCAGCCATGTGGGAAGATCCTATCCATTTGGTATGAGTATTTATGTATATTAACCAGCTGAAACCTAACACAGAGCCACAGGCTGAAACCAAATTTGAGAGATGTTGACACTTCAGAAGCACAAACAAGAGTCACTTAGAGGTAGTGTGTAGGAAACACCAAGGATACGAAGATGCTAGATGAGAGGGCAAGGTAAATACCCAGCACAATCCAGTTCCATGACGTGAGAACCATCAGTGCCAGAAAACATAATATCAACCATTCACAACACAGTTATTGCTCAGCAGAAGATGGAATTATTATGGGAAGTGAAAACAGAATGTGATAGAAGTAAGTTGAAGTATTTAGATAGAAGTTACTGTGGCACTATATTGAATTTTGTGTGGGAGAATGCAAGAAAGGTACATAAAGGGGTATACTGTAACATTTAGGTTTAGTCTCAAGTTTGAGATAAGGTAATTCATTAATATTCAACAAAGTACTGAATTAGCTTCTTAACTTTCTGATGTAGAGTTCTTTACTTACTGATTAATGAATGCACTGATGTATGTCACTAACAGTAAACTTGTGCCAGATGTCACTAGCATCATAAATCTGCTTCCTGTAGCAAGCTGGAAGTACATCAGGTTATTTCTCATTATGAGTATAAAAAATTAATATTTTTGACTTTGAAATACTTTCACATTGGCTTGTTAGCTTTCCCCCATTACCTGTTTGTGTGTGTGTTTATATATATATATATATATATATATATATATATATATATATATATATATATATATATACACACACACACACACACACATATACATATATATATATATATACACATATACATATATATATATATATATATATACATATATATAACACAATGATAGACAGAACTTTAAAGTATGTATCAGAAACCTGGAAACTAACAAAGAGAGATAGAAAACAAACATTTTTGAAAGGAAAGTGTATTGAAGAATTTTAGGCCAAGTATATGACAATAAAAAAAAATTTGAGAATATTAACCAATAAAACCAATATAGAAATTTATGCAATGGTTTAAAAAAACCCCACTATAATAGAGACAGTAAGGTTAAATAGGTTATGTTGGTTTGGGCATGTACAGAGAATGGAAGGAAATAGAATTCCCAAAATGTATTATGTATAAATTTGGAAACAACAAGGCTGAGAGGTAGACCAAGAAATAGATGGCAAGATGAAGTTAGGGATGATGGAAGAATAGTTGGTGGAAAAGGATTGAATGAAAGGGTATATAACAGAAAGGAAAGGAAGGAGCTCCTGAGAACGGCAAGGAATCGTCGCATTCTGCACATTGCAATGGAATGAATGAATGATTGAATGAATATATATATATATATATATATGTGTGTGTGTGTGTGTGTGTGTGTGTACAGTATTTGCTATGAATTTTATATCATTGCACTACTGATACCTGACATGTTGCCAGAATAAAGCATACAATACACACTGTGTGTTTGACGGTAATTTGGTTGCATCTTGGAGGGTCCAGCAGATTGGGTCAATAGACTGTCCTAAAACACTGGAAGCCAACTGTTCACCTTCACAGCGTTACATCTCGGAAGAGAGAAAGCCTTGAAGAGATGCCATAATGCTGGACTGAGGTAGCAGCGACACTTTGGACTTTGTTGCGTATAGCACCCCTTTGAGGTGACAGACATGAGCAGTTGAAGTGCCAGCAACAGTACTGTGAGAACCTCAAAACTTGCAAGTTTACAGATGCAAGATGTGACGTTCATACAGCAATGCTGCTGGGTGTTCATATCTTCTGCCATGTGACACTGTGTCACCGGGTGAGCGGTTGTCAGCATGTCTGAGGATCAGTGAGCTTTTATAATTACCGGAATCTCTCACCCAAAACACAGTATTATATCACAGAAGACCTGAATCCCGAAGATGACTGATGTTTGGGAGGAACATCCTAACACTACCATTTGCATATGATGATGAACAAGGACCTAGGGCATTCTTCCCACAACATGACAACTGTAAGAAGCCCTTGCAAGGTTACAGTCTTCTCCAGGGCTGATGCTTTTTTGTTAATCATACTGTGCATTTTTTTGTATTAAGTAAATTACCCAACAAATGCATTCAATAAATTACAATAAAATACAAATCAAAAAATATAATTCATAAACTATAATTCATGGTAAGTATCAAGTCCCACATGTTTCGGCTCTGCATTGCCTTCTTCAGGAAGTTCATTAAAACAAGTCTGACATTCCAGTGCAGGTGCTGATCGCCTTCGCTGTCATCATTGTTCCACATGATGTACTTCACACGTTCTGTCTGGTGGGAGACCCCTTCGGATCACATATCGAGGCAGATATTGTGTACAATACAAATAGCTGCAAACTTGTACTTGCAAAGGCAGCTATGGTGTCACAGCATGGTGGATTTGTGTTTTGTTGAGTGCATTTGTTGTTGAATATATTGAATCAAGGGCTAATGTATTTGAAGAAGACAGATATAATCTAAAGAAATAAAAAGGGCTGGCCAAAGAACCAGGACATCAGAATTGTGTCTGGATCCTTGGAACAGTGCTCTCAACAGAGGCTTTGTAATGAGGGCTGTTTTCTTCAAAATAACAGTTTGAGGAAGTAAGTGGAGCTAGGCCAAGTACCATTGATAATGGAATTATTAGAGGGGGTACCTTTGTACTCTCTATTTCCCCATGCTACAAAATTATACCACAACTTATTAAAGACTGAAATTTTGCAAAATATATTGGTTCATGTTCATACCTTTGTCATTGTAATGACATCTGTGCTGTTTGCATTTAATAAAGACGATCATATGCAAAATTTTATGTTATACTGCATGTGTGCGGTTCTTTACTTGTTGATGTTTGGAGTCATTTGGTGATGTGCTACATTGAAGGAATGATGTGTACTGCTCCAGTAGATAATCTCATGGTTGCAAAATGAAGGTGAGCTTGATGGGGAGGGCACGTAGAATTCATGGGAGACAATGCATTGATAGGTTGGCAGTGTAGATATGCAGTGGAGAATTTAATAGTTTTATTATAAATTTTGTAAATTAAATTCTGAAATTTATTTAACCCTTTAACCCTTTAAACGCCGAGTTACATCCCATCTCCCATTTGCTGGCATTATTAGGAGCTCACCCTATTATCCACGTTAGCAGGATATGGGTTAAAGACCAAGCGCAGACTGCTTTATTTAAAGACCCAGTCCATACCGCGCTGTAAACATTTTTCATCTCGGTTATAAAAACCGATCAGTTTATGCTGTAAGTGGCACAAGTTGCTGTTTGTTCTCAGATAAATACAAAACACATAAATACAGTGTGAGCAGAACGTACGGTTGTTGAATGTTAAACTGTTGGTGCATGACGTAACCAGTAGGCTTTAAAAGGCTAATTTTAGGAATGCGAACATTGAATAAGTACTTACGCATTCTTGAACGTAAAGAATGTGGCATCGCATATTTTAAACTTCCTAGAGAAACTACGGCCATTCGTTTTGAGCTTTGGTTTAGAATTTGCCTTGAGAAATTTTAAGCAAACCAGCAGGGGTTATACTGAATTGGACGCACCAGCATTTGTAACGTTGGTAAACGGTGAAAATTATTCGCGTAAATTACAAGCAATAAAAAAAAACTACAAGAGAAATTCGAAAAATAAAACAAGCCATCAGTTCTAAAAATATCGTCACACAGCCAAACTGCAGCCTCACCCCCTTGGATACTACATGATCTCTGGTCACGTGTGTAGTCGTAGGAGATTGACGGTTCGAATATGATAAGTTGCAGTCAAATGATCTGTGGTGTAGTGTATTCGCATTACAAGTACGTCTGTCTTCTGTGCGTTGCAGTTGCGAGTGCACGTGGGCGAGGCTTGGAAACTACTCCGAAAGCAATGCACGTTTGGAAGTCAGGTTTAAGTTCGCATTGGGAAGAAACAAAAAAGGTAATGTTTTTGGAATTCTTAGCCACTTGAAAAAAATGAGTAAATCTAATGATGTACGTGCACAAAACAAAACGTTTTTAAGTAGTATATAACGAGCTACTATGGACGTTGAAAATTCGCGTTACAGAAGGTGGCGACATTACGTTTATTCATTAATGGGTAGTTACATGTATTAAAAATGTGTTTTTATAGTGTATGTTGTTTACACAGTACGTGGCCTTAGTGCTGGATGTTCATGTCATTTCCTGTTAATTGATGTGCAGCGAAGTATATGATATGATACATTTATTAACTGCAGTTGGGTTGTCACCCGGTGCCAGTACACATTTACACACAAACAGTACATAGAACAACACAAATAACAACCAAACAACACAAATAACAAATTGCAAAATGTTGACCTTCCGTTGCGGTCAGTGTAAAGAATAAATTTTAATTTATTTGCATTCCTTACAACCTTAATAGGAGTAAGCGAAGAATGTAGAACATAAGGGCCTAATCTAACATTTTACTTAAATACACATGCTTTGTTTTACGTTAGTCATGAAAATTTTGAGGTACTTTTTTCATGTAACTACTCAATTTTTAGCATGCAAGGTTTTTTCGGATTTTTAATGAAGGCAGGTTCCTGTACAGACTAGGATTGAGCATAATAGGCACTTCTAAAACGGTTCCTTAAAACTCTTGTGTATCGTGACTTAAATTTTTTTATGTTCGGGGCAATGTAATAGAATAACTTGGTTGCAGGATAATATGTAAACGTTGCCATTTGTGAGGCTTGGTATTTGGCATGTAAAAATGATGTATTGTGTATGACTGAATGTGTTGGAAATTGTTCCATCCCCACATCAAATGTTAATGTGGAGGGTGCGGATACACTGGAAGGTGCAATATTTACATACAACAGACCTCCATTAATGCTCCTCATTATTCTGTTGATAATTCTCGGTTTTGGTGTCAAGTTTCCTCAGTTGTACATAAATGATTCCTATCTAAACTGTCAATTTGCAGGCCTAACCTATACTGGTTGATGTTATTAGTATCATGTACTATCGCTTCCTGAAAGAGACCAATTTCAGAATTGCCTTGACAGTGCACTTGCTGAGTTGAAGAACTGGCTTAAAGCAAATAAACATACAAAACTTAACCAGATGTGTCACAAGCAATAAAGCATATTTATATTAATTTAAATATACGTTATGGTAATGAAACAAATTTGTTATTACAACGAAATCTCTTGATGTGCAAACTGATAGTAACTTAACCTGATAATAACAAATCCAGCGTATGTATCCATAGATGTAGTTGAGCATGCTTTGCCATGGTGGCAGTTACAGGGTCGATGACAACAGTTTCTTTATATTTTCATTTCATTATGTCTTTTTGAGTTAGCTTTTGGGACAGTGGGGCAATTTTTTGGGCAGCAAGAACATCTTTACTTCCAAAAGAAAATCATTAGTATTGGCACATTTAAAGAAAAGTCTTTTGTAGGGAATTATGTATCCAATTCATTACACTTAACTTTGGCAGTGATTACAAATTCTCATTGTAGGCAGCAAACAAATTCAGAAATATGCAGTGTCAGTGAGACATAGACTTCTTCCTGGTGTTGGAGCTAACATTGATGTTGCCAGAAGGATATGTGTTGTACAAGGATAAGATGGTTTTTCATCTAAGATTTAAATTATCAGCTATGATTTAAAAGTACTTAAAAGTGAGCACTGAAAGATTCTGTCTCAGTCCATTCCTTGTATCTTGTTTTTATAAACTGCCTTTTGTTATTCAATAAATGTTTAGTGAATGAAATTTTGATTAACTTAAATGAGAAATTAATTAGCATGTGTGATTTCAGAAATATGAGCTACGTGACAAAGCAAAGTATCGTATTTGTTTGCCACCCACCATTTGAGTCTCGTAGCTGGCATAGAACAGAAATTTATGACAATGTTTTAGCAAGCTGTTATGTAGAAACATGGAGTGCACATTCAATTTATCAAGGTATTGTTAGGTCCTTCTGGCTGGGGTGTAACAATACTAATTGTATGCTGTGTATACTTGTATGGGGTTAATGTACGGCCTGTTGTGATGTGTGTCCACAGTTCAGAATTGCTGCTACAAGACCAAGGAAAGTAAAATTGTTGTGTTGTTTGACATGACATAGTCACTGTTTTAAAAACAGTCAGTGGTATGAGGCATGCTATAGCAGGGATTGATAAAATATGGAATTGTTGTATGTACCTGTAACTATATGGGTACTTTTGTTTGTTTGTTTGCAGACTGCGAGGGCCAGTACATAGCGACCCAATGGAGACGTTACTGAAGCTGAGACACATCAAGCTGCAGATGTTAAAGTTATGGAGACGCATCAGTGCGAATGAGAACACAAAGGGGTACAGAAAGAATGCCATTAGTTAGTTAGCTCCTGACATGCTTTACAAGGTAACAAGATAGGTGTCATGTCTTCTTGACATTACTATGGCCAGGTCTGAGGGGCATGTGCACATTTTTGCCTTTACAATTGTCATCGAAAAGTAGGCTGATAGGGATCAAACAGGGGGAAGTCTAATTCCTTTATTGATACCAACTTGATACACAGTTTTTATATAAATTACATAAAGTTAAGTTCCTCTACATGTTTCGAGCGTCATCCACTCATCCTCGGGAGGTCAGTGATGTTAATTGTACATGTATACAGCCTCTGGTATTCTCATTCTCTGCAGGTGGCCGTTTTGTGCACTTGCTAAGGGGAGACTCTCCCCTTAGCAAGTGTACGAGACGGCCACCTGCAGAGAATGAGAATACCAGAGGCTGTATACATGTACAATTAACATCACTGACCTCCCGAGGATGAGCGGATGACGCTCGAAACATGTAGAGGAACTTAACTTTATGTAATTTATATAAAAACTGTGTATCAAGTTGGTATCAATAAAGGAATTATACTACGATGCACGGCCTACCAAATCTCAAAGGAGAAGTCTGTTTTCTTTGGCCATAATGTTAGAATGTTCTTGTGCAACATGAACTGACAAAATGCACACTTTTCAAATTAATACTTTTCTTTTTTTTTTTTGGTCATAGTTGCACCGTGCATCTTGATATTATAGAGTCTTCTATTTATCCAACTGATGCACAACTAGATTGCTCTAAAAATGTTAAAATTTACATTAAAATTCAATTTAATTATTATATTATATATGTAATCCAAACTGTTTTAACAATCCAAAGACTTAACAACAGTTCTTTATTACAGACTGGATTAATATTCAGCCAGTGGACCGAACTGATTATGTAAATGGCATACTTTAACCCTTAAAAGCCTGAATTAAATCCCATCTGCTATTTGCTGGCATTATTAGGAGCTCACCATTTTCTCCACGTTAGCAGGATAAGGGTTAAATTATTAACCCTTAGGCTACTATGTCATATATATATATGGAGCAACCATTCTTGATGTTTCTAGATCACACACGACGCAGCACAGTCGGTAGGACTCCTCTGGACGAGTGATCAGCTCGTCGCAGAGACCTCTACCTGACAACACACGACACTCACAACAGACAAATATCCATGCCCCCGGTGGGATTCGAACCCAAG
>Ga0268261_10003384_pt1 | contig 11726 bp, 8 predicted proteins | sample TergutNc150P1_FD_190353 | JGI IMG/M metagenome (GOLD analysis project Ga0268261, IMG submission 190353) | Nasutitermes corniger P1 segment gut microbial community from laboratory colony in Florida, USA - Nc150 P1 (SPAdes) (version 2) | ecosystem: Host-associated > Arthropoda: Insects > Digestive... | reverse complement strand
CCCCCCCCAAATAATACGCACAGTCATTATTAATGATGCTTTTCCAAATTACCGTTGTGTTAATCAATACCATCTTTAGGACTCCAGCAATACTGAAGATATGAATACTGAGACTAAACAAAGCTTAAAGTTTGACTCATACATAATCCCACAAGAATCCTCAAACAAAAATCTTCCAATTACTATATACAGATAACCAACTCCCTCTACAGTTGCCAACATACTACACTCATGAATTTACATGACTTGGAGTAAATCAGATGATGACTAAAGCAAACAAGATTATCAACTAATCTGGTTTTCTATATAGAGAGTGCTTAGAACATCGTAACCTGAAAAAGCATCATTCAGTAACTGAAGATAGGATGAAACTCTAAAGTGTTGAAAGATATTTTCATGGCTGTCTCCTATTAAATGTTTTAAGTTTGTGAAGAAGATGGTACATGTTTGAGACTTCCATCATTACCTCATGCTGAAGAATGACTCTTATTTATGATACATTTTGAAGGTAAAATACTTTGCAGAAAAAATTGTCATCTAATGGAACATTTCAGATTATTACAAACCAAGGTGCAGGATTGAGGAGCATCTACTCCAAACATGACAGTTTTGCCCCAACTTGTTAGTGATACTACATTATGCTGTATGTGGCACAATGATTTTTGCATTCCCCAAAAAAATAGTGTTTGTGGAAGGAAAGTTTTTTAATGTTATTAAACTCACATTACATGCTATACCTGAATGCAGCTTCCAAAAGAAGTTCTTTAGTAAATGAAAGCGCTATGGGAATTATTGTTCACTGACCAGTGAGACTATTTTCATTTGTTATTGGGTAGCTGAAGATGGATAAACCAACTAACATACTATCATTTCAGTTTGACCTTCTTCACAATCTCTTCTTCCAGTCGGATCGGAAGCTTTCTGAACAGCCCTCAGTCATTATATGATTCCATAATAGTGAGGCTGCTATGTGTATTTTGATGACACAGACCTGAGAAGGTAATGTAATGGGATAGAAAGGATGTGTTCTCCAAGTACACTTCAGACATATTTACATAGAGGTAACGCTTTATGCTTCTGTTCATAGATACCCTGTTCCAGTCTTTTTAGGCTGTAGTGCATCCTACTAAGATTTTCAGTGGTTTTCCTGAGGTGAATAACAGAATAATACCTTAAGTTAAAACTATACCCACCTTTTTCTGAATTTGTAATTACTTTGTTATAAAGAGGTAATGGTATCTCCTTTTTGTTTCTAATGCAGCAGGTTTGGGTCCTTCTGGGCCATCATCAGGGAAAATATTTAGACAAGCTTCAGTGAAATTCCATAGAGTTCACAATACTGTGTTAAACACATTGTGTTTTATTACTATATCTGTTGTGTTTAAACTATAATGTTTATTTATGCATAACTGCTTACACATAGTGCTTTTGACTTAAGGATCAAGCAATCTTCCTGGTATGCTCGATCCTGCAGTTGAAGGGTAAGATCCTTCAAAGGAGCAGAAGAACTATGTATCCAGTGACACAGGGTCACATTCCAGAAGACTTGAATCTTCAGAAACACTGCTGTGGGAACTTCAGATCTTACATGTAGAAAATGATGTGCTGAATTCTGCTGTCACCAGGCTTTTTTGTGTTTAATGGTGTTATTTCATATTTATAAATAAATAAATAAATCCAGTGGCACTACAGCCCTACAGGGCTTTAAGACTTAATTCATGGATTAACCCATTTATGCTGGAGGTTGAAATTTTTGAATTTTTTGCATGAAATTAATATATGTTACCTAGAAAAATTCAAGGAACAAGAATTTGAAGAGAACAGAATTTTATTATATTTTATTGTTGAGTTATGTGGTGTTCCAAAAATGGAACACTAGGCAAAACCACTGCTACATTGTACATAATGTATAAAAACATGTTTCTTATCTCAGGAGGTGGTGACAACTGTTATTCAGTGTGATATTCAACAGAACACTTCACATGTAAGGCAACATAACATTTTTCACATCAAAAAGTGGTGTTGTTATGACATTCAGCACACCGCATTTGCTTTCCCTGTTCGACTGTCACGTTAATCATGCCATCATAATGTGTGTCAATGTTATGCTTCTGAGAAGTTCTTCCTCTTTGGCCAGGTTCTGGAGGATGACCATGGGTCTCCAGATAATGGCATACCACACGTCGACAAAACTCCAGAAAATCCATTGGCTTCTCATCATATGTTTTATGCAGTTGCCAAGCATTTTGTAATACTAATTCAAAACAACAAAAGAGGGCTTGAATACCATTTCTTTCCATGGATTGATGCCCGATATTTATCACTGTTTTCATCAGCTCTGTCTACGCCTCCCATGAAATGGTTATACACTTTGATCATGTTTGGCTGCTGAACTTGGATCTTGTTTTTCAGTTTCTGGGAATAACGATTGACAAGACACAGGGGATCGATACCAGCACCAGATGAGGCAGCAGTGACAACACTGTTATCATTCCATCTGCAGACAATAATGCCTTTTCCATCAATTCAATAATTGAATGTGCCTCTTTCTTTTTTCTTTAGAGCTACATCTGATTCCAATGGAGCTTTGTTAATGCAACCCTTTCTCACTGTACCTGTTGCCTGATGTCCCATTGAACTGAGCTTATCAAGAAGTGCAATACTGGTGAAAAAGTTATCGAATACAAAATGGTATTGTCCAGGGTGTGCCTCTGTAAGTGCCTCACTAAACTGAAGGACAGCTGATGCACCAACACCGTATTCCTCATGTTTAGTATTTGTATTTTTACCCTGATACGGCTGAAACCAGCTAATGTAACCCAGACGTGTTGCACCACACCAAAACTTATAGCCAAATCAAATGGACTTTCCCTGAATATATTGTTTGCACCCATGATGACCAAAATAAGGAACCATGGATTCATCAATGCTGAAATATGTTTCATAGCCAGCTTGAACAAGATATGCAGGTGCGCGCAACAAAGAACCTGGCAGATTATTTATTGTTCCACCTTCTTCTTCTCTTGAGTCCTCATCAGAAACAGGTGCTGTAGCATTTTCAGGTGGTTGTATCACTATAGCACTGGCTTGTATGCTGTCATCTATCTCTAACAGGTCAATTATTTCATGTAAACTTGGAGTTCGAGGCATCTTGAGATTTGTAAAATGATTTCAACTAAAAAAACGGGAAAAAGATATTGTTAGTCCTAGTGGTAGTGGTTTTGCCTAGTGTTCCAAAAATGGAACATGCAAAATGTCAATCCCATAACTAATACAACAATAATAACTTCGCTATTTTCTTTTTACAGAACAATAGCACAACTAGTAGAGAGGTAATGGAAAAAAAAATTACTAGTATAGGATGTAGTGCAGTAAAGTTGTATTTACCTGCCAGTGGATGGTTGTTAAAAAATGTATAAAAAATTCACATCACTTTTTTAACAAGCTCCCAGCACGACAGGATCCGCTGCAGTGATCAGCTCTGTGCACCACGTGATAACATGTTCCTTCAGGAGGGAGACGTGTGAAAAAATCAGACTCAGCGATGACCTTGAGCAGTAGGATATAAATAACTCCATTGCAACCGTTCCAATAATGGAACATCTGGGATAAATGAGTTAATACTAAAGCATCCTTGACAGGTGGAAGGTAGCTGAAGATTTTCCTTGGTGGTAGGGCAACACTTTTGATACTGCATTTTGCCAGCATTCTACTGAGTTGGCCATATGTTGTCTGGGTGTAAGGTATGAACACAATCGAGGTGGGTTTATCGTTGGTCGTCGCCGACTCAGCAGGTGTCAGAATAAGCCAGTAGCTACAAATTATCATCTACAATCAGGAAGTTAAAAAACAATAGGTATATTTTAATGTAATTGTACTGTTATCAGCAGCCAATGGGATTGCCTTCATTGTAATAAAAGTAAAATGTCAAGTAAATGCCAAACAGTAATTTAACAATTAATATCAATCTATCCAGACATGTATTATTGTCTGTTTAATACCTGATTTAAAGTTTCTCAGAGTGAGTAAGATTCACATTGTACAGTCATAACTTTATCCAGCAACTATCACTGGTCACTTCCTATTAGCCCACAGACCTTAGTGAAACTTAAAACTTGAAATGAACAATGTGATGTGTCAGGGAATTGAAGGTAAACAGGATCTTCTTTAAATAAGGTGACTAAAACATTAACTCCATTACGTTGGACTAAACATGAACTTTCACTCCTGAAAAACTGGAATAGCAGCAAGCACTGCACAGGCAACTGTGCAATGAAACAGTTGACTGACGAGCAGTGCAAGTTGTCAGGTAAAATGAAGTCCCTGTATTGCAGCATTTGTGGATTTTGCATGTAGCATAGTAAATATTCTTATTTACTTTGACAGCATATTTAATGTGTGACTATTTTCCCATTTATTGTTTCATTTCAGAATATATTTCACCTTACCTCCATCTCCAAGATTGTTTTTTATTTTTCTGTATTACATTAAAAGCATCAGTAAATGGTCCAAGTTATAAAACCACAAGTCATTCGAGGTTTGGTGAGCAGCTTGGCATGCTGATACTGTTCAGAACTTGTATTTGGGGTGTCTAGTTGTAATCTTGGCTTGGATGTTTTGTATGATGATGGAAGTTGATATTTTTCTATCTCCAATTGAATGCTAAGATAGTACATGTAAGTAGCTCATGACTGCCTCTTATCCAAATCCTTACCTGCTCCCCTTGCATGATCATATTCTTATTTCAGTCAATAGTAATAACTCCTGGGGCTAAAAGTATGTTGTGAAATAACCAAAGATTCAATAAGCAAGAGACTCATGACTGTTTCCTGTTTACAGGAAATGGAGCTTAGTGATGACGAAGGATCAGATCACAGCACGCCACAAGCCACACCTCGTCGTCCACATGCACATCATCGACCTAGAAAACAAGAAAAGAAGAAACGCAGATAACTTTTGTGGAGTTGATGATGGCTGTCTTGCATGTGTAAACAGTGACCAGAAATGATGATATTTCAGAATTCTGTAGTGACTTACATTGTTCGTTGAATACATCAGGGAAACGTGTGGCCATTTATTTTTAATGTGGGATGTATCATTCAGCCTCAGAGAATGAACTGGTTTATGACAACTCTTCTCTAGATTCACTAGTGAATTAAAGTTTTGTTCGATGAAGATGACATGCAGCAGTGTTTTTTTTTTGTTTAAAAACATGACACAGATGGCAGTACTTTTTAGCCATGGCTGTTTAATTACAAATCTCAATCAGTATCACAGTACTGATGTTCAAGTTGTTTTAATAATATGAAATATGCTGATTTTGGCTTTAATTGGGTGTGGTCACAGAAATAAGTCATTATCTTACAGTGTGCATTTTGAATTGTGTTTTAGATGTGGCACAAGAATGTACATACTTCTTACTGTCCAGTTTGAATAGCTTTAATTAACTTTTAATCCATGGCTTTTTAAACTCTGAGTGTAAGCAGACAATTGTAAATTCATTTGGAATTATTCACATGAATTGTGTCTTAAAACTCAGGTAATATTTATTACATGATTTAATTGGGGCACGCGGTGGTGCAGCTGGTTGAGGCACTGCGCTACAAGCTGGAAGGTCGCGGGTTCGATTCATGTGTCATTGGGATTTTTCATTGACATAATCTTTCCGGCCTCTCTATGGCCCTGGGGTCGACTCAGCCTGTAACAGAAATGAGTACCAGGAATGTTTCCTGGGGGTAAAGGCGGCCGGTGCGTAAGGCTGACAACCTTACCACCTACATGTGCCGATTGTCTTGAAATCTGGGAGCCTCAACCTCCTGGAACCCTTACGGCTTGTCCAGGCCTGTAATGGGATTGCTTTTACATGATTTAATCTAGAAACCCCAGATAAATATGGATGTACGTACCTGCAAGGTCTAGCGGAGAGAAATGGATTCCTTTTCGGTACATGGGCTGCTTTGAGGGAAGTGTGAGAAAGCTAAAATGTTATATTCATCAAGGCCTGGAGACGGTCATAAAATCCAACTCGTGGTGACCGATTTCAAGAAAAGAATGTACAGATGTCAAAACATTCTGGCACACTTCAGATGAGAATAAATTAATTTTCTTATAAACGGTTAAAACGGGAAAGGGGGGAAGTAAATGGTAAAAGATGCAATCTAATAAAAAGACTGATAGATCAAATAATCACACATTCCTCTACAAATAAGAGCAGTTCTTAAAAATCTCAATTCTGTTTGGAGCTCTTAATTTCATTAAGTGTATTTTATGATGCAATCTAATAAAAAGACTGATAGACCAAATAATCACACAATCCTCTACAAATAAGAGCAGTTCTTAAAAATCTCAATTCTGTTTGGAGCTCTTATTTCATTAAGTGTATTTTATGCAGTTGCTTTTCTGAATCACTGCATTTTGGAAATTTAAACGTCCATGTTAGCAAAAACTACTCTGGGCATAATGTATTTTTGGCACTTAAAGTCAGTGGCTCGAAGTTCAACATAGTGATTAAACACCAAATATAAACTGCACCACACTGAAGTAACACACATGGGCCCCAACTCACACTCAACTTGAAAAGTGAAAAGAGGTAATCAACCGCCAAAATCAATCTGTGGTAAGCAAATGGGTTAAGCAAAGGTTCTGATACATCTAGCAAGCTTTGGTGGAAACGTCCAGGAATTCGACGATCCTCACCTGCATCAACCACACACTGTCATGTCGCGAGGTTTTTGGCACAGGGATATCTTTGCTTACTGTTCACATGCAATAAACTAATGCCCTGTGGGTAGATAAACTATATGTTCAAACTTCAATAAACCTGGAAGAGAAATCCCTTACAGTGCAACAAATAATAAATACAGTACCATCCTTAATTTTTATTACACCACAAAAAGTTGACTTTTTTTCCATGCCAATTTCAACCCAAATTTATCCCCTTGGTCAAAGCAAGATCATGGAAACAAAGACGACTTACTTAACTGATCAGAAACAAAAATGCCTTGCTGGTAGGAAGAAAAACTTTCTTAACAGGCATAAGTATCAGAGATGTTAAATGCCACACAATTGGACAGTATACTATAAACATCTGCTTATAAGTTTGAAGTATAATAATGGACCTCACAGTTTTAGAGATGAAAAGAAAGTCTATCATGACTGGTAATAATGAATATTGCTTATACCAAGAGAATATACATACAATCCACCAATTCAAATGTCTCTAACCATCAGTTATTCTATTAACTAAACCACCATTCCAAAAAGTCTATGTTTTTGACAACAGTATTCTGACCAATTAATTGTTTTCCACAAAAGAAGCAAATATCCTTGTTTAAGAAAAATCAGTTACTTTAACATACAATGTTAGCTACTTATTACATAACCTTGAAATTTTAAGCTTAATTTTTAAAGGTTGCACACATATAAGATTTCAGTATTGAATTACGTCTTACGTTTTACTCATCACCAAAATGTAAGCCTGCAATCTGAATGCTACATCTAGTTTCAAATCCAAGAAACCTCCATATTGATTTGGTAAGACATAAAACTTGGGATACCAATAATATGCAATATATGTTTAAACATTTCACAGATAAGGTTATACAATGTATTGTTAAAAGCAAATGGAGATACCCATAATTATGCTCATTAAAAGTAAAATGTGTCATTTTCTTTTATATGCTTTTACATTATGAAAAGCTGTTATACCAAAGACCAAATGAGAGAATGGCATAAGGCAACTACTTCAGAGTAAACAGAAGGGAAGATGAAAACTAAAATTTTTTCTTTTGAAGTGTAATCATTAAGTTAAATGTCTCCATATGCTTTTATATGAAATTCCTACAGTAACAATTGTTTTAGAAACACAACAAAAATTAATGCTATTTTAAAATGGAGAAACAAGAGTTTCACTTAAGACTTTGTCTTTTTGTGGTTCAGATGTCATAACCACAAAGATAATACGGGGAAGAAATTTTAGGGGCCCACTTTCACTTAACTTTTTTTGGTAATTTTTTTTTTGTTTCTTGAATACATAAATCCTTACTTATAGAACTATTATATGGTGTGACAATGCTTATTATGTACGATAAAAGTTCAAACGTGAAACAAACATTACAACTGGGGATAGAGAGAAAAGCATAAATTCCAGGTTTCCACCAAAATGCAAACACAAACATCTGTTTGATACTGCAAGCAACATACATACATTTACACAATGTCTGTCTTACAAAATTGTGTAACAGGAAAAATCTGAATATTACTTTCCCTTAAAACCAGAACATCACGAGAAATATTCTGTTCTTTCAAGATTTCTACTTGTTTATATGTATTTCTTAATATCCCTTGGTGCATGCTTGTACTCAGTTCAGACCAAAAACAAAACAAAAAAAAAAACACTATTTGTGTACAGAGGATAACCATTTTTGATACATCATTTTATACACATGAAAATACAATTAAACAAAGTTATTCTAGAACATTTTCAATTGTGTCATCTATGATTAGGGACAGCTGTTTTATTATACAAGCTTATACTGATAATTTATTAATGCATTAACTTTAATTAAAATCAAGTTTAGTAAAAGGAAAAGACAATGCTAAAATAAACTTCACTTGCACTGCACCAGTGACTCGACTGGGCAGTATAAAATTTAAAATGAGCCCTTCATTGCCATAAATATGGGACATACATAACACCCTAACTTTTATGAGCCCTTGTACAAAATACAGTTCTTTACAGTTATGTAAGTGCAGATAGGGTATTCCACTCAATATATATGACAGGCAACTGACCAAACTAAACTACAACATGTACTCTTTCCTGTTTGTAATGGATTACTGTATGCACTACTTTCAACCATGCACATCATAAGGTAAGCAAAACCACTAAATCAGGTCACAGTGCAAGCAAGTTCCCTATAAGGTTCATGTAGACATAATCCTAGCAAGCCTGTACAAAATAAACTGATTTTGGAATAAAATTACCATTTGTTCATAATTCTGTGGACCATGCATTCCACCACAAACAAACCCATTTTTTATTTCATTAATTTCAGTATGTTCAAATTCTCTCTTTATGAACCATTGTTTTCTTTTTGTATATTACACATTACTTAAATTATGTACGTTATGTTCATGGGAAAGCTCCTCTTGATGACATCACCAGTGTTCAATAAATGCAGACAAGCCATGTTTAACAACAACTTTCAATGCTGGATTGATCCATCTTATTTTCAAAACAAAGTAATGAAGTCTGAATCCAATTTTAGTGTCTGCTATACTGTGTCACTAGTGTCTGAACAATGTGCTTTGTTTTAAAACACACTGAAGCAGGAGACAGTACTGTTTTTACAACAATACTGGATTCACATACCATCAGTTGGACTTGCTCCATTTGTAAATAACTGCTTCTATACTGTATTTTTTTCCCCCTCATGAGGAAACACTGACTTCTGTTGCAATATTTATATTAACACATGGGAAAATTCAATTATAAATCTATGTCTTAAACCTAAGTGCAGAAGGTTGTAATTTATTATTCCTTATACTTCCCTTTATAAATACATTACCAAAAGACATACAGTGGGCCCCTACAAGGAAAATAATATATTATTCAAGATACTCATCATTCATTTTATTTAAATATAACAATTAACTATAGTATGTTCAAAACTGTGATACAATTTTTTTTGGGCAAAATCCATTTCTAAATTTCCTATCCACAGTGTTCAGTTTATTAGTCTGACATGATCTTATAGTGAGAGAAATTCATGTATCTTCCCATTTCATTTACCTAGAGATGCATTAATAACACATCATGTTATCATGTGATGAAAGGCTTTGAATTTGTTTCCTATGCCTGCACATAGAAAAAAGGACATTTCCAATATCAACCTAAGGAAAAACTCCTGCACAATTTCACACATTTTTCCCCTGACAGTATATTACTTCCAGGTGGTATATATATATATTTATGAAGGCCCATAATACCTTCACAATATTAAACATGTTCTGACGATATACATATCCCTAGCTCCTGAAATTTTTGGCAATAGCCATGTTTCATTTTGTATTCAAGATCTTCTGAATAAGAAACTACTGTGTATAATCAAGGTTTTCAGCATAAGCATTTGTTGTTTTAAAATAAGCTTGTAGTAATGTCAGCACATTAAGGTGAGTACGTCATAAAAGCTATGTAAGAACATAGTTTCTCATTTGTCTGAATTATCAGAAGTGTTGTATTTCATTTTTCTGATATATTCATCAATACTAGTATATTGCAATGTCAAGAAAATTTATAGGCATGAAATACCCTATTAATGGTAACAAACCGCTGTTTAGTATACCCTTCCATAGCAAATATATCAAAGGAAATCTTGAGATTCCTATAGATTTGTAAGTAGAAATCAATGACTCATGAGTTGGTCTTGAAAATTACAGAGGAAGTGTGCTTACGTTCATTTCATTTCTGTGTGCCATTCATTCACTACTTCATTCAAGATTCTGAAGCACAAAAACATCCCAGTAAATTTTCCCTTCCTAACACTATATATCAAACTTCGATTTTTCACCAAATCTTAATGAACATTAAACAACCTTCTTTTATGCATCTTAAAAACAATTCTCAGCTTTAAGGGTGGCATTCTCATTTCTTTATCACATACAACTTCTCTTTTACCCTTTTTTAGTAGTCTTACCTGTTCTGGTACCAGTCTGCACCATTAACCAGAAACAACCCACTCTTGTCTAACACAGTCAGTGCCTTAGCAGGCAGGAAAGGTTACCTTATTCTCCTACCACAAGCAAGACAGGTATCACACTGCCACATTATTCACATTATCCATAATAAGTAATTTCCATGCTAACGTTCATCTTTGAAATTTTTAGAAACTAGCAACACTGGTAAACCTTCCAAACACCAGTGTCGGTGAATTCGTGAGATCAATCAGAATGTTTCAATATCTAATGCTGAATACCCTTTTTTATCAACTTCTTCTTCTTACAGATACAAACTTCAAGTACATACAACACTGTCAAGAATTCTACTTCACTATAAAAATGCCATTTCTTGAATGACTGTATTGCAGAACCTTTAAGCAAAGGAAATAAGTGATTTTAAATCCCCTTATGTTACACAACTAGTGAACAGTGTTAGTACTGGAAAAACATAACACTCAGCCAGCCTGACAGCATGTGTGTGTGTGTGTGTGTGTGTTACAAATCTGAAGGGCATAGGCAGTAAACGTGAATATCCACAGGATACTAAAAATTAAACAGAAGAACAATCAGATATACATATTTCTCATGAACACAAGAATCTAATCCAAAGATAAAAATGCACACACATCCAAAAAACAAAGGGAAGAAATCAATGTGACATAGAACTAACATATATACCAGATCTGTACCTAGCTGTGTATTAAATTTGTTCAACGGAATATGAATGTGGCAAAACTTAATACTACTGATGACACAATTATGATTACTAAAACAGTGTCATTTCACAGTATCACTTCCCTTCATGCATAGTATCAAAAAGTGCTTGGATATTTAACCCTTTAAAGCCCGAATTTAATTCCATCTGCTATTTGCTGGCATCATTAGCTCACCATTTTCTCCACGTTAGCAGGATAAGGGTTAAATCATTAACCTTTAGGCGACTAATGTCATATATGTATATGGAGCACCCATTCTTGATGTTTCTAGATCACACACAACGACGCAGC
>Ga0268261_10003383_pt1 | contig 11727 bp, 5 predicted proteins | sample TergutNc150P1_FD_190353 | JGI IMG/M metagenome (GOLD analysis project Ga0268261, IMG submission 190353) | Nasutitermes corniger P1 segment gut microbial community from laboratory colony in Florida, USA - Nc150 P1 (SPAdes) (version 2) | ecosystem: Host-associated > Arthropoda: Insects > Digestive... | reverse complement strand
GGATGATGGTGTTTCTGTTGGTCCTAGGAGGTTCCACCTGTATTATTTTGTTTTGCAGTGCTGTAACTTTATAGATGTCTTTATTGTTGGCTGCAGGTTCAAGGTCAACGAAGAATAGATTAAGAGGGTCTCTAGTGGTTCTGTTTCTCGCATTTACTATATTCCGAGCTTTGTGTCCTAGTTCAGCGAGTTCTTGGCGGAGATCATTTATATCAGTGGAGTGGTGGAAGTATCTGATAACTACTCTGTAGCTCGTTCTTCTTTAAGCTGGTAGGTATGGTAATAGGTGTTATTTTCTTTGAAGTTTTTAATGATTTTCCTGTAGGTTTCAGGTGTCGTGCAGTTGAGTTTTATTACGTCGTTTACCAAGCTTTTTGTGTGGTATTGTTCATCATCCACTATTTCTCTTATGTGTTTCGTCATCTCATCATAATTTATTACCCCGTGTATAAAGATGGGCGGTGGTTTATGGTTTGGGTGGGGTGATGGATTGGCCTCCATTTCTTCCTGCTGTTTCTCTTGGGAAAGGAGGTCGTATCGGTTATGTGTTTCTGGTGTAGTGTCCAGAGTGTTGACAGGTGTGTACTGGGGTTTTTTCCTGTTGGTGCGGCGGATTTCTTGCCACTCGTTGCTGTTGGTGTTTTGTGTATGCTCTTCGTATTCACTAGAGGCTGGCTGTCGTTGTTGTCGCATGTTTGAGTTCTGTCCTGTTGTGTCAGATGTTGAATGGTTTGGCTGGTGTGGGGGTGGATAGTTTGTAGAGTATTTTACCATGATTGTGTATTAGTTATCGTACCTGTGGTATTCTTGCCTCCAGGACAAGATAGAAAGAGGCCCGGTGCTCCCAGGCTGTTGGTTGTTTGATTCCGGTGCGTAGCACTATTCTTGGGACCGGTTTTACTCGTCCAACTTGATGTGTAGCATTACACTATACTTTTGTTTTGATTTGCAATTCACTCTTAGCGCACTTCACTCTTAACGCACTTCACTCTTAGCACACGGTTTTCTGTGTTTCCTCGGGTCCCTCTGGTCCCAGGCGGTTTATAGTTTTATGACTCTCGTCCGTGAGAGCCTGGGTCACGTCCGCAATCCTCGGAAGCCGGCACGGATCTGTACAAATAACACAGATCTGTCAGAATGTACCGTCATCTGCACAAATAACACTGATCTGTCACAATGTACCCCCTCAGCTCCTGTCAATTAGGCTTGCTGCCGAAACGCTTTAAAACCGAACCAAATTTATTTGCCTACTTAATAAATTTGGGGAAAATTTAAATTATACACTGTTCGTTTTTCCTTGTTCCGCTACAGCCCAACTCGAAACTAGATCGCCTCACTATTGAGGTTTCTACATCAAACACAATAGGACACACACACACACACACACACACAAACACGCATTTAGTAAGACTCCACTGATTGAGTGATCAGCTCGTCGCAGAAACCGCTTACTGCACAACATACATGCCGTAATCAAGCGGCCGCAGTTCTGCACCTGAGACCGCACTGCCACCAGCATCGACAAAATTTTACCCACACTTGTAACGTAATAAAAATTATGACGACAGTGTCTGTGAGGATTTGCGCTTTCTTGGATGTGGCATCGTGCAGTTTTGTAGATAGACAGTGTTTCGTATGAAGGTTGTGCCTCTATGTTCAGGGCAGAATGCTAAGCTTAAACCGTATGTTTTATTTTACTTTATTGCACTTCTTTCCTTCCTCTTTTCTCTTACCCACTCATCCCTCTACGCCCTCCTCCCACTGTCCCCTGTCATCACCATCCCCTGTCAGTTCACTCTCAGCTCCGATCCTGCTCATCCTTTCAAATGGCAGAAGAAATTATTTCAGCTCTTCAGAAAACATTCAACCCTGAAAAAACAAGGCAGCCTATTTCTCCGAAACTCATACCTGTCTGCCCAAGAATGTGCACGGCGTCACATGCCAGATGACTGTAGCTGCAGCAGACATTCAGCGACTTGTTTAACGACACTCTGTCTGCATAACTGGAACTGCGTGGATGGAGAGAATCTGACCTCAAAAGAGGTTGAATTATCCTCAGATATAATGGTCTGACTGCTTGCGAGGTTTGAACCCTAGACATCCAAAATATGAACCAGGTGTGCTGCCGTTTTGTCCTTCATGTTTGGTAGCAGATATTGGAAGGCCATAATGAATTTTAGAAAGTCATTATACAGATCATAACTTGGGGGTGTTTGCTTCTATAAAAACTTTACATTACATACGTGCTGTATGTTCATCCACCCACAAACACTGTGTCCAACTATCATAAGAATTTAATGTTGATTCTACACCAAACTGTCAGTAAAGAAGCGTTTTGGATCAGTTTGTAAATACGCCCTTTATGCACCGTTCCGAATTTATTTATCGACGAATGATGAAGTTAATTTAAAAGGGCAACACCATCACACAGTTTAACGTAGTTCTGATCTCGGAAAGATCAATGATAATATATGATAATAATATGAGGTAGTATTAGGGTAGTAATGATATTTGTTATTGGAAGTTCTGAATTTAACGTTACGATAATTCTCAATTGAATTCTCATTTCCACCCGCAACTAAAGACCTGCAATTTTTCCTTGCGCATTGCCAGTCGCCTTATAATGCAAATACAGTCATCAATTATATAAGTTGCGAATTTTTCTCTCTTAGTCAGACCCTTCTTTGATCTTGGATGAATTAACTTCACTTTTAACTTTACAGGAAACTCAATTTGCTATAATTGCTGTTTGTTCCAGCTCATGCACTTTAAAACATCAGCCCACGTTAACATTTAAAACACTATAAAACTGTTAAAAAAACCTTTTATTGACGATACCCCTACATGTTTCGGTCCACTCATTCGACCATCCTCAGCGGGCACATATGCTGTACTTTGTGCTGTTCCTAGATTAGCTTCCGCTGATTTACGTTCATTGTTTGTTTATGCTGTATGTGCTTATCGTCTGTAATATAATAGTACCATCTTTTGATATTATTGATATTAAAAGAATATATGGACCCAGTCATTCTAATAGAACTATTATATCACAGACGATAGGAACATACTGCATAAACAATCAATAAACGCAAATCAGAGGAACCTAATCTAGTAACAGCACAAAGTACGGAATATGAGCCCCCTGAGGATGATCGAATGAGTGGAACGAAACAAGTAGGGTTATCGTCACTAAAAGGTTTTTAACAGTTTTTAGTGTTTTAAATGTTAACTTCAGTTGATGTTTTAAAGTGCTTGAGTTGGAACAAACAGCAGTTGTAGCAAATTGAGTTTCCTGTAAAGTTAAAATTAAAGTTAATTCATCCAAGAACAAACCATGGAGGTCCAGAAGGTTAGTAGAAGTATAGCTGCATACATTCTTTAATATCGGCACCAGATTAGGGGGGCAGGTCAACGAAATTCAGCGGGCGTTTTATTGCCGGGAATAAAGAAGTCCCCCTTTTATAGGAGGCTAGGTGGTCCGCAAGACCGTTCTGCAGAGGTGCGGAAATTATGACCCCCATACGTTTTCGATTCACAAACCGTTCAACCTGCAGCATTTCTCTATACTGACCGGTCTCTACTGGCCCACATAAGTTTCCCCTTCTTTCCCCCTTACATAGCAGTATAGTAGAAACTGGTTCAAATAAGAGCTGCAGCCTACTGTAATGAGAATATTCACTGTTATATTCGACAATTCTATCACAAAGCAAATTTCACGGAAAATAAATAGCATTAATATTACTGCATGCTTCATGTGTATTTGGGATTTTTGTGTCGGAGGATGACGAAAATGCTACAGCCGGAATTTAATTTTAAACCTTCTGAAGAGTGTGACTGCTCTCTGTCATTTTTGGGGGTTGGAAACCGACTGAAGAATAGGGAACAAGAATAGATGGACAAATATAGGAAAAACATGAGGCGTCTGCACTTTTGTGTAATTGGAAATGAAGGTTGCTTTCAAGGAAATGTTAGAACATGACATACACTGCTTTTTGCAGATCGTTTCATGCATAAATTGGCTCTGTGTGCAGCTGTCACAAGGAAAAGTTTAAAGTTGTCGAATTCCAGATGTTCTTTTAATAGTTTTCAAACTTACTTCTTTCCCAGGGGTTGTAAGATTAATTACTAGAAACCATTAATTCTCGAAAGAAGGGAGTCACAAATTTCTAAATACAGGCCGATTAGAGGTTTCAATGTCTCCTTCTACGTTAATTCTAAAATAATTTTAGGCGTTCCCACAGTAAGAAAACACCAAACACAGTCTGATTATATATTCTGTAAATGTCACACTCAATTTTTCTATAGGGACCTAAAGACGAAATTACAGCTATTTATTGACATAAAATATCTATGTGCACATATTAGGTGTACCACTGATCCAGAATTAGGAAATAGTTACAAATCATATTGTACAAAGCTGACTAAACTGTTACATAAGCTAAACAAGACTTGGTATAATAAACAAATATCAGTTTCTTATAATAAAACTAAAACAATCTGGAATTTTCTTAAAACTGAAACTAAAAGAAAAGGTAAAACAGGATTTTTGTTCAGCAGTGTTTATGAAGAAAGTTGTGGTTATCAAGATATTTCTGATTCCTTCAATAAATATTTCCTTTCAATAGCTAATAAAATTAATCTAAACATTAAAATAGTAATAATCATAATTAACATAAAGATAAGAATCACTTATATTATTTATCACAACTGTTTAGTGATATATTACCAGATATAAAATTTAGAAACACATCAACTCAGGAAAAAGAAAATTTTATTAATTCGTTGTGTACAAAAAAATATATTGTTATGACAAAATATCTAAACAAATATTATAAATTAGTTCTCCTTATATAAAATCTCTTCTTAATTATATTAGCAACATTGTATTAGTGACAGTATTCTTCACATCGCTTTTAAAATATTCTGAGATAAATCCGCTATATAAAAAATGTGATGAAATTAACATAAACTATTAGAGACTCAACTCAATTCCAGCTTCGTTTGGAAAGTTTTTGTAGAGGTTTTATTATTTATTTATTTATTTATGACTATTAAAGCACACAAATAATAAAAATAAATTAGTGAAAGGACAATTTGCCTTTAGATCTAATTTGTCAACAAAGCGGCCATTTACAGCCTTATTTATGTATTTTCATTGCTTTAAGTAATAAAAACATAATTCGAGGTAATTTTTGTGAACTCACTAAGGCTTTCTACTTCGTTAATCATGATATCGTGCTGTCAAAATAGATATATTATGGTTTAACAATTTAATTATACTCATTAATTAAATCCTATAGAATTTAGACATTAGAGTGCAAAACTAATAATTAATGACAATGAATCTGGCTCTAATTGATGAGTAAGAATTATAGTTTGCCCCAAGATTCAACAGTAGGTCCATATTTGTTCTTGCTATATATTAATGATATAACAAAAGTAACAAATACTAAAAATAACAACAAAAGATCCAAATTCGTTTTATTTTCAGATGATACAATTCCAATTATTATTAGCCCAAATTCTACTGATGTTATAAAATATATTAATGTACAGTTTACACATATAAATAACAATAGTAAAGCAAACTCTTCACTGAAACTTGAGAGAAGTAATCTACAATTTTTAACTAATAAAAACTTATATATTGCCATTAGTGTTAGTAGTGATTACAATATTCTATCCAATATTACTAACATAAATTTATAAGGATAATAATTGATAATATATTAATATTGAAAAGCCATATAGAAATGATTATACCAAATTAAGTGAGGTTTCTTTGCGTTTAAAACTATTAGACATCTTGCGAACAAAATATATTGGAACGGATTTATCATTCTATTATTAATTATGGGAAACACTTTAGAGATATTCTTCGTATAGGAATGTTATTTTAAAACTGCAAAAAGAATTATTACAATTATCATGTGTGTGGGTATCAATGATTTGTGTAGATATTAATTCTAAGTATTAAACTTTTTACCACATATATCTCAATATATATTCTCTCGCATCTTCGTGGTTAACAATAAAAATCAATTTGTGATGAATTTTGAGAAAAATAATGTCAATATCAGGAGAAATTCTTTTTTTTTTCGTCTATTTTTTCATTTGACTATTTATCAAAAAGGTCATTTTTATATAGGTATTAAATTATATAACTGTCTTCCACTTGAATTAAAGTATTTGTTTCATAATACTAACCAATTTAAATCATCTCTGAGAAGTTTTCTTCACCAACATTCATTTTATACAATGGACGAATATTTAAATTATAAGCCGTTTTATGACATATTTTAACTATTAAATTAATATTTATTATTGCATGTATGAAATGTTGATATCTTTTTCTTCACATGTAAGATAAATTTTATATATATGTATACTTATTGTTTAATTTACATTCCATTTTATATTACGTTACATATGATATTGTAGCATTAAATTGTTTTATTGATTATAAATAATGTTTGTTAATTCCATGTTGGTACTTAGAATTATATCAATATTGGTATAGAATGAGGATATATACAGGATGTCCCAGGAGGAATGCGCCAGACTTGGGGGGGGGGCGGTGTTCCTTATGTTAAAGTATACCGATATAACCCAAAACACCTATGTCCGAAGTTGAACGGTTACGGAGATAATGGCCAGAGAAATTTGAATCTTTGACAGCTGTTACACACTCGTTGATTACCAAATACATTTTAAAACTGGCAGGAATATATGGTTTCTGTAATGTTAAATCTGTACTTAAAATCAAACTAACTTGTGAGTGACATAAATCCATTAAATTGAACTACAAGAAAACTCGCACGCATGTCATAGTTTTCCTTAGGGTTCCAAGCACTATAAATGACACATAAATGCAAGCAATGACGTAACATGGCTGACGGCGCATTCTGGTATAAGCCTACTAATAGCTAGTGTGAGTTGACTTTCCGTAAGCGGACACCACACCCAATGATAAACATCGACAAGACTTGTCAGCTGACAGGTACAGTGCGTGGACCCACCAGAAGATCACACTTTTCTCTGGTCATTATCTCCGTAACCGTTCAACATTGGACATAGGTGTTTTGGGTTATATCGGTATACTTTAACATAAGGAACACCATCCTGTAGTCTGGCACATTCCTCCTGGGACACTTGTGTGTGTGTGTGTGTATATATATATATATATATATATATATATATATATATATATGACTGATTCTATATCCGTTTGTTGTTACCAACTATGGATCATTAAAATGAACGAAACAAATAAAAATAATAATATTAACGGCAGTTAAGTGGCGAATAGTCGAAATGTAGAGACTTCCGTAACACTTCTATCTGAAACGAGGAATTGTAACTTCTCATATCAATTATGGAAAATATGCAACAAATCTTTAGATACAGAAATGTGTCTAATGAGGGCATTGAATTCATGCTGAATAAATCGTTATAGACCTTAAGTCGTCTTCTCTGGGACTAATTGATGGTCCGAAGCGAGCTGAATTGCTCTGTTGAAGAGCCGTCTTCACATTCAATTTTTTACTAAAAATGGCAGTCATTCTAAGGAATTTCTGGAACTAGGAAATTGTCTTCATGAAGGATTGGCCTCATTGCAAATTTTAGGTTTGTTTACATAAATTTATGCTTATTCTGCTCTGAGATACCAGTAACATGGTCACATCAAAAACAGCATTAATCAAAGTAATTGTATGGCTTCTGTCGCATCATAAGAATAGCGAAAGACAACGCCGCTGTCATTTGTTTATCCAGTCACGCAATCCATTTGAACATGCTGTACGTATAAAGCGTGTTACCCAGCCTTATCTTGATCTCCTAATGGATAGTCAAATTATAACTAGTGTAACTTCTGGAGATCTGGAGTGATTGTACGTTGTTAGTTTCAGTTGTAAAGCAAACTATAACTGTCCGGCTCTTGTTTCTCGGAAATTTGGAACGCATGAGACCTAATTTTCAGGGACTACCGTGGTTTAAGTGTGATGGGCTTGGTGAAATGAACTATTGATATGATTTTTGCTGAATTGGTAATCTGGAGTATCTGTTGCGATTTCATTTTATTTAATGGGCGCTTTTGGTACAAGTTTATATTGCATGCGATAAACTTAGCACGGATCACTCTCTCACGTAGCTTATTCACTGTATATTAAACTTTAAGGAATAGAAAAATTATATTGTCCGTAACTAGGTAATACCGATTATGTCCAATTTAATATTATTTGTTTAAAACTGTACCCCCGTAGAAACATTTATAAATTTCTAATTATCTAATTTAGTTTATTTATCGGGCCTAAATTTGGAGCAATGCACACGAGCGTCCTCCTCCTACGACAACCGAAACACTTCTGTGTCCTTCAATACAATATGAGAAGTTAGTTACCCTGTTTCAAAATTCCCCCTACTTTAATTTGAATAACTTGTCTGATTGGTTCCCTGAAAATTTAGCAGTCTCGTAATGGGCCAAAAACTTTAAACTTTTGTATTCTTTCTCCTCATGGGTTCCTATGGTTGGTACGATATTTTTAACGTAACATATGTTACCCCCGAATGAACGTGTTCTACTGAACATTTTAATGGACTACCGTGACTAACCCGGTGTCCACCCCATCGTGATTTACATTTCGAAAAAGCGTCAAACCCTCGAATTTTGACTTTCCCAGTAGACTTCAAAATACCATTAAACTTGACGTTAACAAATACGTAACAACTAGAATCTTCTATTGTAAATGCTTACAGCACCTTCTATCCTTTTCTAACCTCTACTTGCCTCTTTCTTCAAATATCTGCCTGTTCTCTTTCACACATGACTCTTTCTCACTCTCTGCCCTGTAACCATCCTCCTCTTTGTTATCCCACTGACTTTTGTGTCCATACCAGATGCTTCTGACCTCCCTCATTCGGAAACATGTGTAATCCTTCAATTCAGAAAATAATTTTGAACATTCTAACCAAATAATTGTTCCCACTTGTTATAAAAAACATAAAGTAGCAGCATGTTTTGGGTTGATTAATAAACTTTAGCGGCATGATGGTCTTATCTTATTAATTTAGTCTGAAAAAATAGGCTAACATAATACTCTACACATTAAAGATGTATATACATTATATGTATATACATATACGTAACTAAATCTCATTTCCATGTTTGAAAATTAAAGCATGAAATGAGATTTAGTAACTTATAGCAGCCGTACATCCATTGACCAACAGCAATAGCAATAATCATGCAATTTCGTACAACAAGGTTTAGTGAAATTTTTAAAAAAAGCATCCGTCATAACTGAAGGATGGTTAATGTAGCATATCTAGTAAAGAATACACATTTTCAATTTAATAGCGAATATTTTCTCACTATAATCTGAGGTCTTTCTAATAAGTCAGGGAGCATTTTCTATTATATCTGCCATCTCTTTCTACGTAATAAATCATCGAAAATTTCCCAATCAATCCTCGTGCATTTCTTTACCGATCTGAAAGCCTTCCCCTTGATTTATGGGTAATCTAAACTTATTCTATGTTGTACACACAAGTTTCCTCTTTCTTTTCTCATACTGTGGAGTGCCACTATTTCTCAAAAGAAGACATTGTGACATTCCGTTACAACACTCTATGATAATGACACATCATAATAACAGACTTCAGTTAAAACGTAAGTTCTCCATTGCATGTTACTTTTTCTGTTTCCAAGGAACAATAAAACAAGTTCGGTCTAAAAGATTTAGGACTGATTTTCTTAAAAATCGAAGACACAAAACTTTTTTATTCAAAACAAGCTCCATTGGCATATATAGGCTTTTGCGCGGTCGTACAGTTTCTTAAAAGCTACCGAAAATTTCTCTTTTTGGACCATATTTAATTCATCACTTACGGCTTCTTGGATCTCAGCAGCATCCGCAAATTGGACTCCTTTTAAATTTTCTTTCGACCTGGAGAACAGAAAACAGCCTGGCCGTGATAAGTCTGGAGAGTACGCAGGTGATAAAGGATTGTAATATTTGGGGGGTCAAAAATTGCAGCTTTGTGGGCGGGCGCATTATCGAGCAATAAGAAAAAATCTCGAGAGAAGAACGCAGCTGAACGAACCCGTTGAATGCGCTTCAGAAAGCGATCCATTACTCCTTTATAAAATACCACATTTAATGTTTTTCTCTCTGGTACGAATTCTTTGTACACTGCGCCTTGAGAGTAGAAAAAATATCAATATGATCTTGATGCGGGACCTTTGGAATTGCAATTTTTCGGCGGAGAGGATGTCTCACCAGCCGGTTCCGAACTCTGTCGCCTTGTTTCGGGGTCATAGGCAAAACACCAGGTCTGATCTCCCGAAATAATTTTGTTTAGAAAATTATCTGCATCGGCCATCGCGATAATGACTTGGCTAGAGGAATCTCGATCTTCCCTTTGCTCAGGTGTCAAGGAGTGTGGAAGAAAACATTCAGTCTTGGGGGTATTCCAAGATTCTGCTATCATTCTTGATGCAATTCGACGGTCATTTGTGACCAAACTAGCAACAGCAGGTATGATTATTTCAGTTCGAGTCGATTTTGGACGGCCACTTCTCTCCTCACATTCTACCTGTTCCCTTCCGGCACAAAATCGAGAATACCACCTAAAAACTTTTGATCGGTTCACAACTTTTTCACATAAGCCTTTAGCAGCAATTCTAGTGTTTCTGTCGCAGAGAGACCGGCTTTGAAACAAAATTTTATGACAACTTTTTGTTCATTTCCGCCATCCATGACGAAGCAAGGAAAATGACGTGTTATACAATCCAACTCATTCACTATTCACACTTTGAAACACACTCACTTTAACATTTAAAAACAATTAAATGTTAAAAACGTGTTTGTAAGTATAAAACCCCTACATGTTTCGGTAATTTTTCACGACCATCTTCATGGGGTCCACCGCTGTGCTTTGTACCGTTACTATTCCTCCCGCCGATTTGCGTTCTTTGAGTCTGTATTATTACGCAGTATGTGGTCGCATGTGTATACCATTTGTGCGTGTTTGGTGTTCTTGTCAGCTGGTGATCTGCTTGTTCAGAAGCAGATCACCAGCAAACAAGAACACCAAACAAGGACCCCTGAAGAAGGTCGTGAAAAAAGACCGAAACATGCAGGGGGTTTATACTTACAAACACGTTTTTAACATTTTATTGTTTTTAAATGTTGAAGTGAGTGTGTTTTAAAGTGTGAATAGTGCATGAGTTGGATCGTATAACAAGTGTGGCAACATGCACGGTGCGACATTAAAGAAAGAAAACTGACTTTACAATTTATAACTCGTAATCTGTCGAAGAAAACAAACTAAATTCAGTGTGTGAACGTATGTTTGTTGATAGTACTTAGTTGGTGGGTTGGCTCTTAGATCGCTCTAGTTTCGTTATTCATAAAATATCTGTCCTAAAACATATGGATTGCACTGTGTGTACTTTCTCCACACTAAAAGCAAAGTTTTGTACAGACATTTTGAATACAACGACAAGCAAAGAAAGACAAAACATTACACAAAATAACAGGAAGTGAAATTAATATCAGTCGATATCCAGCAGTGTATTCATTTCAAGTTGATGACCATCTACTTCGCTTGTTCCACATTCTTTCTGGCTTCATACAATAACTCGTGCCGTCAAAAACACGCTCATTTCTATCGACATTGTGCTGGAAACACGATATATATACAGGGTGTCCCAGGAGGAATGTGCCA
>Ga0268261_10003382_pt1 | contig 11729 bp, 3 predicted proteins | sample TergutNc150P1_FD_190353 | JGI IMG/M metagenome (GOLD analysis project Ga0268261, IMG submission 190353) | Nasutitermes corniger P1 segment gut microbial community from laboratory colony in Florida, USA - Nc150 P1 (SPAdes) (version 2) | ecosystem: Host-associated > Arthropoda: Insects > Digestive... | reverse complement strand
TAACCTTAAATATTATTATAAAAACTACACAAAAATCTTAGCTGATGTAATTAAGACCGCCAAACGTAAACATTACAATAAACTATATAGCTGTTCTAAAAACAAAGTTAAGACTATGTGGAACCTTATTAGGTCAGAAACAAACAAACATGATAACAAGAATGAAATACAGCTAAATATAGAAGGAAAGTCAGTAACGGATTCTTACAAACTAGCGAATATCTTCAATGACTACTTCGCAAATGCTACTTACACAACCCAATCTGAGAATTATGACCATCCCCTGTCAGCATTAGGTAGTTTACATTCATCATGTACCAAATCCTTTTCTCAAATACATATGACACTGGTCTCAGCTAATAAAATTAAGGATATTATTAAATCCCTAAAGATGAAAAACTCATGTGGATATGATGAAGTACCACTAAAAATTTTTAAAAATAAGTCTACCATATATTATTTCCCCGCTCATATACGTATGTAATAGATCAATGCTCTCTGGAATATTTCCTACATGGCTTAAATATGCACAAATTGTTCCAATATTGAAACAGGATGATAAAGAGCAACCAACTAATTACAGACCTATTTCTCTATTAACATCATTTTCTAAAATATTTGAAAAGGTAATTTACAAAAGATTAGATAATCATATGAAATCCAACAATATTTTAGCAGAGGAACAATATGGGTTTAGAAGTAATACCTCAACAGAACAAGCCATTTATCAACTAACCAACAATATATTAAAAGCACTGGATAGTAAACATCTAGTAGGAGGAATATTTTGTGATTTAACAAAGGCATTCGACTGTGTTGATCATGACATTCTTTTGGATAAATTGGAATTTTATGGTATTACAGGCATTGCAAACAATTTAATAAAATCATATCTAACAGAAAGATATCAAAGAGTGATAATAAGAAATAAATCTTCTAACATATATTACTCTAAATGGAATAAAATTATAAAAGGGGTTCCACAAGGATCAGTATTGGGACCACTGCTTTTCCTCATTTATATTAATGACCTGCCTGGCTCAATAAGACCAAACTCCTTACCAACGCTATTTGCTGATGATACAAACATAATCTGTATGCATTATAACCCACATTCATTTAAAGAAAGTGTTGAGGAAATATTATCGAAGTTAAGTAAATGGTTCCAAGCTAACTTATTAACACTTAATCTTAATAAAACCAAATTTGTACAATTTTTAACAAAATCCAATCAGGGTGCCTTAGATAGTATTGATCTTGATGATTATCATATTGGAATCTCTCAAAGCACAAGTTTTCTGGGACTCATTTTAGACAGTACGCTAACTTTGCAATTACACATTGATAAGATATGTACTAAATTAAAAACAGGCTGTTACATACTTAGATCCCTGAAATCATGTTTACTAGTAGATAACTTGAAAATGATTTACTTTTCATATATCCACTCAATTATTACGTATGGCATTATCTTTTGGGGAAACTCAGCTAGTAGTGATGAAGTGTTTAAATTGCAAAAAAGGGCCATTAGAATAATTACCAATACTCATAGTAGAACCTCTTGTCGTGTCCTGTTTAAAGAACTAAATATCCTTCCTCTTAAATTGCAATATATTTTATCGCTTGTAATGTATATAGCCAAAAACATAAATGACTTAACCATTAACTCAGATAACCATTCTATTAACACAAGATACGAAGCTAATCTATACCCTCCACTATTGAGGTTAACCAAATACCAGAAAGGGGTCTATTATACAGGCATTAAGATATACAATTGCTTGCCATCTAAATTAAGGGGCTTGATTAATAATAAAATTCAATTAAAAAAAGAACTAAAAAAATTCCTATTGCGAGGCTCCTTTTACACTGTAGAAGAATACCTTGACTGGACTTCTATGCATGATTTACACGCCCTGTATTTATAATAGTAAAAATAGTAGTTATTGCAACTATGTAATAGAGTTATATTAATATCATAAGTAATCTTGTATTACTCTAAGCTATACAGGTTAGATACCCACATATTGAAGGAGTACGTGATGTACACCTTGTAATGTAAATGTAAATGCAATTGGTATGTCTGGAAATCTTTTGATGGGTTCCTTGTATATTAGATGAGTGTTTGACTGGTTTCTGGGAGTGATCTCGTCATTACTTATTCTAAATATTTTACACTTCTATTTTAAATATCTTATTCCACACTCAATAATCATGTTGGAAGTTGCTTGTGTTTGTTGCCTTCAGTGAGTTGCTGTGTAATAGTGATTGTATTGTTTAATTACTATGTTGATTGTCGGACTGTTATTGTTCTTAAGCTATGACGGATGCTTACTTTAGCATATACACTGTGTTAGCGTATGCATATGTATAACAATTGACAATATCTATATCTAAATCTGGGGTTGCCCCAGAGGATCCATGGAATGTAAGTGAAAAATACAAATACAAGTACAAATGTAATGTGACATTCTAGCTTGTTATTTGAATCATAAATGCATAAATATATGTGTAATTCATTGTGCAGTGCTGTAATTTAGGGCTAATGTTTATGTTAGTATCTGGCTGCAACAGAAACGTGTTCATATCCCTTGTTGCACTGTTGTAGGTTTCGCTATATCATATGACATAATATATAGAAGCATTTTGCAGTATGTTAGCTGTGTCATTGGACTATTCCATTATGCATCCACATAACATCACCTACTGCCATACTTCTCACAAAACTTGTGTTTGTGCATCATGCTTAGGTCCAAAGAAAACAAGATGGAAAGCAAAGTAAATTAATTTGAATGGGAGATCTTCTGTCTTATTTCTGTGCCTCTGCCATAGATTGTAACACTTTTTTAATTGTTCATTTTACATGTTACTGTTAATGTTCATAGTAATTTTTAACCGTAGTAATGGATGTTGTACTGTTAAAGTTTTATTAATATAATGCTAATTGTGATGTGGGATCCCACAAAAAAAGAGAACAAAAGTATCATATGTTGTCATATCATGTTACACCTGCTGTTTGTCTTGCATAAGGGCCTGATGCTGGTTTGATTCATTCTAAAACATGCAGCCAAAGCCATGAAAGAGAATATAAGTTGTGTTTTGACAGATGATTTATTTTCTTTCCTTTATTTAATTTGAACCAACTTTATCAAACAAAATTTACCCTGTCATCAAATTGAGTTTTGTTGGAGAAATATAATTTTTTTTTATTGAGAACAACTTCCTTTTACTTTGTTGTGACATCCACAGATGAGGATTAAATTCTTATGGGATGTGATGCTGTGTCATTCGGTGTTTGGCTTTCAGTGTTTTGAAGGCACAGTGATCCTTCAAAACAGTGACAAACACGCAGCCATTGACAGTGTCATACAACAGAAGACTTGCATCCTCAGCAGTGGTGCTGAACATCAGATTGTGCACATCCACAGATGTCCTTTTTTACATGCTCTATGAATATGAGACATAAGTAACTTAGTGCCCCCCCATACCCAGAATTTCTTCACACTTCATTTTGAAATGATCATGTCTCTGACTAAATTGCTGTCTAAAAATGAGGTTTACTTCATCAGTTGAATAATTACATTTTTTATTGGGGCCATCCCGATGTGTTTTCACTAAGTATTCCAAGAGTAAGTTCAGTCAAAACACAAGTAATTTATTGTCAATTAAAGTGGCGACATGTTTCGACTAAGGAGTCATCATCAGGCCAATTATTGAACCATGTGTGAGGTACATCAAGTGAAAGTGCACATTTTTGGGATCTCAAAAATTTGCACTTTCAAATGATGTACCTCATACATGGTTCAATAATTGGCCTGGTGATGACTCCTTGAGTCGAAACATGTCGCCACTTTAATTGACAATAAATTAGTTGTGTTTTGACTGAACTTACTCTTGGAATACTGAATAATTACAGTATGTCATAAGAATTGTAATTTTATTTGTAACTCCTGATCAAGTTCAGAGTGAATGTTACAATTGAAACTGTTAGCACTTTGTATATAGTAAAATTTATTTCAAATGAAGAAGGTTGTGAAATATGATTGCAGCAGAATTAAGGGTAGGGATATGGCATGACATTACAGTTTGAACTTCATATGTAGTAAGGGTTGTGAACAAGTTACCCAGTCATTGTTGTGTAAAAAAAAAAAAAACCTTTATACATTTTCTTGACCTTGATTTTGTCTCTCTCTCTCTCTCTCTCTCTCTCTCTCTCTCTCTCTCTCTCTCTGTGTGCTGATTTAAAGATATCACAAAAAATAATTTTCAGGAAAAGGAGCTACATGTCTTCAAACCTACTATGGGCATGCCTTCATTGAATTTACCTTTTATCATGGTTATTAGACCTAACAAATCTTGTTAAAGTACTTGGCCGACTAACATATAATTGAAATTGTTTATGCAGGCAATATTTTCTAATATCAGCATATGTTAGAGTAGCAGTCATGGGATAGTGATGGTACAGATTTTTGTGAAGTGTTATGGGATTTAACTGGGGCTAATAAGTTCCTATTTTATACATTAATTGTAAGAGAATGTGTCAAATTTCAAACAGATGTGTGGACAGTGTCATACAAGTGTACAAACACATCAGAGTTACGTGTTTCTCTTAAGCATTGGAAGCCAAGTGTATTGTTTAAAGTTCAGTTGTTTGTACACATACACAGGAATAAAGAAAAGTGTCTTTGTCACATCAGGTACTGCTCACTTCATTTGTTTTATTTTGTAATATTAAAATTTTCAGACAAAAGAACGTTATGGAAAAGAATGTAAGATTTGCTCCAGACCCTTCACTGTGTTCCGATGGTGTCCTGGTGCTCGAATGAGGTTCAAGAAGACAGAAGTATGCCAGACATGTAGTCGGCTGAAGAACGTTTGTCAAACATGTCTGCTGGATTTGGAATATGGTCTTCCTATTCAAGTTAGAGATGCAGCTCTTCGTATTAAGGATGATCTGCCACGTTCAGATGTCAACAAAGAGTATTACATTCAAAATTTGGACAAGGAGGTATGGAAGTATCAGGACTGGACATTTAAAGCTTCTCTTTTTTTAACTTTTGACCTATAATTTTGTTTTTTACTTTTTTCATTCTGTGTAGCAGTTAAACTTGACTTTAACTTAGTGGGTATGTGATCTCTTGAAATAAAAGGTTTCCCATGTTTGAACTGTGAAGTCCCATTATGCTATATGACGGTTGGTGTGTGGTGACTCCAGGTGTAACTAGGATTATTGGTACCATTACTTGTGGTGCATGTTGAAGGACAGCCTGGGAGGGGGCATTCAAGATGTTGTGTGTGCAGTTTCACAAGCAGAACTTCGGTGTCTAGTGAACATTGTCTTTATTAGAAGTGACATTTGTCCACAAGCCAAAGGAAAGCATTTGCAGTACTTTTTTCAAAATGGTGAATAAAAACTTAATATTAACAGCACTACTTTGAACTGAAGCAAACTAACACTGACTTAGTGCAAAGTGGAATAGTGGTGATATGTGTGCTGCCTGCCACCATGTAAACCAGTCTGGGAAGTGACAAATGATCCTTGTACCAGTGCCCCAATTACTTTGAGACTGTAACACTTTGGTGCAGAGAATTATTAGCTGGTAATATCTGCATTAACATGATTTATTCTGTTATATAACAGTGTATGTTGTAGGTGTTACAGATTACCTTATACATAGTTGACATCTGGTGAACATGTTATTGGCAACATTTTGGAGCTCTTATTGCAAAATTGGTAGTACTTTGCAGTCATCCTTTTCTTTATATTTCATCCTCCATATGTGGGTTGTTCAGGTAATCCCAGTTTTGCAGACTTCCCTGTGGATAATAAGCACAAAGAGTGAGATTGGGTGAATAAGGAAGCTGCAAAGAACAATTAATTATTCAGTTACAGGAATTGTTGTGTAAGGCTGTTAGTGAATTATTTGCCGTATAGCTGATGGCACCATCTTGCTGAGAGAATGCTTATTCCTTCTCAGTACAAGCTGAGTTAGGGGGAAGGGGGAAAGCAAACAAATTAAGGAATTAGTTTTTTTTGGCCATCTATTGTTTGAACTAATTTTATATTTCATATTTTCTGTTCCTTCCCTCATACCCACCTTTTTTTCCCTTCTCCCTCTCTCCTCCCTTTCCCCTCACTGTGCCCTCCATAGTGCCCATGTTATTGCAACTTTTTTATGCTTCACCCATACTGATGGTCCCGATCTTCCATGCCATACAGCAGTACCACTTTTTCCCATTGTTGACTTTCTGTTCTATCCAGGTATGGAGGTGGTGCATTCCTCCAGATACCGTCTGTCTAACTGCATGGCATCATGTCTTAGAAAATAGTATTTTTAATTGTGAAAGTTGTAATTGCAGTGTAAGGATTTGACTATGGTTCTCTCAGATGTCTGGGTAATTATTTCTTTGTATGGAGTATTCACCCAATAAAAGTGAATACATAATTTTCAACAAACTACTGTGGTTGTCTAAACCTCTCACTATATAAATAATTTAGCTTGCATTGTGTTTTCTGCTTGCCAGCTCGGCAAGATTGATGCCACTACACCAGCAGGTGCAGTTGGCAAGTCACAAGCTGCCAGTGACTTGTTAATGAAACTGGCTAGGACAAGTCCATACTACAAGAGAAATAGACCACACATTTGCTCGTTCTGGGTGAAAGGAGAATGTAAGCGAGGGGAAGAGTGTCCGTATCGTCATGAGAAACCAACAGATCCAGATGATCCACTTGCTGATCAAAATATCAAAGATAGGTAAGTGCTTTTTGATGCTTTGTGTTAATTATTTTATTGGCAGGCTGTCTATTAGTCACACCTGCAAACTTATTGAGATTATTACATTTTTGTGCATTCTCTGGATGAAGTGTATAAATTAAATGAATGTCTGCCAATATGTGTATCTCACTCTCTAAACCATGGTGTGAATATTGATAATAGCTTGCTGTGCTTCATTCCCATCCTCCATAACCCTAAATTGCTGAAGTTCAAGTCAGGTGTACCTCATTTTTCAAAAGTGGCTTATTATTTAAAAAATAAAAAATGGGATATTTTTTTCCCTCAGGTTATTCATGAAAATTCTGGATAGTACATTGAAATATGCCACAACCATCCCATTTCAAGTCCTTATTTAAGGAATACTGTAACAGTACTTATTCATTTGAATAATATCAGTATGATGTAAATGTGAGATGAGATGTAGCTAGTTTTACTGAGGTTTTTCAGCCCTTACAGGTGAGTTTAGGATATTGCTGTCCACTCCATTATAATTGCCCTTGTATTTCAGTCTGTCACATAACATACGTGATTGATGTAGTGTTATTGAATGGGCAGTGAACATGAGATGGTTTTAAATGTAAATTGCTTGTCACAAAAATATTATTAAATATATATATAGAAGAGTGGTATACTGTATTTCTTTTGTTTCATTGTAAACTTTGGCTATAGAAATGTGTAAATTTTATTTGAATAGTGGCTTTGTTGCATTTGTTCTTAATTGCCATTTTCTTTCAGTGGCTGAGTCTAGAAATTGTATGATTGATCTTTCTCTAGGTACTATGGGATCAATGATCCTGTGGCTGAGAAACTTATGCGTCGGGCTTCTGCAATGCCGAAGCTTGAACCACCGGAAGACAAGAGTATAACAACACTTTACGTTGGAAATCTTGGTGATAAATTGACTGAGAAAGAACTCAGGTGAGGCATTATTCTCTTTCTTATGAGAATTTTGGTGTCTATTCCTTGCCTGAGTTAAGATGTTTCTGCTCTCATTTAGACTAACACAGCAGTACCAGAACAAAAGTTGCCTTGGGGGCGGGTGGGGAGGTGATTCTTTGTATGTGGATTGTGTCTGAAATTAACAAAGATAAAGCCATCTTTACTGGGCTCCTGTCCACCACAGTATGGCACACCATATGCTCAATTAAGGAGGCAAGGTAGCAGTTGATATATTTTGTAAGGAGTCATGGACAGCCAACAATAGGTGGTCCTCCAGCTTGGGGTAGGGCCTGGAGGATACAGCTGTTAACTGTAAACTAAAAAATTTCCAGTATTTATATCTGGAGGTACCTGGTGACACAATTGGTTGAGGCACTGTGCTGCAAGCCAGAAGATCATGGGTTCGATTCTCAGTGAGTTATCTACATTTTTTTATCAACTTAATCGTTCCAGCTGCACTATGGCCTTGGGGTTGACTCATCCTCTTAACAGCAATTAGTGCAGGCATATCTTTTGAGGGTAAGCACAACCGGTGCGTAGGGCTGACATACTTGCAGCTTCATGTGCCAGTTGTCTTAGAAAGCCTTGGAGTCTCAACCTCCTGGAGCCCTAAGGTCCTGTCTAGGCCTGTGCAGGGATAACTTTACCTTTACTCCATATTTAATGACTAATTGGAATTGATTAATAGTAATAGAATGGCATTTGCTCTGTGTTTACAGGGATCATTTTTATCAGTATGGTGAGATACGGTCAATCACGTTAGTTGCTCGACAGCAGTGTGCATTTATCCAGTTCACTTCACGTTCAGCAGCAGAGCAAGCAGCTGAACGCACATTCAATAAATTAATTCTTGGCGGACGGCGACTGACGATAAAATGGGGTCGCTCTCAAGCACGGCAAGGTTCTTCATCATCTCATGGGGAAGGAGTTGATCCAATGGTAGAAGAATTAGAACCAGTGCCAGGTCTCCCTGGGACCTTGCCTCTGCCTCCAACCGAATTACAGAACAACTTTTTCAACCTAGCTGAAACAGATGACAGTTCTGCCCCACCAGTACAGACCAGCATTCCACCTCCAACAATGCCACCACCAATACCTCCTCCAATATTGATTCCACCACCGATGCCACGCCCCCCACCTGGAATTCGTCCACCAGGTCCACCACCTTTCTTTTTTCCTCCTCACATGCGTCCACCTATGCGACCTCCACCAGGAATTAGGCCACCTCCTTTTAATATATCTCAACCTCCATTATTCCCACCTGGAACTGCTCCAGCAATTCCTCAACTTCCTCCCAATCCAGCACCTCTGGTACCACCAGGAACTCTTCCTACTCCCCCACTCAAACAGGGTGCCATTCACTATCCTTCACAGGATCCATCAAGACTGGGAGCTGCTCAGGGAGTTGCAAAGAGTAAAGCTTGGGCAGGGGAAGATTAAGGGATGTTGTCTGCTTAATTTGAACATGAGAATATTTCCAAGAAAAGAGTTTTATTCAGTGGAGATTGTACTAGTAAATACTTATTTTGCAGGCAATAATACATTATTTCTTTCTGCCTACACATAACTGTTATGCAGGATATTGTTTCCTCATAAATGAGATTTAAATAGTGTAGAATAAGGGTTAAGAGAAACATAAAGTGACACATTTCAAGCAAACATACGAGGATGAGTCAATAATTATCCGCACTGTATGTTTCATATTTAGAAAAACAAGGGCAGAGATCTTACAACTACATAATTTGCTTTACAATGCACTTTGTCCATTACGGCACAATCTGCTTTATGACGTCACAATAAAAATTTCTGGGCTGGGAGACAAGCCACACATGCACCGTTACATCCAGTTGCTGGTCCATGGTAAACCGATGGCCTCTTAAGTCTTGTTTAAGTGGACCAAACAGGTGAGTCTGAAGGTATAAGGTCAAGACTATATAGAGGATGCTCCAATACCTCAAAGTTTAATTTCTTAAGGTTTTCAACAGTGTGGGCAGTGTCTGCATCAGTAATGGATGTGGACTGGTGTCCGATTCCTTCCCCATGCTGAACGCTTGTGCGACCATTTTTGAACCTCTCACTCCATTAACAGACAATCCGTTGTGACATGACACTGTTTCCATACTGCACTGACATCATTCTATGCATTTTGACACCTGGTACACCTTCAGCCCACAAAAATGAATCACTGCCCTCTGCTCTTCTTTGGTGCAAATGAAATTGGGAGTGTCCATGTTTATGGCAAAAAACTCATGACAGAAATGGACTATCAAGGTCACACCTGCACGGCAATGGTAGGAGAGGAGTAGACCATGTGTTATTTTGTCATGACCAACCAGCAGTACAGCCAACTGCAAAACATGTACCTATAGTGTGGATAATTATTGACTCACCTACGTATTTGTTATAAAACATATAAATATTTTTTAATGTAACAAGCATTGAAAGCATTTATTTGGTGTTACATATTTTAATGACCTGAGGATCAAAATGTGTAGGTTTCAGTATCACTTGTATTACTTGTAATTGTATGTACAAGTGGTCCCTGTTTTCTGAGTTTCCCCACATATGTGGGGCTAAATTTTTGAGGAAGTAATATGTAAGAATTCCCTGTACTTTTGGTAGTCACGTTTGTGGGCCATGACTTTTTTTTAACAGAAAACAGTTTCAGTCTGCATGCATATACTGGGCCAGATTATTGAGGAACTGAGTGGAAAAACTGCCCACATCCTGGGAATCAAATCATGGATAATGACAGAACATTTTTTTCATCTAGCATGTGTCCCCCATTTTCTTTCTCACCATTGCTCATGATCCAGGCAGTTGTGCATAATGTTTGAGCGACCCTTAAGACATGACTGCAAGAGGTGAATAACTTTTACATCAGCTATGATGATGATACAACAGTGGTGGTGGTGGTGGTGGTGGTGGTGATGATGATTATCATGTGTTTTCCCACAAGGCATGTAAGATAGGTAAATAGTGCATTGTGTGTAATATTAGTCATTTTCTTTACAATAGTCTGTGATAGATATTATTTTCACTGTTATTTCAAAGTTGGACGTGCTGGTGGCATGTTGGTGATCACTTATTCATTCATGATAATTGTTAGAACATCACCTGTAAAAAGTAAAAGTTTTAATGAGTAATACTTTTTTAAATTAATACTAATACACTGGATTCAATGTTTGTTACATTTGTGTCACCATATGACATCTTGGTGTTTATAAAGAGCAATGTGTGTTGCACACATTCATGGCTGGATAGAGGGAAGCTCAAATGGGGGCAGTGTTTTTGGTCATTTTGAGATGTTTCTCTCTGCCATGAAACTGGCTTTTAGCTTAATTAGCTAGCAGATCTGACCGGTGAAGCTTATTTTGCAAATGCTAGTAATGTTTACATGTATACAGTATTGTACACACTCACCCAGTCCTCATTAAGCCATATTTACATTATGTCTTCTTATTTCTCCAATCAGTTGCTTGGATAGTATCTTCAGTTATGTCACTACCACTTTCACATCCTTTTTACTTAATTCATAGTAATCCTTCCATTGACAATGTATAACATGCAATTAAAAAACTGTTAAATCAACAGAAGAAGAGTCACTGGGTACAACAAGCAACTGAGAATACAAAAATTGAAGAAGCTGACAGGATGTTTAAAGTGTGATACAAATAATAATGAGCCAGTATAGCATAGCTGGTATAGTGACTAGGCTCTGGACTAGACAACCAAGGAATGGTGGTTCACTTCTTTTTGTTTATTAACCCTTTAAACCCCAAATTAAATCCCATCTGCTATTTGCTGGCATTATTAGGAGCTCACCATTTTCTCCACGTTAGCAGGATAAGGATTAAATTATTAACCTTTAGGCTACTAATGTATATATATATGGAGCACCCATTCTTGATGTTTCTAGATCACACACAACGACGCAGCACAGTCGGTAGGACTCCTCTGGACGAGTGATCAGCTCGTCGCAGAGACCTCTACCTGACAACACACGACACTCAC
>Ga0268261_10003381_pt1 | contig 11730 bp, 4 predicted proteins | sample TergutNc150P1_FD_190353 | JGI IMG/M metagenome (GOLD analysis project Ga0268261, IMG submission 190353) | Nasutitermes corniger P1 segment gut microbial community from laboratory colony in Florida, USA - Nc150 P1 (SPAdes) (version 2) | ecosystem: Host-associated > Arthropoda: Insects > Digestive... | reverse complement strand
ACAAATACCAGATGCTGTAGATACAGTTGTTTGCGCTCCTGTTGATGGGTGGTGGTACCACCCGAAACATGTAGAGCAGTTTCCAGATAAAATAAACTGTGTAACGTTGCATCTTGTTCAATGTATATTAGAATAACAACATAAATGAAGGTCTTCGCTCTTCTGTCATGTTACAGAGCACTGGTTGGTAGTCAGTCACCAACTACCAACCAACAATGTGTAACATCCCACAAGAGCACAGACCTCAACTACAACAAGGCATAAGCCTGAAATCTCACAATGGGAACTTACAACAGGGAGCTCTACCACATTTAGCATTAATCTGAAATATCATCTTTGATTTCATAAGCTGTATTTATGTCCACAGCTACTTTATATTATGTAAAATTTTTTCACGACACCTATTGTTGCAATATTTTATTGCATTCAAATTAATTTTAAACCAATATTGCTATACAATAATAAAAAAATGGGCATATATTATATAAAAAGATCAGGCTGCAAAATCTTGATTTATGGTTACAATTACGTTCATAACTTAATATCACATAATCTAAGACCAAAAATAAAATGTACCTTGCTAGAAAAGAGATGCGAACAGACATAACACTTGAAGAAGCTGTCCATCTTGTCCTTGTGAACATCAACCTGGTGGTCATCACGATCCTCAGTACGCCAGAACAGCCTATCACAATAGCGACATCTATGAGCCAAGTCCTCTATGGGATTCTCAGACAAGTACTTTTCTCTGTGGTAGGCAAACACATGCTGGCGCATGGCTACCTTTGATGTAGAATGGATGCCACAATATGGGCACTGAAATATCCTGAAAGATTCAGCATCTATAATTTTCTCTTCTTGCTGATGTACTTCACTTAGGTGGTAACTTAAAGATCCTTGAGTACTGAATACCTCCCGGCACCCTCTCATACTGCAGACAAACTCCTTTGGTGCACAGTAAGCTGATATTACAAAACCATGAAGGGAATTCAGGTGATCTAATAACTGCCTTGGCCCTTCCTTCATAGAAAACTTCCCATGACATATTTCACACACTATGCCCTTTCTTCGCAATTTATTCCCATTATTTTGGGTAGAACTTTCCTCTTGGGGTTCCTGTTTTATTCTGACAGTGGGCTTGTTCGTGTCTAACATCATATCCTGTGACATATCTGCTTTAAACAGTTCTTGCAGGGTATGCTCAAGTAAATCTTCACTCTCCAAGTTCCCATCACTTTTGTCTCTCTGGTTACTAACGTGTTTAATGCCTGGTTCTTCTTTCACCTTGATTGATTCAAATATGGTACTTGGTTCATCACTGTCAGCTTCCACACCCACTAGCTCATCATCATCATTAAAGTTATCACAGTCCCCATCATCATCACTTGAATCAGTGAGGATACACTCCACCTCTGTTGGATCAATATCAGCCTCACCCATCTCAGCTATTGGAACTGCAGTATTTTTCTTTGCCTTCTCTTCTGCCTTTGTTTCCTTGACAATAAATTCATCATCATCATCATCCGTCAAATCTTCATTTTCACCCCCCTCTATTTCCGAGCCTAAGTCCTCTTCCTCAGAGCTCATTTCACTTGATGAATCAAAATTGACTTCATCTGTCCCATCTCCTTCAGTCTTTTTTTCATCCCCTCCATTATTTTCTACTGAATTTCCATTTCTTATCTTTGAGTCCTCTGCACCTGATGAATTTCTTCTTCTTCTTCCTTCTGCTAGAACATCTTTCTTTTCTTTACCAAAATTTGACTTCTGATTGCTGCTTCTTGCTTTACTTCCACGACTTTCTTCCCTACTGCTTACACTTACTGTTGTGCCATTCCCTTCAGAATTAGCGTCTCCTACTTCTTCAGACACAGCTGGAATGGTGTCCAATGTCAAATTCTTGTTGCTGTCTTGGTCTGCAACATTTTGCTCTAATCCTTCATTTCGACTGGTCCTGTTTATCAAAGGTTTTGAACTGTCAACACTGTCACAGGGGGGGTGTGTTTCTAATAAAATCAAGGCCAAGCGTAGAGTAACTTTATGATGTTGAAGATGTCTGAAAAAGGAGATTATGTCTTTCATCAATGAGGTAATGTCTGCATCACAGAGTGAGCATATGACAGAAACAGAAGTGTTGTAGGTCTGAATATGGAAGAGATCAGTCCCCGAGAGATTGGTATCCATATTTCGAATGGCACGGCCCGAGTTAGAACACGCATGTTCCAACTTGAGATGAGCCACAAATTTGGCTTCCTCAGTTGACACAAGCGCTCTGCAGTAACTACACACACGCACACTGTGGTCTGTCAAATAATGAGCAGAAAGCTGAGATTCCTGAGAGAACACATTATCAGTTAAACATTCTGCAACAAGGCATGGAATACTGCCATGTTCCCGTGCAACATGGGAGTTCCTTGATGTTTTACTATTAAATGTACGGTCGCAGAACTTGCAAAGGGCCAGTCCAGTATTATGGCGACAGAAGAGATCGTGAGCGAGCTTTGGCACTTGGACAGAGTATGGATTTGTACACACGGTGCAACGACTTGGGGTTGTTAGTGAAGGTGAACTCGAACCACGGCGATTTTCTTTATGCTGATGATGATGTGATTCTTCACTGCTTGCAGATATCCCTGAGGTTTGAGAGGCATCTACACTGGAAGTAATGTCCATAGCCGTGGCCATGGATTCCAATGATTGCTGCTGGGTTGAGTTTTGTACATTTGATGATCCAGGTGCAGGAGTTCCTTGAACCGAAAAAACAATTCCTTCTGAAGCAAGAAGCTGGATGAGACAGGCCAATGACAAACGATGATAAGAAAAGAAATGTCCAAAAGTTTCCAACCTCTTTCTTTCTTTACCACAGAGTCTACAGACAAAAGTCCAAATAGAGTTCCCTTCCTGTCCATCCCATTTATCAACTATCTGAACTCTTTCTCCCACATCTTGCTGCAATGCATCTCCACAACTTACAAAATGTTTCCGGCGTACATGGACCTCATAATACGATTTGGGTCTAACAAGGACACCACAATATATGCATGTTCTAACATCATGTTCACTTTCATAATGCTCTGCCAAGTCTTCTGATGTTGGGACAGATGATTTACACATGTCACATTCCAGGGGAAGATGTGACTGCTGTTCATGTTCCATGAGCACACTCTCCGATTCGAAAAGTTGAGAACAGAAATGGCAATGCTGCATTGAATGGTTCATCACCAAATGAATGACTAATTTTTCACGAGAAAAAAACCAGTCATTACATATCTCACAAATAAAGGGTTGTTTGCTTGGAGTCAAGGTGGCAGAATCCTCTTTCTGCGATGAAAGCGACTCCTTGGTTCCTTTCATAACCCGAGGCATGGCACGCATGCTGGATGTGCTACCCATGATTGTGCCCTTCTGTGTTTCATCTAACATTAACGGTTTGTCAATTTCAGATGGTGACGGTCCAAACAACCAGTGTTTTTGTGATTGGCCCTGCTGGTCCAGTGGTAACATTACGCCTGGAGTCGGGCTTGATGATAGGAGGTGGGGAATCATTAACGGACTTAAAAGTGATGAGGATGATGGAAGGTTAATATTGGATGGGTTCTGAAGTGTTGGCTGCTGCTGTTGTTGTTCTTGTTGTTCTTGTTGCTGTTGTTGTTGTTGCTGTTGCTGCATCAGGAGAGCAAGCTGAGGTAACTGTAGACCCATTGCGAGAAGCGGATTCATGAGAAATGGGTTCAGGCCACCTGACATTTCACTAGCAGATACAATACCAGCAGAGAGGTCTTTGTTACTTTCTGTATCTCTATCACCATCTTCACTACCACTACTTGACCTCCTCATTCCTCCCAAAGTCAACTCCTCCTGACCACTATCCTCAGCATTGTCATCCAACGGTTCAACATTAGTTCCACAGTCCTCCTTCGTTCTCTTGCCCCAGTCTGACAGTCCACTACTATCTCTTGAAACCTTTGATGATACTTTACTCTTCTTTGGACGAAACAAAGGAAAACTTGTCCGTTCCAAATTTGCTCTATCACTCTCCTCTTCATTGTGACTCATTCTTTTCAGTTTAACTTTAGTAGTGAATGCATTTACTTCATATTTTATTAACACTTCTGCATAAATGTAACATGCATTTTTGGGGTTCAAGCAGACCTACTATGCATTTGCTTAGTTCAAGTAATTTGATTTCTTGATTGAATATTGTAATATATATATATATATATACACACACATACATACATATATATATATATATATATTTATGTACAAAAGGTATATGTAGGTTGCTTACACTTGCAAAAGTACTCTGTTCACAGTATGATGTAATGCACCTGATTCATTAAGGGGTTTTTCCTTCTTTGGTATTTCTTCAGTGGAACTGTGACATTTACCTGGTTGTTATATTGTTAACAGTAACATAAACTCTCTGCTGATGAGTACCAAACAGAGATCTATTGTATAATTATGGGGGTATATATGAAATATTGTAGTATGTGTATAGATATAATAATATATGGAAGGTATGTCTGTGTAGATAAAATATAACTTGTATGTATTCCTGTAACTATTTCAACATAAAACTGTGGATAATCTGAAGGAGTTAGTAAGGCATAACCCGTTGTTACTCATTTAGTTGTACTGGTTTATTTTAACCAATTGGTTGGCTTTCTTAGTGATCAGATTCCTGTATATTCTGGACTAGGAGGTCCATAAATATTTTTAAAAAATGTTACTGGTTTATCCCTGAGAAATTTTTATGTACATGAAGGAATTTTTCTTTCCCCCAGTTTAAATCTTGGTTTTTTTCACTATGAAAATTCCATTTCCAAATGTAGTATATATCTTCCCTTCTTAGCCTTTCTTCATTGTCATGAGATGGAAGTTCCCGGGACTGTAATGGAAACAAAAACACAACATTAAAGTTTACCAGCAGTTTCACTACTTACTTCACTGAACTACCTCATGAGTACAGTTCATTTTCATGTAGCACTAGCAACTACTTGGGCAACTTCGAACACGCAAAATGAAATATGTAGTACGCACACGACGAAATTACAGCTTTGTTCATCACTATACATACTAATAAATGCAGCTATACAACTACCTCGAGAGAAGTATGGTAATGACAGGGAGCCAACCTTAATAGGACATACATAAACAACTCACTGTACACAATATACTACGTTCATGTTGCCTATACTGTTAAATCACACAGTCAAAACACAATACACGTGCACTAATTGTTTTTAAAATTGGCGAATAACAACATATTCATCGGGGGTCTGGGTTCAACTCCGGTGCTTGGCAGCCATTATTATTGTCAATACTCGGAATGTACATGTAAATGATCGACCGGGAAAAAGATGAAGAACAACTTTCGGAGGGAATATATTAAATTAGTACTACACGTAGTCGATACAGATATACAATAATAAATCACTATACCAACCCGCTTGAAGGTAAACATTCAGCTATAACCTCCCTCAACCCTACGCTTTGACCTTTGCCCCATACAACAAAAACATCCTAAAAAACATCAGCGCCTTATTTGATTGTGTGGTTAACGTGCCATCTGGCGGAAGAACTTTTTCTGCCTGTCATTTGTTTATCATTGAGTGTACATTTGTCTCCAACACACGGGTCATCTGTGTGCCAAAGATACTCAAAGTAGCTTTGAACACCGTGTTGATAAAAATATGCATTGACTGGGTTTGTTTATGATTATTAGAGAGTTAAACAAATTATATGCATCAATTTTAAAGTATAAAAATGCCAATTTCCGTGGCATACATGTGTCATATTTTTTTTAAATCAAGAGTTTGGAAATTTGGCTATCACAGAGAACACCCATGTAACTGAGACAATTATTAACCCTTAAGGTTTCATCACTAATCTCCGGTCATCGTGTAGCTATGCAAGAACTACAGCGTACCAACTATGCTACATTTATTGCTGCATTGAGGTACTGTATGTACCGCAGAACTGCAGATAAAGTTCTTTCAAGCCTAGTGAAATGCTACCAAAGAGCAGTGGTGGATACAATCTAAAATGTTCCAATCAATGTCCGAGCGGTGATGACGTCCGCCGCCTGGGCATTTAATTTCTAGGTGGTGATCACCTGATGTTTGATGATGTAAGAAACGTGACTGGTATAGGGAAAAAATTGGCAGCTGCAGATGTTTTGTACCCCTGCCTGTGTTAGCGCTATTTCATTTACCACCAATTTTACCGCAGGTTTAAGAATTAGAAATATTTATTGTAGACAGGCAATGAAATTTACATAATGTAACTTTTGAAACATGTGAACATTGTAGGTTGTAAAATTCAGCAGAACAGTTGTTTTGGTGTGAGTTACTCTTTTTGCAAATGCATGAAGATTGGTTGTTGTTATAACTGAATTGTATACATTGCTTTCTGTAGGAAATATTTTTTCTTACTAAACAAGACGAAGGTTGCGAATGGTGCACTTGTAGTTTGTTTGAGGGGGCCGGCGGTGGGTCTCATAATTTCTCTCCTGGTTTTACTAATATTGACCTGTATTATTCCAATATTAGTTTTAATTTGAGTTGCATGATAGTTTGGTGGAGGTATTGGCTAAAGAGGTTTGAAAGGACTGCAATCTAGGTTGGGGAGGAGTGAAATGGGGTCGAAGAAGAACACTTCTGCAGCAAGTAAGAGCAGCAAATCTGTGCACAATAATTTAGGACGCAAGAATCATGGGAATGCATCACATGTACATGGTTGTTCCTCTTCTGGTGAGGTGCTAGATCAGTCAGAGTATCTCAGTTTCACCAAAGATCAACTTAAAACAGAATTGAAGAGAAGAGGTTTAAAGGCTTCAGGAACTAAGACAGAATTGGTATGCTTTGCCAATAATTTTGCCTTTGTTAATTTTTTGAATAAGTTTTCTGTAAGGTATGAATATAGATCAGACTTTTCACCTTTGTGCTTGTGGATGGCTTCATGTTTTGTGGTAACTTGAATCAACAATGCATGATTTCTGTAGAGTTTGCAGTGTACTGTGATTCTGTTCTACATTACCAATGAAAACTCAAGTGTTATACTTACATCAAATGTCTGTTATCATCAGTTGGTCAAAGTGATTTTAGTTATTATTGTAACCTCAGTGTATATAACATTATGTGATTTCTTCTGTGTACAATTGTTACTACATGCGGGTGATGGCATAGTTAAAATCAAACCGAAATGTGGCTGCAACACATATGCTAACAAAGTAATTTGTTCAATAAACATTTGTATTTGATGGTTCTTGCCACATAATTGTATACACATGGGGCAGCAGGATGTCAAGGACTGTCAGAAAATATGCAGTTTTATTATGATTTTTATATTCACCTTATATTTTCCTTTGAATGTTGATGTGACTGAAGAATCCTAAGTCATGAACTTAGAGAAGCAGTATGCTGTTTCATAATTAAGCGGTAAGGTTGCAGTAACATTCCGGCAGTGAGGTTTCATCTTATCTGCTTATTTAAATTTTCACTTGCACTGCTTATATAAAGCTGCATGTATCTTGTAGGGCAGATTGATGTGTACTTTTTTTCTGTCTATAATATCAATAGTTATGCAATTTATTAGCAGCTGGTAGATTGTACTGGACCAGTTAACACAATTTATGGTTTTGGACAGCTTATATTTCAGCAAGTTCTGCCATTGGTAAGTTGTACTGAATTCAGTGAGATTAATTTAATTTCATATACATTTATTTGTAAACAAAACTTAAGTTTTATGAGACATTGTGCTTGAGAAGTCATGTTGTTGCAGCATCAAGAGGCTGAAGTTTGTAAGTGACTGTTGTTAAGCTGTATTGGAATTTATAGTTTTTGTGGGAGAATGTTACAGACATCCTAATTTGTCAGCATTTAAATACAATTATCTGCTCATATATTATGTTTGTATAAGGTTTAATAATGAAATAATAGACCTGAATTGCGGACTGAATCAGATATTTAAAATATAACCAGCTGGAATCATATTCATTGTATGTATAACATTGAAGATGCATATAGTGATCATGCAGGATGCTATACCATGTAGTCTTGTGGGAAGTACTAGAATATATTGCCCCTGTCTTAAGAGTAGAGATGACATTGTGCACCATATTGGTACCCACCTACCAGAAAAAATAGTATAACTAGAAGTCCATAATGAAGGGATCTAAGAAGAACATGCATAACTGCAGTTTAAGTATCTTTACATTTAGTAAGTAGGTCTGCATTGTAGCTAAAGTGGGTTTTCTTATGTATGGTATATAAAAAAACTGCATTGTGACATATATAGTGTGCTCCATGTTGGTGCCCTGAGTGTGGCAGCTTTGTTGCATAGAAACCCTGCATCTGTTAGGATATCTTATGACAGCTGCAGTGCTTAAGGACACTGCAAAAGGGGTGCTGTACATTGCAACTGTATTTTGAAGTTACCTGTTACTGTCCTCTGTTATTATTTATGTTAGAATTGTCTGACTGAGGATATAGAATTCATCTTTCCATCTTCCTTTTCTCAGTTTTTTATATCAGAATTCTGTTAACAGAGTGAATTATCATAACTGGGTCCCTCAGTGTGTTTTTGATTGTGAAATTCTCCTCTATATGATTTAAATTAGCTGTATGTTACATTGTGAGTTCAGATACAGTGATTTTTCCCAATTTTCTTCAAGGACAATTAATTCTACAAGGCACATGAAACAAATACTGTGCCAATGTGTTAATGGCTAACAAATGGAAACTCCGTATTATATACTCTTCCAGGAAGACTGCTTGTGGTCAAACAGCAGGGTCACCCAGGAATGTTGTGAAGTTTGGGGTCAGAATTATTATGAGTATTTTGTGGCCAGCACACTTCCTTGATCTTGCCCTCTATGACTTTCATGTATGGGGAAATGCCAAACAAACAGCTGCAAATCAGAATGAAACAATTGCAGAACTGAAGGGAAGCCTTCTCTGTTTTCCAAGAACCTGAACACATGAATGTAAGCTGTTTTTGGATGTATGCAAAATTGAAAAAAGCAAATATTAGCTTCCTCATGTCCTTCTATCTGTCCACATGGAACAACTTGACACCCACTGGAAGGATTTTCTTGAAATTTGATATTTGAACATTTTTTAAAATATGTCAAGAAAATTCCAAGTTTCATTAAAATCTGGCAAGAATAATGCATACTTTATATGAAGACCTACGTAAATTTATGATAATATCTCGCTCAATTCTTCGTACAGTGAGGAATGTTTCAGACATTAGTTGTAGAGAAAATGAAAACACGTTTCATTTTGAATAACTTTTTTAAAAAATAATGCCATACATGAGATAATGTGGGAAAATATGGTAAAGCCAGACAGTCCACAGATGACAGTATGGTGCATGAGCTTAGTATGTCGGTTAACCATGGCTGCAGACACACACTAAGAATATGTATTACTCATTGCTTTTCCACAGCAACAATGGTTTTGTGATTGTGCTTTGATGTCGTGTTTATATGTGCATAGCCTGTCTTGTTATAGGTGTCAGGAATGCACGTGGAATTTGCAGAGAGGATTTTCACTGTATGCTGTAGACTGAGTAAATTATATTTGTAGTATGTTAATGGTGTAGATTTATTTGTTCCTGTAGCAAACCAAATCACAGTAGATGCAACTTGATGGTAGTTATTTTGCTCATAATACTATTAAATTGTGTGGGTAATAAATCATATTCTTATGCCTTTATGCATTGTTATTCAGAGTTACTTCTGGTTCCTGCACTTTAAATCTCTGTTGTTGTATGTCTGAATTATGTAAACTCTGTACAGCATTTGTAAGTTGCTGTGGATTAGTACCTTACAATACACCAGTACTGAGGTTGGCAGGCATCCCATATCTATTTATTGCACCTTGTTTCAGTAGCTTGTCATATTGTTCTGTAATTGGATGGCTTCAAAACAAAATATTGCCTCCCAATAAGTCATATAACCATTGTGGCAGAATGAATTAGAATGTCTTTTTCGTAATTCAAAGGTCTAGGTTCAATTTCAGTGCTGAGCTGGATATAATGCTTGCCTGTTTTGCAACCAGTATTAACATTTTGTTTTTCCCTTACTATTAATTTAATTTCCTTAATTAATCTAACTTCTCATGTTTTCTACTGTAATACACCTATGGCTGAACATTGTATAGAATATTGCAGCAATGACTGTACCTATGTTTCTTCGTCCAATAAGAGCATTTTGCTGCAAAGTTTGCTACTGAAACACTGAACTTGCTGTACCAATATTTATCTGTTGTCTTTATCAAGAAATAGACTTCGGTCTTGACACAGCTGTAACCCTTTGCTGACCTCAGCATATGAGTATCCTGCTGATGAATGTATCAGTGTGTAACAAATATGAATGCGGAAGGGGAAAGAAAACAGGAGTATGTTGCTATTGAGATTGATTGTCATGAAAGCTTGGGTGTTGATGTATGTGTAGTACTTGCATAGATTGCAATTAAAATATATAAACTGCAGTTAAGTATTGTAAGGGGATGTAGTAATAGAAATTGAAATTTACTTTAGAGGTTAGATTCCATTCTTGGAATGATAGTTCAAATAATTGCTTGTGTAAAGCATTTTTGATCAGTTAGTAATTGGATGTCTGTGTGTGTCTGTGTTCTAAGAAGTACCTTGGCTATACTCATTTGTCTGTTTTTTTTAACACTTTTTTTTTTTTTCCTGTGTAATGGCATAAGGTAAGTTATGCTAAAATTAAAAATGGATTAATCTAAGAGAGAAGTGAATAGGCAGCTATTTCTTGAAGCTAGGTATGACTTAGTTATAAACTGGTAAAGGGAGGTGGATATTTCAACTCAGTACTTTTTAATCTGGTAAACATACCAGTAAATTTGTCAAAATTTGCACACCTTCTGGTGTGCGTTTACATGTTTTTTGGAGTACTGGCACACATGTACAAGTTTTTAGGCTTTTACAGCAGGTGTTATTGAAATGGCAGTCTTCTGGCTTATTACACCATGTAAAATAATAATCTGTGCTGATGTTTCAGAGGAATGTGCTGCTCTGTCATCAGGTTGACTGAATTTGGTTATCTCACTCACTTCAGGCTCTCAGTTTCTGTTAGCTGTCTACAAGCTCTAATCCCCTCTTCTCTTTCTACAGCTCTGATTAGACACAGTCCTTGCAACCTTCCTATACAAGTGACCTATTTCCTCCTTCCAGTCACTTCAGTTTCCAGGTGAACAAAATTCAGTTACTGTAAAGATGGAAGCAGCACATTCCTCAAAAACGCCGGAACAAATTTATGACCCTAAACAGAATAATAGCCAAGAGGATAATCACTGAAATGCTGGCAGACATGTTAAGAAATTGCACTGTGTGACCTTCATTATATTTTACTCAGTCAGTCAAACAGATATCATGTACATGATATAAAACATGTATATGATTGTTTTTCACTGCCGTTATTTGCACCTATATTCATATACATATTCTTCAGTTCCACTTGTGCCATAGTGTAAATATTTATTCAGATTGGTTAACCCTTAGGCGACTAATGTCATATATATATATGGAGCACCCATTCTTGATGTTTCTAGATCACACACAACGACGCAGCGCAGTCGGTAGGACTCCTCTGGACGAGTGATCAGCTCGTCGCAGAGACCTCTACCTGACAACACACGACACTCACAACAGACAAATATCCATGCCCCCGGTGGGATTCGAACCCAAGATCTCAGCAGG
>Ga0268261_10003380_pt1 | contig 11731 bp, 11 predicted proteins | sample TergutNc150P1_FD_190353 | JGI IMG/M metagenome (GOLD analysis project Ga0268261, IMG submission 190353) | Nasutitermes corniger P1 segment gut microbial community from laboratory colony in Florida, USA - Nc150 P1 (SPAdes) (version 2) | ecosystem: Host-associated > Arthropoda: Insects >... | reverse complement strand
TCATAAGAACAGTCCGAATTGGGAAACCTTGGCGTCGCGTAGAAAGTTATCACGCATATGTGCCCTCTTCAAAGCGTACTCTGGGAAACGCTCGTGGAAGCCTATTAGTGACAGATTAAAACGGCCACACTACCTGAGCAGGGTAGATCATGATAGGAAAATTAGGAGTAGGAGGCAAAGGACGGATATAGGGAAATATTCTTTTGTAAATAGGACCATCCAGCACTGGAATCAGTTACCGGCAGAAATGTTAGGAATTCTCCCCTGCAAACAAATAACCTTTAAAAAGAGGGTTAGGAAAGTGATAATTGAGCGGAACTAAAAGGAAGTAAAGTGTGCGGGAAATCATCGAAAAGTGTAAAGAAGCGGTGTCTAGTGAAGTGAAAAAGTCTGAAGTGAAGTGAAAAGTGTAAACAGAAGTGAAAAGTTATCTAACATGGTGGGTACCAGAGTGCAAAAAGTGAAGTAAAGTGAACGAAGCAAAGTAGTGTGAAAGAGGCTAAGTGAAAAGTGCAGAATAGGGGGCTGGGAGGGGGGTCCTTATGGAAAGGGTTTATAGGTGTATTAAGGGACGAGAAGCGAAGGAGTGAAGGACTGCGGTGAAAGTGTGTGTGAAATAAGGAGTGTAAAAAAACAATTATAAGAAACTGTACACAGTACTCTTTTGCTAGGGTTTTTACTTCTATTAGTGTTACTAGTCTTAAGTTGTCTTTATGTTAATTGTTGTTGGTTTGGTCGTGTGTAGTGTTGTAGTTATCTTATGTATATTGTTGTACTAGCCTGCTTTTCTTGGTACTTACATGGACTGCTGACTAGAAGTCAGTACTTATATTTTTGAGGGTTTGTAATTTTGTAAATTTGAGGGTCCTGCGACCGGCCATCTCGACACAGGTTTTTTGGTTTCCCTGTGTCTATAAGCAAATGCTGAGATGGTTCCCGAGATTCCAAGTTGCCACTACATGCTCCTCATGTAGCCCTCCCATCTTAAATTTGGTATTAACCATCTTCATGTTTGTTCTAATCATTTTCATATTTGTTGACATGTAAAGTAAGCACTGCCACCGGGTGATATCCCAATTGCAGTTAATAAATATTATTATTATTATATTATATTTAGAACATTAAATTGGATCATTCATTTATTGTGATATATAAATATTTAAGTTATAGATATATCACAAGAAATAAAGAAATGGTTTTAATAAAAATTTCAGATAAACATTTAAACCTCAGGCTAAAGTTTGAGCATCCTATTGTTTTAAATCCTGATAAAAAAATATAAACTCGGCGTAAGTCACTTGTTTTCTTTTGAAAAAATTATTATATAAACATGCTTTTAGATTGGTATACCTGTACCAGATACTCAAAATGTGGTTACTGTTAAAAGTGGCATTACTGGTAATTGTAGTATTAGTTCACTAAAAAAGCGGTTTCAAAAAATGTTTGATGAAGGATTCAAAGGACTACTTGAGCAGAATAAAAAGGATAAAAATTTTGATATGAATCAAAAGTTGAGAAAATTAATAACTCCTGTAAAATTTGATTTGAAAAAGCTTAATGATGAATATGTAGTAGTTTTTAATTTTCCTTTTAAAATAAAAATCTTAACCGATGTTGGTGGCTATTTTTGCAAATTTTTTAGGTTTGAAAAATGTTTTCAGGATGGGTCTATGCTTGCAGCAGGAGTAGAGTATACATCTGAAAGTATTAAGGAAGTTGTAAACCCTTTCTCAGTCATTGAATGGCATTGTAATTTTGTTTAATATAGTTATGCCAATCATGATCATTCTCATTTACATAAACATGAAGAGTTACTTCATATTAGTTTTGTTGATAATAACTTCTATGACACCTCTGTGTACATGAAAGATCCTAAAAAAATTATGTTTATTTTTTTAAGGAAATATTTGAGGAAAATTAGAGAAATAATCATAACACCCATGGATGTGAATGGTAAAGAGATAAAAATTTAAAAGATATATATCTTCACCTGAAAGAGGAAATATAAGTAGCTTTTCCTTCACGGAACAAGACGAAATAAACGTTATCCTGGATGATTAAAAGGGGCGTCTACTAGACGCTGGTCACAAAATTTAATTGGCTCCAAGGATTTTTTATAAGCAATTGCCTATAAAAAACAAATAATTAATACTTGACCCCATTCCTAAGAATCTCTTATTTTCATGGCTCTTCTGTAGTGCCGGGTATTGTTGGACACTACAATGCATAGAATTAGCATTGCATTTGGTAACGTGGATATTAGAACGCTAAACTTAGGGTTGCTGGGCATTCACGTACGCTGAAGTACAGCGACCACTTGCTGGCTGCCGCCTAACATCGCGAATTCAGCAGTTGAGTATACTCCACAGAATGCCAGTGACGTACTTGGTTTAACGTTCTAATACGAATGTGTGACGTAAATGACTCGCCGATATATATTCAAAATTGCCACGAAACTCATTCACTTTCGGACTCCACGGCAAACACTACGTATTATTCTGGTCAAAGTTGTGCCTATAGAAGAAACTAAATTACAAGTGACATATTAAAAGTCAGACTGAATTACGATGATAAGTGGCATCGCTGTACTGCTGATTTTTCAAGGTAAGTCGCACTGACTGCTATTAGAAGTTATTTAAGATTTACGCGAAGTGCGGTAACTAAATTTTATAACTTAAATTCGGACGTTTAAAATTGCAACGAACTGAAAGGCGAGTCAATTATTGGTGACACAGTTTTATTCAACTCATTTGTAACCCTTATATATATATATGTAAATTATTGTAAATTCATCTTATCAGTTTTAGTGCAACCTTTATAGTAAATTAGTTTATTAGAGACTATCTATATGTCATTCGACTGAACTAAACCCGTTCCCCAAGTTTTATTATTCGTATTGAAGTTGTACACTTCTGGTGGCGGCTACCATTACAAGTCATTACCGCTCGGGCACTACACTTCTTACCAACGCAGCATCAATCTTTTCACGTATACTAGCGTCGCTTGCATGCATTCTTTCTTTAGCTATATTTTCCAGTTCTTTATCAGGAATATGTCTTTCTTTGGTATCTTCATGATCACGGTAAAAAATATCATGTTCCTTGCACCCAGCATCTAATTTATTGACTGGTTCATCACCTCTTGCTAATCTTTCATTTAGCTTTGTAAAAGGTCCACAATAATTATAACCAGGAAGACGTAATTCAGGCATTACATTGTTTAATTTGTTAAGTAAAGTATTAAAAACACCAGAGCCAGTCTTAAAAACTCCTTTTGGTAAACTGTTTACAACTCTTATGATATATTCTATCCCTTTTGCATTGTCAACTTTATTTTCTAATTGTTCGGTAATAAACTTTAAAACACCCATTTTTCGGTATGAAAATTATTGTTGCCGGCTTTTTCTTGTGCATAAAGATAATATAAGCGCTCCTGTAATTGTTTAAGATTACTGATATATTTATATTCGATAGGGTTTCCGTGATATTTTAGTACGCCAGATCCTAATGTAGGTGGTTTAATTTCTTTTCATATTTGTGATACCAAATCATTCCATTTTTTACCACTACTAGACTTTGGCTTTTTTGTTGACGGATCATTATTTTAATAGATGGCGTGTGTTTTCTTAAGGATGTTTTAATACAAACTTAAATCTTTTTCTGTACAATTGCTCTTTTTAGTCCACCATATGTTATATGTTTCAGAGGTCAATTTTTTTATTAGGGTTTGTTAAAAGCCTCCAAAACCTTTGAGTTCCTGTATACTTTTTATCATTCATAATCAAATCATCACCATGTATTATAATGTTATTACCCCCGATATGGGAACCGTTTTCAACATACCATATCCCAGATTTATCATCTGAAAAAGGTAAATATTTATCTGGTAAAAGTCCAATAATCATCCCAAGCCTTTGACTTTTATCAATAATTGATTTAACATTCTTATCTTTTTCATCTAATTGTTTTATTATAGGAGAACTTGAAGGCATTGGTTCAAAATATTTGTTAATGGGTGTTAGATCTAATTTTTTACTTAAATCTTTGTCAGTTTGTTTAATCGCCTTTTCTAGTTCATCTAAATTTTGTGTTATAGGCTCAAATTGTTTCTATCTTCTTTAGCAATAACTTCATCAGCTCGAGTCTGTTTGAACCTATTTTGAAACTCTTTTCTGAGCTGAATAATTTTAGCAGCTTCTATAACAGATTGAGGCGTTTTTTCACGTGGTGGGTTTTGGTCAGCATCAGCATCCTCTTTATTACGGTCCATTAATTTTTTCTGTCTTGCTTAAGTTCACGGTTTCGCTCGGCTTGAGCCTTTCTATATTTTTCAGGTATCTTTTCAAACGTTGTGCCATTTTGTTTATTATAAAAATGTTTTCTTTAACTTAAAAACGTCCATCGTCTAACGTTTAACGTATATCGTCTAACGTTTAACGTTTATCGTCTAACGTTTAACCTTTAACGTTTAACGTCTAACGTTTAACGTCTATCGTTTAACGTTTGATCGTATATCATTATTTTATTTAAAAGAATGTTTTTACAAATAAATGGGACAAGCTCTAAATTTAAAAAGTGATGTACAAGTTTTAGCGTCTATCAGAGTTTTGTACAAAAATACTAATAAACATCTTACACCTCTTTTCCATGAAAACACTTTACGGTTCGTAGGAGATCAAAATGGTCAGGTATGTTTTGAAGTTATGAATAATACAGAATTTGATTTAACGATAGATATTCTGAATACAAATAAGAATACAATTAACAAAATAGAACTTTTAAAACAATTTCAAATGATAATAATCGAACGTAATGAAGTACTAGGCTGTACCATGGTTTTTGAAGAGTTTATTACAGATAGAGGAAAGCTTCTCATGTTTAGTGATGAGAGGTCTCGATGTTTCGGAGAAATTAAAATAGGGTTTGATCGTGTATTTGGAGCAACAGCCTCATGGGAAATAGATAATTGCTGGACACCCTGCGGCTTTACCTTTAACCGCAAAAGAACAGAGACTGATTTAGTCTGTGACGGAACTGATAATACATCTCGTGCATTGCTTAAACCTGGTCGTTTTATTGAACAAGTTAGATTTAAAGAAACAACAACTGAGAAGTTTTATGCTTCTATTAAGTATTATTTTGAATGGCTGGACAAACTTTAGTATGTTTTAAAAAATTATAGCGCGCGCTGCGTAGCTCGTGACACAGTACAGGGTTGTAATATTTACATATTGCACAATCTGACGCAATGCAAAGGGTTGTCATGTCGTATGCTGCACAATTTAATGTAATATAGAAAGGTCCCTGCATGTTACGCAAAATGACGCAACCACATATAAATAAAAGAAAATTCAAAATTACACAAAATTTGTCCTATACGTGTACATACTGCCCCCACAACAATGAGCTCATCAATCATTAATCACACGTGGGAGAGGGCAAAGTTTTGTAATAGGAAGCTTAAAAACTCCCTTGGGAGTTTGGAGGGTCACTACACGAAAACTGTGGTCCTTGCCCGGATGAGTGTCAGTAATGACAGCTGTGGGCCACTGGAGTGGAGTCGTGTTGTCATCCTTCACCAGGACCAGGTCTCCCGGTTGCAAGTTGGGGGTTGTAATCTGCCAGCGTTGACGCTGTTGTAAACCCTGGTTGTAGTCGGTTGACCACTTCCGCCAAAAATGTTGAAGTTGTTGTTGGTATTGTTGCCACCAGGAAATACTATGAGGTTTAACATTAACATAGTAACGGGAAGGTAATTGAATGATAGGTTCACGAATTAGAAAGTGCCCAAAAGACAAATATGTTTGGGTAAAGGGATCATCTGACAAGGTACATAAAGTTATGGAATTCAGGCAGGCCTCAATTTCAGCGAGAAGTGTACATAGTTCTTCATAGGTGGCAACTTGAAAGCCCAGTGTTCTCTTCAAATGGTATTTTATGCATTTAACAGCTGCTTCCCACAATCCTCCGAAGTGTGGGGCATGAGGTGGGATGAACTTCCAATTGCATCCTTCATTGGCCAAGAAGTCCTGGACTCGTGCCATCTCTGATGAGGATCGGAGCATGTCGTAAATTGCATGAAGTTGGTTGGCTGCACCCTGAAAATTTGTACCGTTGTCGGAATAGATGGTTCGTGGTTTATCTCTGCGCGCTATGAAGCGTCTCAAGGCAGCAAGAAATGCTTCAGTGGTGAGGCTTGTGACAACCTCAATGTGAATTGCCCTTTTAGCAAAACAGACAAAGATAGCAATATAATCCTTTGTCATAATTTTGCTACGTGGAGTTCCCTGTTTTAGTAAAATGGGTCCAGCATAAACACCAGTAGTGAGAAATGGCCTCGATGGTTGGAATCGCGCTGAAGGTAGCTCGCTCATGAGTTGGTGTGTTGCCTGTGCCTGTAATCTGTAACAAGTTAGGCATTGATGCATTATTGTGTTCACCACGTTTCTAATCCGTGGTATCCAAAATTTCTCACGAAGTGAGGCAATCAGCAGTTGAGACCCTGCATGGTGCAGTCTGATGTGCTCTGCTGAGACAACCAGTTTTGTGAAATGGTGATTTGCAGGCAGAATCAGTTGATGGGTTGCTTCAAAAGGAAGTGCAGACTGTTGTAGTCGTCCACGAACACTTACAAGATCTTCCTATCAATAAAGGGATGCAGTGTCTTAAGGGAACTGGTAGCTACAATCCTTTGTTGTTCCTTCAAATCCTTGATTTCTTGTGGATATGAAATCTGTTGTACCATCTTTACACAGCAAGTCAGAGCCTCGTCAAGATCTTGTGTGGTCGGAGTAGTAGTTTGCCTGGTGGCCTTGGGTTGTCTGCAGCTGGTTGTAAATCTTCTGCAGTATGCTACAACTCTAACGAGTCTGTTTAATTTAGAAAATCGTTGTGTAATGTCTTCTGGAAGTTGTGCAACATGCACAATTTTAATTTCGAGATTCTCTGCGGGATTGTTAAAGTTTGTTGTAGGCCAGCTAGATGGCTCCTGTGTTAGCCATTGTGGTCCCTTCCACCATAATGTGGCTGATGACAAGCTTGTTGGATCAACTCCTGTTGAAATGAGATCAGCAGGATTGGATTGAGTTGGCACATGTCTCCTAGTGGCTGAAGCCGTTTCTTCTTGTATCAAAGCAACTCTGTTGCCTACAAATGTTTTCCATCTCTTTGGTGGACCCTGTATCCACGTCAAAGCAATGGAGGAATCAGTCCACAGTTGGGACTCATTTACTATGATGTTAAGGGCGCGGATGGCCTTATTGTACAACTTAGCCAGCAATATTGCAGCACATAATTCGAACCTTGGAATTGTGAGTTGCTTCAATGGTGCCATCTTTGATGTGAAGCACAGAAGTTCACATGATGTTTTGTTGTTGCTGTCTGTCGAGCGGATGTACAGACAGGCTCCATAAGCTTGTTCAGTGCTGTCACAAAATCCATAAATTTGGATATTAATAGCATTAAGGCCAATAACCTTCCTGTTGATTCTGAGAGTTAATAATGTAGGAATAGTCTGAAGTAGCTGATCCCATTCTTGTTGAAAATGGGAAGAAAGGGGTTCATACCAATGTATCTTGTCTTGCCATAATTTCTTTAGAAACATCTTCTAGGCAACGACAGCTGGACTTAATAGTCCGAGAGGATCAAAAATAGATGCTGTAATGGCTAACACCTTACATTTTGTACTCGCTGGGGAGTCTGTTGAATGCATCTGTGTGAGACTGCTCTTCACTTGCAAGTGATCATTTTTAGGATTTCATAAAAATGCAAGTGTTGTCAGACCATCTTCATTATCCAGAGATAATGTTGATTTTGTTTCTTGCAGCTCCAATGGAATAGTGTCCAGAAATGTAGTGTGGTTAGATGCCCACTTTCACAACGAAAATCCTGCTGTTTGAAGCAAGCTGATAATTCCTTCTGTACGTTGAGTGCATCTTCTATGGCTGAGGTTCCACTTAAGTCATCAACATAGAAATCATTGCTCAACACTTGAGCAGCCCTTGGGTACTGTTGTTCGTTATCATCTGCAAGTTTCTTGAGGCAGCGTGTTACCAGGAATGGAGCTGAAGAATTTCCATATGTGACAGTGGTGAGTCTGTACTCTTGGATGAGATTCTCAGAAGAATATCTCCATAAGATTCTTTGTAAGTCCCTGTCTTGTGGATGAATAACAATCTGACGATATATCTTAACTATGTCAGCTGTGAAGCATACCTGGTGAGTTCTGAACCGCAGTACAGTAGAATATAAGTCCGGTTGGACAGTGGCACCTACTTGAAATATGTCGTTTAGTGACAATCCATTCGAAGTCTTGGCGCTTCCAGCAAAACTACCCTAGTCCTTGTGGTGGAACTCGTTTCCTTGAAGACTGGATGATGAGGCAGGAAGTAACATGGGTTATTCTCCTCTTGTATTACTGGTTCCATGTGACCTAATTGTTCATATTCCTTCATGAAGCTATGATACTGGACTTAAGGTCTGCATCTCTTTCCTGCCTGCGTTCTATTGCATGTAATCTGCGCTCTGCTGAGAGGCGAGATGTACCAAGTTGTGTGGGCTCCACCTTGGTTGGCAATTTAACCACAAATCTCCCATCTGGTTGCTGGGTTGTGTTTGTAAGGAAATGTTCTTCACAGACTTTCTGCTCTGCTGTGATGGTGGACTGTTCCACAGTTTCCACTTCCCAGATGCGGTTTAAGTTGTGTTCCAGTCAACTGGTTTCTTGTTGAAGTGATGCATAATTTACATTATCCCTTGTGGATATAGGAGTTTTATGTGGTGGAGTTCGGCCAGCTGCAGTCCAACCTAAAACGGTTTTTTAAAACAGGTTATCCAGGACGTGTGCGTCTGCCTGGGAGACTGATCTCGTAGAAGAGGTCTGCTTCTATTAGCAGTTCATTGTTCTCTGGTTGATGAAAGTGCTATCTGCCAGCTTTATATCCGTAGGGATTTTCCAATTAGTTGTATTTAATTTAGTTGCTGGTGTCATACCTGTTATGTTTGGCAATACAGCACAGTCAAGTGTGGTGTGCCAGTCAGTGTGCCTAGACCTTAAATGAATGGAAACACTGTGCCCTGTGGACGTGTTTACATTTGATATGCCCTGAATAGATGTGTGTGTTTATGTCCTTGGCAATCTCAGACGTTGCACACATTTCTCTGTAATGAAGTGAGACTGAGAGCCACTGTCTAATAATGCTCGACAAGAAACATATTGACCAAATTTAATTCTTACTTCAACAATGGCTGTTGCTAGTAAAATGTGATTTCTAGGTTTACCCTTCAATGTATAATATGTGTTCACATTTGCACTTGTGACGCCCTTTGTGAATGCAGATTGATTTTTCCTAGTTAAAAAACCATTGTTGCCTGAGTCTGTCTAAATGCAACAAAGTGTGATGTTTATTTTGGCACTTGTGACATACTTGCTTTGAACAAGTGTGGTCCTTATCAAATAATTGCAAACAATATAAGCACAATCTTTGTTTGGCATGGTGAAGGCGTTGCTGAGATTGTAATTTGAGAAATTTGTCACATTTAAACAACCTGTGTAGACCATTACACAGTGTACATTGAGTCTGTGTAACATTTGAATATGAAGGTTTACTAACCTTGCCTCCATATGTTAGTTGTTGCCTGGGACTGGCAGTAACTGTCTTCACCGACTGGGTGTTCTGCAGTAATTCCAGGGCTCTGCATCTTAATTCCAAAAACGTTATCAAGTCTAATGTGGACGGAATGTCTTCACGTGAGGCCGTTATAAATCCCCATTCTCGTTATGTTTCGGCATCCAAAGAAGATAACATAAAGGTGATTCAACATTAGGTCTTGAATAGGCACATTAAGTGGTAATGCTTGAAGTGAATTCATGTGGCTAGACACGTGATTTATTAACTTACGCAGTAATTATGCGTCTGATTTCTTAACTGCAGGTAAACAACACAAATTCTTGGCATGCATCATAGAAATAAACCGTTGATTGTTGTAACGGTGCGTTACTAACTTCCATGCAACAGAGAAATTCTCGTTAGTAATCTGTAAATTACTAATAACACCCTTGGCTTCACCTTTCAAAGAAGCAGTGAGATAATGAAATTTTTGTACGTTGGATAAGGCATTGTTTGTTACAATTAAAGCCTCGAAAATATCTCTATAATGAAGCCAACTTGTAGTTTGCCTTCAAAGTTTGGTAGCGAAAGAACTGACAGTTTCATAAGATTGCTGCTATGATGTGAAACATGTGTATGTCTTGAAGAACTACTGTGTGAGGAACTGTGCCTCGACAATGGTGGGCTTACAGCTGTGTGAAGTAACTCATCAAATTTTGCCTTAACTGCAAAATATTGATTTTCAATCTGTAGCCTGTCAGCTGAATGATCTACATCATCAAATAACTGCAGTTCATTTTGAGCAGTTTCAATTTTATTGTAAATATTTGAAAGTTCTTCAAATCTCACCTGCATATCATTCAGTATACGATCACCTGTTTCAATAAATGTCTGCATGCGAGTGAGGCTCCCTTTTGCTACAGAACGCTGTCTGACAAGTTGCTGTCTTTTGAGGGCATCCATGTTGCTCTCACGTTGTGGAACAACTGTATTGGGTGACTGATCTAGTTGCCACCCGCCTGACTGCTTCAATGTAAGTGACGTCAGTGGTCGGTCGAGTTCCCCTTCCACCTGTCTCGTTGTAGCGGACTGCCGAATGTGATCGGGAGCGGTCGGTGACTGTCGCACTAATAGATTCAGACTCAAAATGGCTGCGTTACACTGTTGCGAAGTGACACTGGTCGGTCAATACCCAAAGATGGTGGACGTTACATGTGCGTTGCATTAGTTACGTGATCCACTGCGTAATACCTGAAGTTATGCTGTTACGACGCTATTGAATAGTGCCTGCCCGCATATAATGCGGAGTGCTGCAAACTAGTTTTGTGTGTTTTAAAATACCAGTTGTTTGTAGTAGCACAATTTGATTAATCCTGCCCCACAAATTCACTTCATTCGGCGCAAATGACCAACTAAATCTTACATGGAAAGATCTATTAAATGAACGCTGTGTAAATCCGGCCCGGAAGACCAATTAAATATAGGCGCTCTGGTATCGCCAAACACTTAAAAGTAGATGAATAGGAATAAAATTAAATGCGCTGGTCTACACAGCAATTATATATACTACAACTCAAATTCCTAAGTTACACTGATTATAATAGTTGAGGTACAAAGTTTAATTTCAATGCACACAAAGTTATTTTTCTAAGTTCAGCCTAAACGGTTTGCAACACAGTTCTTGGGAAAACGGTTTCGATAATTCTCATCATGAGAAGTGTGAGTAATAAACAATTTAGGCATAACACTGTAAGGTTACTTGTGTGATTACACTATGCGTAGCACCAAATATCATCTTGTAAATATTACACTTGTATCGTGCGTCCTCAGTGGTTTGAGCGACGGCTTTCAATTACACTTGTGCGAAGCACAGAATTGCGTTGTCACTGGTGGAGCAACGGCTTTCAATTACACTTGTGCGAAGCACAGAATTGCGTTGTCACTGGTGGAGCAACGGCATATTGAATCATTGCACGGAGGAATGCAAAAAAGTCCTTACGCATGAGCGACGGCTAGTAGTGTGTAGGCGAAAGGACGCGATCTTAGTCCCGACTCGCGTGGTCACGTGATCAAAATGTTCTAGAAAGATCTCCAGCACAAAGAAAGTAGCTGGATTAAACTGGA
>Ga0268261_10003379_pt1 | contig 11732 bp, 12 predicted proteins | sample TergutNc150P1_FD_190353 | JGI IMG/M metagenome (GOLD analysis project Ga0268261, IMG submission 190353) | Nasutitermes corniger P1 segment gut microbial community from laboratory colony in Florida, USA - Nc150 P1 (SPAdes) (version 2) | ecosystem: Host-associated > Arthropoda: Insects >... | reverse complement strand
GCCAAAAACCAACCTGCCCTCATACTTCACCACCTGCTGAAGATGGAACCGACACAGAGTTCCGAAACGTCGGCTTATAATGTTCGGACGCCGGGGAAATACCCAGAAGACAATTTTTCATTACTACAACACGGCGAAAGCTTAAAAACTAGAAGTTTATAACCAACAAATTGAAAAAAAAATTAAAAATAGAAAACACCCCTATATGTTTTGACTATTATCTTCAGCCATCTTCAGGTAGCAGCAATACAGTATTGTTATATAGATTTTTCATATGTAGGTGGTAAAATATATAGTGGCAGGAGGCTATTAAAATATCTATGTACAGTGTTAAATGTTAATATGATTATACTGGCAGACAGTTATTGAAATCTTGTGCATCCAAACACATAGTGGCAATAAGCAGGGTATGTATTGGTTCATTTTAGGTTATTTGCTTTCATACAACCTTTGATTCTGTAATAGAAATTCAACAAAATTTAATATACATTTCCTGATTTTCCATTCAATTTCATCTGGAGAGATTCTACTATCACCAGCTGTTTGGATGCAGAAGATTTCAGTAACTGTCTTGCAGTATAATAATTTTAAACTTTTATATAACACAGTACATAGATGTGTGTAATAGTCTATGGCCACCAGTACATATTTTACCATATACATATGGCAAAGCTGTATAACAATGCTGTATACATCTTCTAGTACTGATACTCCCTGAAGATGGCTAAGGCAATAGCCAGAACATTTTCTGTCCAAATTGTTGGTTCTAAATTTGATTTTACCCAGCCTCCTCTTCAGTGGATACCATGAGCTTTATCCCCAGGGAGAAAGTGGCCGCAGTGTGAGGCTGACCACTCACCTCCATCTAGTATTAAAGCTCAAAATTATTGAAGATATACATACCTCCATTCCCTCAACATGCCTCCACAGAATGCACAGAAACAATGTTATCTTTTACCTTCATTTAATTTACAGCAGTATACAAACAAAGAGTTGTTTGGTTTATTGGCCAGTACCTAAAGAAGATATTGTCCAAGTACCTAAAGATACAATATATGTGTATTTTTATTCCAGAACACATATATTTGATGAATAAATAATAAATTATGAACTATGGGCATAAAACTCCACAAGAAGTTCAAACCTTCTATTAACTTCAACGTACCTAAATCAATGCATGTACAACAGGGAAAAGTAAAAAATCTGAATACCTACAAAAGCAATAGATAATCAATGACAGCGGGAAAAAATCTCCTCCAAGCACAATACATCAACTGATCATAACAAACATCTTTGATTGTTAGATATCTGGAAAGTTAAAGCATAGAGTTTATTTAAATGTGTGGAATACTAAATTCTTGACTGTGACCCACTCCCCTACATAAAAATTTTCTGTAAATTATTTCAGTTTCAGCTGTTTATATTGAGAATCACTCATCATACATTTGGTACTTGAAAAATCGTGTACTGTTTCATATTTTTTATTTGGAAACTAAGCTGACTTTTGACTTCAATATACTGAAAATTAAGGCTGGATACTAATTTCTCTCCACTTTTACACCATCACTTTCTAAAGTCTGCATATAGGATGTGAGAACTGATTTCTTTGTCGAACTTTGAAACTTCTCTTTAAACATGATGGTAGGAAAATTTCCACAGCTGCCGTCCTTCCTTCAAGACAAAATTCCTGGCAACATGTGACAGCACCTGTCACACAGGTTGAGGGCATTAGTTTCCTTAAACATTTGTTCGAAAATCTGAACAAGTGCCTTCCTTCTTAAAGGTGAAAATTTCCATGTAGCTTGTAAGGGCTGCTAGAGCAACTCTGAAAAATGGGGCAAATTTCGACGGTTATGTCATGCTTCTCAAGTAGCACCACGCTCCGCCACAAGTCATGCCTCGAACACCGTACCAAGTTCCCAAAACCAGCAGGTCCATACATATGAATTGGCATTCGAAATACTTAAGTATCATGGTGGATAATGGCTTAGTTCGTACGTTATACTTCCCTAAGTGGAGGTTACTACCCCAAATTAAATCTATACAGAACTTACCTAACCTCAACACCGAAGGCATAAACAGTAAATACACATAACATCGATGTTATTTAGCACTCTAACACACTGCATTCCGCAGTCAACCCGTAAGTACGTAAATTTAATTACTTACAAATTTTACACAGTCTGTACACCATGTTTCCGGTCAATTAAAATGCTGGCTTTACTTATTTAATCCATGATTTACATCACGACAACCATCGCTTTGCGTGGGAGTGCGAAACTGCGGAACTATACGGTCTGTGCCACAGAACGGGAGATCTGTGCTGCAGAACATAAATACCACGGATTACATAATTTACTACGACGTGAACATGATCTGCGGTGAGGACTATTAATCCGTGGTGACGGTTCGCGTACGTTGCAAGCATGTTTCACCCTTCGTTGCTATAATACTAGATGATCTGTGGCTATGATTGCTATAATTGAGTATGCCTGAGGGGTGATGGTGGATACAAGCGCTTTTGCAAGTAATGGTGTTATAAGAGTGGCTTAAAACAGCTATTTACTCGGTTCTCCTGCAAATGCTGTTTCGAAACTGATAATAATGCTTTCATATATTAGGTTATGTGCGCTGAAGTCACATGTTAAGGTATAATAACTGATTTTTTTTTCAGAGGATATCCCTTTTTGTTGTAGAACTGAAAAACAACAATAAGTATGTATGTTTTTAGTCGAACACAACAATGTTTGTTATTCAATTTAGTGGCGGCAAGTTTCACTCATTTCTACCATCATCAGGCCATCACTGCATAAAATTTAAAAGACTGGTTACATGTAGTGTACATTAATTTCAAGTCGTATGGGATCCCATTTACATCAGTGCCAAAATCTGTTAACAACCTTGAGTTTTATTGCCTGTGATATATTAATAATTTCTGAGGAGAGCTGTAATAAGATGAAAATGTAAATTGACACAATAATATAGCACTTAGGCTGTGTTAAAATAGATAACAAAAAATTGAAAAGTGTATTGTCTCTAGTCATAAATTGTATTATTTGCCTCTAGGCGCAGATTGCGGATTATTATTTCTATATTATTTATCGTGTGAGCCGAGTACTGGGTGGTGCTAGTAGATCATGTGTTGACTACTCCATGTTTCCTCGTGATGACGGATATGGATTTTGTCTTCAATATAGACTGTAGTCTTTGTAATAAGGTAGCAACCACTCTGAAAAATATGAATACATGGGTCAGGTTATGTTGACAAAAACAAATAGGAACAGAGATTTAAAATTCTATTTACAATTTTTACATAGTATTGTGATAGCTCAGCTTTTGTGTGTGTGTGTGTGTGTGTGTGTGTGTGTGAAGCTAGCTTGGCAGTTTGTTACTGAGCAATGTCAAGGCAGGTACAGGGAGTTATGGCAGTGAATGCCCTCTTTGTGAGTTTTTGTGAATTATTGTATTGAATATGGCATGTTTTAATCTATTTTAACTCAGCCTAAGTACTATATTATTGTGTCAATTTTAAATTTTAATCTTATTACAGCTTTCCACAAAAATTCTTAATGTATTATATTACAAGCAATGAAACTCAAGGTTGTTAACAGATTTTGACATTGATGTAAATGGGATCCCATACGACTTGAAATTAATGTACACTACATGTAACTACTCTTTTAAATTTTATGTAATTATGGTCTGATGATGGTTGAAATGACTGAAACTTGTTGCCATGAAACTGAATAAGAAATGTAGTGTTTGACTGAAAACATATATATTTATTATTGTTTTTCAATTTATAATTGAGATTCACATAGTTTGTTTTTAACCCATGCATGACAAATTTTGTGTTCACAGTGCTGAATTTTTATAAATATAACTTTATAATAATAGGTTCAGCAATGAGACTGTGCTTTAAATAGGAGTTATTTGAGTTTGACTTGGCCGACTCTTCAGTGTGAATGGTTAATTACTGAGAAAGTTAATTTTTAAGACTTGTATGGCAAAAATTTCCAGTAGTATGTGGGGAACACTTCAGTACTCATTGTGAATCATGTTTTCTAAATATGTGGAATTTGCATGTTTAATAAATTGGCAGTACAAGTTATTCATGTGCGTTGTAGTATTCTGTATGAAGAGTTGGCAGTTTTTTTCTGTCTCGCTAGAATAGGTAGCAGATAAGTTTTCATTGTCTGCCTGTGGTCATAGAAGGTACAGTCATGATGGCTGGCCATCATGAGTTGGTTCATTCTAGATCACATCTTCATTGTTAACATCCCTATGATATAATTCAGTATGAAACTCCTATTTTTTTCCTTTAATTTTAAAGTGTTTTTTTTTTCAGTTGGTTTCCCCACCACAATGTCATTCTCATTCCTTTTTATCATGACATGGCTTTTGTTTGGCTCCTCTATATTAACAACACTGTAACATACATACGCAGTATATTCCATTTTAAATGGATGCTGCAGGTTTTATTTGCAGCCTGGATTGGACAAAATCTTTTGTACTGGCTTCCATTGTGCATGCAAAAATTAATGTCAGTTATTGCTGCTCCATTGCAATTGCATACAGAGTGATTGCCTGTAATAGGTGTGTGAAAGCAAATAGAAATATAAGGTTCCCAAGTAAGAGTGCGAAAGTAAGGAATTGAAGACTGAAAGAGAATTATCGGATGATTTGTGTAATATAACAAAGTTTTTTAGTCTGAGCTTGGATGGAAATTATTTATTTATGGTTATGGATGATTTTCTACATAGGAATTTGTTTTATCCTGCAGAACAGAATACCTGTTATTGGACTTCTGGATCACCAAACTTTACTGTGTGGGTCACTAATATCAGTTAGAGGGAAATCATCCACTCCTATCAATACTGTAATTATGTTTGTGCCCCAGCAAGAGGTAAATATGGATGCTTTCATTTCTCCTATTGATACTGTTAGCATAACGATTAGTAACCACACATTTAATTATGGTTTATTTAATAATGCTATTACTAGAGTCAGATGGTAGGGTGATTAGTGAATAGTGAATTGACAGGATTTGGAGGTAATGGTTATAGCCTAATTTGGGGAACTATACTGGTATTTGCCTGGGATGACTGGGAAACCACAAAGAAAGGGAAGTCAGGTTTTTCAGTGCCTCAGCAGAGATTCATACTTGGCGTTTCCATCGTACATGTCAAAAGTATGACTGCTTGAGCCAGCTTGATTAATAATTACTGAATAAATTGCCAAGTAAGGTGGTAATCAAAGAATAGTAGAGTGGCAGAGATTGTGTTTACACTGCAGAATTGCTTGTTACTAGAAATATTGGCATACTGTTTTCTGTAGTGTACTTCAGGTCTTTCATGCTGTGTTACTGTCATGTACAAGAATATGTCATATACATCCCCCCTTTTTGTATTTCATATGATCCTTGTTGGTGTCAGCATCGCTGTTCTGAAGTAGGAGTTCAGAAAGGTGTGTAACCTATTTTAGGCTCAATATTTTTTGCCTTGTCATATTTAGCCATGTTCCCTGTAAGTCATTCTCTCAGTAGAATGGTATTTTCCCTGGGTTTGATGTTTCTTGTTCTGAGAGGGACCTTGAATGTGTATAACAGTTACTTTTTAACCACAGGTTTACATATGCTTGACATGAGATCAGAGGTTGTGCCTGTGCTCATTTGCAATGTTTTAATAAATTATATTATGTAGGTGCATTTAGACATCTTTAAGATACAGTGACCACATATACTTTCCCCACAGCTTGTCATTATAATTCATTTTTATTTAGTTATTTGCCCCAACAGAGTATTTTATTGACAGCAGCCTTGATACAGATGGTTACAGCTTACCTAACCTGTTACAGAATTTGGGTTTTATGTGGAGTTTCTGTATATTTGTAAGTTGTCTAACCCATTAATGAATTTGGATTTTGTCACTTGTAATTCTGAAATAATTCATTTCAGATTATTTAACCCCTGCCTAACTTGTTAACTTACAGTTGCCATAGGATACTCAACCCAGCAAACTCTCCACCTTACTCCACTGATTTCAGTGTTACAGGCGGGTCTATTTTTATGTCAGGGTTATGTTCGTGAAAAACGTTGTTCAAAACAAACATAAAATTCCTATCTAAAACAGTGTATATCCTGGGGGCTTGGCAATTGACACCCTCATCCTATATAATGTATGACTTTACCACTAGTGGACATAAGTACCTATAGAGTATTTATGTACTGTACTTACAGTTTATGAGATACACACATCCATATTTTTAGGTGTGGTTCATTCTAGTAGGACAGTGGTAGTCTTGCTACATAGATATTCCCTGTTTCTGATTGTTGGCTTATTTTGTTATCGAAACACTTAGCACTTTCTTTAATTCTATGAGCGTCATCCCGAACTGGGGGAGTCTAACATTATGCCATATGTTAACACATTGTTTACCTTTTTCAGGTCAGCTTATTATATCTAATGTCTCTTCGGTACCAGTTGTCTTTCACTGATTTTTTACTTGGATTGTGCTAGGTCAGGGCTGGTGAATCATTGGCACAAGGAAAGGTTCCCTTGGCACAAGGCATTCAGTACTGTCCTTTTTATTATTATTATTTCTTTTGCCTGACTGGCTTCTTTATATTGTGAAAAATGTGTGTGTATGTATATGCATATATTGAGACTGCATAGAGATTGTATATGAATTATCATTGCTACCAAATAATATTGTGAGTGAAATATTTTTACACAAATTGGGAGTGGTGCAAAGTTTTGACAGGATATTTATCATGGGGGTGCCAGCATGGTGATGACTATCAAATATGTGACACTGGACAAAACATTTTACATTCTTTTCAAGCAGGAAGTAGTAGCAGTCCCGGTTACTACCAAATTTTCTTCCTTAGTACATTCCTGGACCAGGCCTTACCCACCCCCATCTAGCACTGAGGTTAAGGAAAGAGTAGAACTGTACCTCTATTCCCCCTTGGTACTTTGTGGCCTGTTCCAGGGTGAACTTTACATTATTACTTATACAATTATAATTATAATATGCATTAATAATAATTAATAATGATTATGGAAGTCTCCAAGACCTTGTTTTGCTCCTCAAAATTCCCATGGGCTCGTGAAAGTATTTCTTAGAAATTCATAGACAATTTGGACATGCGCCCTCAGGAAGGTTTGCCAGCCCTGCACTAGGTGATGTAGATTTATGTTTCTCACTCATATTGGTAAGAAAAGCCTACACTGTTGAAGAGGAAACTACATGAGCCACATGATTATATCACCAAAATCATTGATCCTTACATGTGACTGATAGTACGATAGAGATGTTACTTTATCCTAGGCTCCTACAGCAGATAAGCATGATGACCAGTCATCTATGTTAGATCGCATTAAACCAGAAGCTATTGCATAAATTCAAAAAGTGGTGTAAATTTTCAAGGTGCTTTAAAGCGAAAATGCACAAAAAGAAATCACATTAAACAAGACCTGCTTGTATTTATGATTAGTGGCTCTGGCTCCACTGTTTAAATTATGTAACATGACTGGAGACTGTATTGTTAAGATACATTAGGAGTTCTGGTAGAGAATGTTGAGTTTTTAGTTTAACTGGCACCCGTGCAAATAATTCACATATAGAAACAATAAAATACTTTATCAACAATGATTTATTTATGTGTTTGGAACTTTAAAGCCCTTTCTGCTGTACAGTGTTTGTTGTTTTCTGTCCATCATTTTATGTATGTTGTTTATGCCCTCCAATAATTTCAGCAGTGACATCAAGTTAAGAGGATCAGAAATGTGCTGGCTATGGAAGAAAAAACACAATGGTTCTTAAATGCGCATGATTAAGTGCCTCCTGGAGCCTTATTGATTGTTATAGTAAAAACAATTTTGATTGTAAATCGTCTTAATGCATGTTTGGAACATAATTGTATGATCTGATGGACATAACTGAATCCTGGGTATGAGGATAGTTTTTTCAAGAGACAGTAACACCCACTGCTATGCAGTGCTTTTGTTGCTACCACCAGAGGCCAGAGGTAGTTGACATATTTCATGTAATTCGAGTTGCTTCCAGAAGAGACTGCACTTTCAATTTTAATGTTTGCTTTTCTATTAAAAAACATTTTTTGAGAATGAATTAATAAAAACAAAGGAGACTGCTATCAATGCCAGATCATAAGCTTTCTAAAAATGTCTAATGTGAACAGATTTATTCAGTAGTTCATGATGTCGAAGACAGACATTTCCTTATTAATATATATGGTGACTGTATTGTTGTATGTTTATTTACATCTTCAGGCATGGATTGTTGAACGAATGGGAAAATTTCACCGTATGTTGGATCCTGGTTTGAACATCTTGCTGCCAATTGTAGATAAAGTAAAGTATGTTCAGAGTCTCAAGGAAATTGCCATTGATGTGCCAAAACAGAGTGCAATCACTTCAGGTAAGTAACAAGAATGTGAGCAAGAACTTAGCTTTTTGAATCTGCATGATTGTCTTTGGATTCTGGTGAATCCTTTTTCACTTTTAGTTAATTTTTAATTTAATCCACTGACATTTAAACTCTTACATTGTAATCCCTTTAGACAATAGGCTTTCTTCTTTTTAGCAAATGGAGCAGATAGCAGATCACACCATTACAGCCATTACCATCACCATTAACAGAACAACACAGAAAATCACAGATAGTTACCTTTGCTTGAAGTGGGAATTAAACGCGTGGTTTGAGCATTTAAGTAATCATAAACTGTACAACCATCAAGATTAGTTGTGAGTAGTAAATGATTTAAATTGAATTAAAAGGTATATGAACTGGAACAGCCTTATTCAGAAGCAGAGGTAAATATACATGCACACTGGAACATGTGTATAATATACACAATATATCTGATTGCTCATTTGCTATTTACTGTGAAAATTCTCATGTTAACAAAGCGATGAAATGTTTAATTTAATGTAATAGAAACAAGTTAGATAAAGAAATGTGGTATTGCTGAAACAACAAGGTCCCCTAGTGTGGTGCAATGAGAGTTCCATGTATTTTTTATTTTGTTCCCATAGAAGTAGGTCATTAGGTTCAGATTTGTCTAAAGACGTTTTCTAACACAAAAGTTTATTCCAAACTAATAACAAAATTATTTTTACTGCTCCAGTACATGCAGTCTTGATTGTCACAGCAAAACTGTGAATGTGTCCTGCTTTGTCCTGTTTATCAAGGACAGTGTATGAGGTGGATGTGTATTCTGAATTTGAGTAACACTGTTGTTTTCATCTGTATGGTGAAAGAGTCTCCTAAATTCTCCAAATACAAGTTGACAGTAACATATATAAGTCATTTTAAAGACATGATAGTGGTGTACAGGTGCTGTTTTATCTTGTCCATGTGCCCAGCATCTTTGTTGCGTAGATGGTTTGCAATGAGTCTGACATCCTGTGACAGCTACCCTGCTCAGGGACACAATAAACAGGACATTTTTATTATATTTAGATGAAAAGGTTTCTGGACTTCCTCCTTCGTATCATATTAAAGAAAGAGTACATTGTTCAGAACTAGGCCTGTTCCCATCCTCAGAGAAGGGATGACCATGCAGCAACTCTGATGGGTCTGACAGAAAGAGGTAGTGTCATTTAAAAAATAACGTGGAATACTGGAACCTGGTCTGTTTTCATCCTCACAGTAGGTGCAGCCAGGCACTTTCTCAGTTTGATGTGTTGGAAGGAACTTTACTGAATCATTCAGCAGTATTTGCCAGTTAATTACCTTGATGTGTGCACCTGTGATGATGTTTTTGTCAGGGTGAGATAATAGAAGGAATGCAATAAAAAGTATGGGAATACCCATGAAGACCTAAAATTAAAACATAAAGGAATTTCAAAACTGATGCCACCAAACCAAACCCCAAACAACTTGATTTGAAAAAAAAAAAATCATTATTCACATGACTGTATTATTCACCAGAAGGCTGCCCCCTAAGTATCAGTAACTAACTACCTGAATACCAGTCATTGCTGCATAACATTCCAGTAGAGTGATGACCTCATTGTCAGTTTTCTTGTACAGGTTTTACCATTCTTGACATGTGGTAATACCTTTGCTCTGTAGGTTCTGAACATCTCCTCTTTGAACATGGAATGGATAATTATGATTCAGGGTTAAGGTAGTGTCTGGAGTGGATGGGTTTTCTGTAAACACTGGTAGTGAGTGTGATCCTTTTCTGGTGACAAGAAGATCTGGAAATGGAATCACACTGATTCTGTTTCCATGGTGAGTTGGACAGAAGGTAGTAGATTACTGATGTGACTGAAGAACACTTGTAACCTGTCTACATCATATCGCCAGACACATTTCTTGTAGGTTCCATTTTTTAGGCACATTCGCAAAATTGCGAAAAGTGGCTGTTAGTGTCGTCTTGTCTCTCTGTCTGTCTGCATGGAACAGCTTGGCTTCCACTGGATGAATGTTCGTGAAATTTGATATTTGAATAATTTTTTAAAATCCGCCAAGAAAATTCAAGTTTTATTAAAATCTGACAAGAATAACTGGTACTTTACATGAAGATATTTGCACATTTATGACATTATCTTGCTGAATTATTCTTAGAATAAGAAATGTTTCAGATGACCGTTGTAGAGAAAATCAAAACACACACTTTATGTTCAGTAACATTGTTCTGATAATCATGCTGTTTATGAGATAATTAGAAAAAGTATGGTATTGTTGGGCAGGCTACAAATAACAATGTAATAGGGTGTGTGCACCTTGCCTACTAGACAATTAAGGGTAGAGACACACACTCAGAATTTTTAATACTTATTGCTTTTGCATGGCAACAGTGGTTACACATATGCGGCTCAATGTTACATTGCTATGTACACAGCTTTTCTTGTCTTCCGTAACAGGTACAAGCAGTAGGTAGTAATATGTATGTTGATTTCAGTTTTCTTAAAATCAGTGTGTGTGGGTTGGGTTACTGGTTTAATTTCTTTAGGTAGTAATAATATACAAAAGTTTAAAATAGGTCTGCAAGTCAAGAGAAAATTATTTGTTTTTTTGTTTCTAGTGTGTGATTTACATTTACAGTATTTTGACTGGCAGACTGTTTTAAATTGCTATATTTTATGATTGTTGTTTAAAAAGTTTTTTAGGTGTTGTATATTTGGAATTCATATTTTTAGAGTTACTGGCTTTTTGTTTCTTCCATGTGAGTTATGTTGATGTGTTTGTTACGTTTTTGGTCATTTGTGTTTTAGGATTACTGGTTTTACCTGAAGAAAGAAGCAGTTTGCTTTTGAACCATAGTGTATTTGTTTTGAGTGTTTTTGTGACAATGGAAAAAGTTCTTGTGAATGCTGCTGATATTACTCATGTACAACCATTATCAGAAAACTATATGTGATAATTATTTTGTCTGTATTCTGCTTTTATTCTCATTTTTGTTTGCTCTGATATTATTACAGGGAATTGGAGCTGATGCATAAATGTAGTGTCCTTTGTCACAGTTCAAAAGATACTAAATCAATCTCTTCTCTCATCCTTTTTGTTTGTGTTTAGCTGTATAAAGTTAACTGTTATGAAAAGTAGAGTGTATTAGACATCATGGGTCATGGGTGAATTGTTTAACCCTTAGGTGACTAATGTCATATATATATGGAGCAACCATTCTTGATGTTTCTAGATCACACACAACGACGCAGCACAGTCGGTAGGACTCCTCTGGACGAGTGATCAGCTCG
>Ga0268261_10003378_pt1 | contig 11733 bp, 6 predicted proteins | sample TergutNc150P1_FD_190353 | JGI IMG/M metagenome (GOLD analysis project Ga0268261, IMG submission 190353) | Nasutitermes corniger P1 segment gut microbial community from laboratory colony in Florida, USA - Nc150 P1 (SPAdes) (version 2) | ecosystem: Host-associated > Arthropoda: Insects > Digestive... | reverse complement strand
GCTGGCCCGACCACGAACACAGCACGACTATCACCACGATACGAAGGTAAAACCAGAGGCTGCCACTGCAGTCATTGAGCTCCTGATGATGGGCGGAAAAACGCCCGAAACATGTTGCGCTGTAAATAAATGTCCGGATAATAAACTGGAAAATTGTTGCATCTGGTTGGTGATTTATTTGAATTGTACGATGATGCACAGACTTACAAACCTTGAAAAAAAGACACATTATTTTGACTACAATGCTGTGCATTGCATATGACTGTGGTTTACAGCACTCACATGAATGGCTACATAGTGAGACTGCTGTGAAATAACATCCACATCCTCGCAAGTTTTATGATAAACTGATTACTGGAGCTATAGAAAATGTATATACTATTTTAATGACAGAGCAAATTAAATATAATACAAAGCAACTTTCTGTTACTCCGCAGTATGTACACTTGCAATAGGAACTGAAGATAAACAATGAGATGAACACAGGGTCACTAGTGCTGCCACCAAAAATCTCTAACTCTGAACAAACCGCTATTCTAGAAACAAGTTTAAGGTTACAAATACCAAAGAAGGTATGTAATTGCTGGGAGAACTGGTGTATGATATTTACTAAGACTACCTGGTCCATAGTATCAGTACAATGATGCAACAGACTACATATTTTGAATAACACAGCTGTCTACTGGATGATACTATACTAGTATTTCCTTTGGGTAAAAATCAATGAAAATTCTTTGTCTTCTCTGAAATGGGTGTATGATGATGTCTTCTATCAACTGATCACAACATGGTGTTGGAATTAATCTTAGATCACACTTAGAAGTTACTGTCTTGTCAAAATAAGCAAATTAATATTATTCTCTGAGCACTCAGGGCACATCAAATTCTTGTTTTCAAACTGTATAACGGCATTTCACAAACAGCATGAGGACTGTCTTTGGATCAGTACCTACTGTTGTGATTATTACATATCTCATCAATGCAAGCCTCAACAAAATGTAAGTAAATCAACAAGGAAACTGAATAAAGACTCCCGAAACCGTCTGTGGTATACAACCCTTGCTTCCCAAACTGAAGGCAGAAGACTGTACAAGTGTTGCTTTGTAGAGTAGTTACTTTAACCATTTTGTTGCAAAGTGGACTGTACTTCAAGACATTCCACACTGAAAAGTCAAGAGACGTAACACCTTTTCTGAGCTTGCTTCCATCAAGCTTTTCATCAATTAGTATATTTTTTCATATTTACTTTTCACCTAACAGTAACCCCACCACACTGAAGGATACAGCTGCTCTGTGACTGGTTTCTTTGGAAGACACTATTACTGCTGCACAAAATTTGTTGTGAAATGTTGACACGTCATGACTCCTCAGACTTATAGATTATTGTACATACATACTTTCTGTTCAGTGCTACATTGCATGTTGTTCATTGCACTGCACATCTGCTGATGTCACTCTACAAAATACTGTGCACTGGTCAAGGCACTACGTATAGTCAGTTTTCTGTGAGGAAATCAGTAGGCTGCAGACTCCAAATTCAAAGCTGCTCGTCTCGCAACAAACCAGATATACAATACAATCAAGCAATTTGGAAAACATTCCCTGCTGTCATATCAAAATGTACATAATGGGGTCACTTCATGCAATACAAAAATGTTTTGGTAATTCTAATATTTGTATTTGTCCAGGCTAAAGAGCTGCATCTGAGGTGAAAATGTTGCTTTCATACAGACAGGGCAAGATGTCTGATGCAATGTAAGAATACACTGATTATTCTAATAGGATATGAGGACTGAACTTTGATAGAATGGTTAAAAATCATTCAACAGAACTAATGTTCACCAAACGAGTTCGTAAATAAATCACCTGCTGATAACAACAATTTTTTATACATGTCAATGAAAACATCAGTTTCCTGCCATCCAGCACATTTCAAACTAACTTCCATCTATCATTCTACACTGTGCACAAACACAGCAATTTCATTTTTTTTTTTGACGTTGGCAGGTCCGTGCATCATCATACAATTCAAATAAATTAACCAACCAGATGCAACAGTTTTACAAGTTTATTACTTGACGTTTCGTTTCACTCAACATGTTTTGGGCGCCTCCACTCCCATCATCAGGAGCTTACAACTGCATTAACAGCCTCTGGTTTTACCTTGGAGCGTGGTGGCAGCAGCACTGTTAGTCGTGGTTTGGCCAGTTCAATTGGCAGCAGTGCTCTGGCTGTTCTAGTGACCATCACAGGGAACCATACACCCCCTTATCTGATGGGTACCAGGTGCTCCTTTTCTGGGGATAAACTGGCTGGACCACAAAGCTCACTACTATTCTTCATGTAGTACCAAGGTTAGGAATGTGTGGCAGTTACCTTTTCTCCCTCATTCGCTATCATGTGCTTAACCGCAGGAAATATCTTATGTACAGAGTCATCTTTGAGTTTTTAACTACACAGCATTACGTATTGTGATAAAAAAAACACATTTAAGAGTCTGCATTGCTAAATCACCTTCTCCAACATGTGGATTAATACCACTTTGGTTGCCTGACTGTTCCATCTATTCATGAAAAGGTTTTAGGGAAACAACTGCTACACAAACACGTGGTTAATGTACTCACATTCAGATCACAATAAAGGTACAGTTATATACAGCTATACTCACTGGATCACTTTCATCCATCTTGTATGTAATTTTGTTTACAGTTTCACCAACTTTATTGAACAGACGCATCATTCCAGCACCACTGAGAGCAGACGTATTGGTTGCTTTAGGAAGTTCCGTATCTACACAAAATTATACATTGCCTTTACAATCTCAAAAGATGTGATCTTAAGACAATAAACAGTGTGGAAGTTACAAAAGAGTATAGCAAGTTAAAAATCCGAAAGAATCGTTATTATTCAAAAGCCCAAGAACTCTTCATCACAAAGCCAACAAATCGACCATATTCGCAGTTACGTGTTTCTCCAAGCACCAGCACAATATCATTCTATTCCCATGACAATGATTAACGAGAATTCTGCATATTTCGTTGTCAAACACCAGCTGTTAACTGAAAAACACTTACATGATTTGATTTTGCGCACAAGAATGATAATTTCAGAAATGCATTTTATTACCCAGTTCCACAGAGTGCTCTTACACCTGCCACCACTGAATCTTCTGCAGAGAATGACAAGCTCACACATTTCTGTGTATGCACAACTAATACAACAACTTGCCTGCTTCTAGGAACTCCCTAAAATCAGGATCGACACCAAGGATGGGATGTGCTGCTGTTCGATTTAAATATCGCTCCAACGATGCTCTCCGCTTCTCCACAAATTCAGCAGATGAACCCTGTTCAGCCTGGTTTGACATCTTTATCTTTGTCATACCTGTAAATATTGATCAAACCCCTTACAAAGTGCAAATTCATTATTTCTTTCTTTCTTAATTTCTTTCTTTCTATCCTTCGGATTTTAAACACAAAATTCTGCAGACTGAAAACAAAAGAGAATACATTTAGGGTTTGCAAGTCCGTGCAGCATCATATTTTCAACTGAATCAACCAACAAGATGCAGCAACTTCTCAAGTTTATTACATGTAGTTTAAATACAGCTCAACATGTTTCGAGCATCCTCATGCCCATCATCAGGAGCTGCAACAACTGCAGCAGCAGCCTCTGGTTTACCGTGGGAGCTTGGTGATAGCAGTGTTGCTGGTCGTGGTTGGGCCGGCCAGCTGGCCCTACCATGACGAACAGCACTGCTATCACCAAGCTCCGACGGTAAACCAGAGGCTGCTACTGCGGTTGTTGTAGCTCCTGATGATGGGCATGAGGAGGCCCGAAACATGTTGAGCCGTATTTAAACGACAAGTAATAAATTTGAGAATTTGCTGCATCTTGTTGGTGGATTCAGTTGAAAGGAGAATACGTTTCTGAAACTGGACACAAGTCTGTGACCTATGGATAATTTTAAGACCTTAGACATAAATGTTTATTCTAAGGTTTATGCATTCATGTCAAAATGTCCATGTCCATGTTCAGGGGGAGGACTTACGTCATTCATTGCTTATTACAGCAGATAACAGCAGTGCAAAAAAAATCTATGGTGATTATCACAGCTTCCTAGCAAAAATGAGTTGAGTAAAGCAATACTTGACAACAGCAGATCACAGCATTATGCTTGTGCAAATGCATATGCAGTGCTGCCCAAAGAAAACTTCAGTGTTCCATGTCATATTGTTCTAACACGCATCTATCTTCATTTCTCAACAATTCCACTAACAAAAAGAAAGCCACATTTAAGAGCTTTGAGAATCCGAAGCAAGCCTACTGTTACTTACTCGCTGCTTTCACAGTTACTAATGTCAAAATATATGGAACTTGTTCACCAGTGCTACAGTCACTTTCACTTGTAATGTTAACTTCTGTTCGTTAAGGGATAAATAAAATCTCCCCACTACAGACATGCTGCACTGCAACAGATACAGCCTAATTTCACCAAGATGGTGTGAAATCTTACAAGAGCAGTGCTTTAATTCAGTCTTGCATGATATTTTCAAACACTGAGTCTAGTCAAAAGGGCAACCCATCCTTTCTGGCAAACAAATCAGAAGTCATCAACTGTGCAAGACCTATATTCTTGTGACTATTATCTGTGGGCTTATTTAAAGGTCAAGGTGTTTCAGAATGTTCACATATAATTCACACACTAACAATACAATCGAGGCACCAGCCATCACCATTCATTCAGAAACCAAATGCACAATGCAGAACCTTTTCCTCATTTCCACAAAATGCATGTTCTTTATAGACATCATGTCAAATATAATTCTGCTTATAAGACCAGAGATAAGAGACTTTCCTCCTCTCCAAAACATCCAGACTAGGTCTGGGGAAGAATTATATACAGTCAAGGAGGACAGAAATATCCTACAGAGTAGAAGGAATGACGGCTAACTGGACTCGTCACGTTGCACAGGAACTGCCTTCTAAAACACGTTATTAATGGAAAAACAAAAGGATAGAAATGATGAGAAGATGAGAAAGAAGATGTAAGCAGCTACTGGATGTTCTCCCGGAAACGAGAGGGTAATGTAAATTAAAAGAGGAAGCACTAGAATGCACTCTGCAGAGAATTTGCTTTACAAGAGGCTACAGACCTCTTGTAAGGCAGAGTACAGAATGAATAAATAAGGCTTGCTGTCCATCCAGCCTCTTACTTGATGGGCACAAGGAATGCCGTCCCCGAGGCATGAAGCCTACCACTCATCTACAACTAGTGCCAAGGCTGAGAATGAGTGTAGCTATACCTGTAAACCCCCTACACACCTTCATGGTATGCAAAGGGACAGCTCACGCAGAACATGCTTGGTTTAGAACAGCACTGTCCCTTGCATGTAAAAACATCTGTGAAAGACGGGCAAATCCAAAGATTACTAACTTTCTGTTTGTACAGTGGATCAAGCAGGGTAACAGATTCCACAGACAGGGTGGTAATACTCACGGAATTTGAACTACCAGTCAGTTAAAAACATAATACTCGACAGTTAAGTATCTTGCTGTGAGAATGTGCTGAAATGTTAACAAAGAGAGATTCTACTTTCATGATTGTGTCAAATGAAAATAAATTGGGGAAATTCAATCTTGCTTCGGTATTTTCATATCACTTACCTATCACACTTTTTTCAGGAGCAGGTGGAATGATACGCCCCATACGTAAATACTTCTCCACTAACTTATCATGAAGTCCTAAGAAGTCGCTAAAACGTCTCATGACACTAAAACTTCGTTTCCTGAAGATTGGCATATTGGTTCTGGTAATTACTTTGTAAGCTACATATGATCCAATTCCTTCTCCTAGTTTCTGTGGCTCTGTTACTGTCACTTCTATGAACTGGTCACCACTCTCCTTCTCCACCTGCTAAAAAAATTAAATAAATAAATAAATAAAAAAAATAAAATAATATAAAAGGAAAGAAAAAGAGGACACAGTGTTCAGGTCACAGAAGGAACACTGGCACTGACAACTACAACTTATATCAGGACTAACAACAAAGTTTCAGGGCTGTTCTATTTCACCATGCAACAGCACTGGTCAGTGTTTCTGAACTGAAACTTTTCAAACTTCCCTATCAGAACTCTGTACTCTGATTGTCAGTTGCACCAATGGGTTATACTTCATGGCTATACCACAGTCTTGCTACAGTGTAACTGTTTTTGTAACTGTTTTATTGAGAGGAAAAACAAATTTGTGAACATAAAATCAACATCACTCTTGTAGTAAAAAGCAAATTAAAGTGCATGGCATTTTTGACAAGCTGAAGCAGGTGTAAAGGCACAACACAATGCAGAGTCTTGAGCGAGCCCCAGCAGCTGACACAACAGACGCACAGAAACCCTGCACCTGACCGCTCATCCTGCGACAGCTGTGGTGCTCAGGGAAGCAATAAACGAAACATAGCAGAACTGATGTACGTGAGTCAGCAAAGCTTCAGAAAACTTGTGTTTCATTAAATTCAGAAAACTTGTGTTTCATTAAATCGCAGTTCCCAGTCAGTGCAGACATACAAATGGCACCGACCAACAGCTGCATGACTACCGGAGTGTCAGGGTCATCTGGTCCCCATACAGAGTATCATGAGTCTACATGACATAAGGTCTGTGTTCACCAAACTTGAATACAGGAACAGTAAGAAGGGCAAACTGAGGCTTCACTTTTGACTTCCCTCATCATTAAGGATTAATTCAATTAATTTAAAACAAACTACTGACCAATCATAAATTAAAATATGTTAATTATGCGAAACTTGATGGTTGGATCTACACAAATATGTAGTTCAACTGCAACACAAGAGAACAGTACTGCTCAAGACAGATTTATAATAGCTCCATTCTACTAGGACGTTAATAGCAAACAAACAAACAAACAAAATGTTTCTCATACCTCAACTAAAGGCTTGCCCAGTGGGGCTGGAGATGGCCTATCTATCTGAACACTGTCAAGGTTGGGATCATCCTGAAATCCAATACAATGGATCAGCAGCAATTCAAGGAGCTGCAACTTACAAACAGTCTTACTACCAAGCCTGAATCACAATAACAGTAACAGACTAACAACACCCACAAACTTAATCAAATATTCTTGAAAAAAGTGAATTTGGGTGTATTAGCCAGGTTCCACTTAAAGTGATACAAGGGGTTAATTCATACTAGTGTCATCCCATTATTGGTAAGCAACATCTGCAATCTGAATAATATGGTTTTCTTTGTAGACATACACTACACAAAGCAGTGAATGAACACTGTTAGCACTGTTTAGTAAACTTTGCTACATCCACACAGACTGGCAGTACAACAGACCACTACCACATGACACTCAACTTACCATCACCCACTTCTGGTACATTTATAAGAGTAAAAAAAGAACCCACAGTGATGATATAACACACATTTATGACCAGCACATGCAAAGATGACCCCCATACAGTAATCACACCAACAGTCTCAACACAGTCACCCCCAGTCCAGTCTAATCCCTACTGTTGTAACAAGATTAAGTTTCAGTAATTCCGTTACTAAGTGCTCTACCCAGCAGAATTTCTTCAATAAAATACCCTGCAATGACTAGTTGAAGATGAAGACATTTTGTGAATGGAAACTTCTGCGATATGTTTAAATTTTAATATCTATTTTATATGCTTTGCTTTTGCATTAAATGACTGTTTTAACTTGTTAAATGTTTATACAAACACTTAATACTTGTGTTTTATTTTCTTTCCATGTACTTTCAACATCAGTCACAATTTTTATGGTATGAAATTGTGTTCAAGGAATGAAACCCTATTTTACAACATTACAATTATGGGAAATCAGGCTTCCACTTATGATGGCTTGCCTTGTAACCCTTATCCCAGAACCAATTTGGCCACAGATGCAGCCATTTCTTGTACTTCCTGAAAACAGTTCTACATGGACAGTGGAGTTACTGACACAATACACAGGACAGAGTGCTATTCATCACCACTTACAGAATTAAAGAAACTGGAATGGGTAACACAATTACAATCTTAATATTGCATGCAACATGCATGATGTCAAATTGAACCTATCAAACCAACTATCCATGCACTAAAAATTACACACAATCAATGTATAATTTTCAGTATTTTGTACTTATATTGTATTAATGTTTCATTGTATTTTATCATACAATTCAGATATTATATTATACACTATAGCTAATATAACCTTCTGTAATTACATTATAATCAGAATGTCGCCTATTCAGATGTATCCTGAAAATAACTGTATTGTATTTATTTCATGTATGATATTTGTAACCTTATTTCTGAATTGACAAGTTCCATATCTGACGGGTCATAACCCCTAAGGATCAAATAAATGTTAAATAAATTGAAACTGAAATTGGTTGGACATGTTAAAATAACAAGTATGACTGCTGAAGCCACAGAGTCCACATGTCATCTATACTATACTCAAAGATCACGTAATATTAGCGGACAACAGAAGTGACTGAAACACAGTTTAAACATGAATTCACAAAAATTAAAGTTTCTGAACAAGTATAATGTAACATGCATTACAACACATCACCACCTTCTGGATGTGCATCAACAAACTGAACCTTCTAACCCTTCAGCACCAGCCTCTGTGCACTATACAAAGCTTCAATTCATTTGCCATCAGCCTCCGCGCACCTACAGTCACTGAACACACTTTATGGTACTTCAAATGTATAACTCTCCTCTCCTACACAGTAGTTGGAATTCAAACATCAGAATCACTGAAGAGTTAAGAACCAAGATTTATATAGCCAGTACAACCCAGAGGCAGAAGGTTACACGCCAAGATCAGTACTACTAGTGTATGTTTCGACATTAATAGAAAGTATGTGACCTTTTGTTTGTCCAGTCTTTGGGAAGTATGTTCAAACCTGTCTCAGAACACAGCCCGCCACATGTAACAAACCCTTGAGCAGTTATTTGATTATTCTAAATTTTGTTTCTGGAGATTTTGAAAAACAAGAACCTTCACAGCTCTCACAGGTGATAAAGAGTTTTATCACTGATGTCTGCTGGGCAGCATAATATGAGGGGTGTCTGGAAAGGAATGCCACTCTGCAGGTCTCTCAAGCAATCAATGTGATCCTGAAGCAGAACTTGTCCCAATTTGTTTGCTGTTCCTTGAGTTTCAGTTTCTCATCTGGTATGGCTTGGTAAAGGTAGTGGTTTGTGTTGTATCTGGTTCAAATTGATGCCTTGCTTTCAGTAATATTAAAGAACATCAAAAAGTGAGCAGTTTTAGACACACAAAAATTACACTCCCATTGGAATTAACTAGAAATTAATGGCTTTTTATGGTGAAGATAAAGTGAATGCAAGTACTATGTGCTGTTGGGTGAGAGAATCAAGGGACAGTGCCAGATATCTGGACATGAATGACGAACTGTGGTATGGAAGGCCTGTCACCTTAACTCATGATTTGAACAGGCAAAAAGTCAGCTAACTTTTTCAAGAAAAGTAATGAATTCATCAAGACAGACATAGCAGAAAAGTTAAACATTGGTTTCGCTAGTGTCAATGCACTTATTGCAAGTCTGAGTTATGTCAGACCCCACACTAATGCTGCCACTTCAGCAGTGATACAGAATATAATATTTTGTCCAACATCCTTCCTACAGCCCCAACTTCTCACTGTTTGCAGCTCTCAAGAAACATCTCAAAGAAATTAATTTCAAGCTGCTATGGCAAAATGGTACAGAGGACAGCCTGAATATTTCTACAGTTACAGGTTCAAAAAACTTGTTCAGAGCTTGTAATGTTGTATCGAATGGAAAAATGAGGCACAGCAATAAAGTACACATTCTGAACTGTATTTGTGTTTTGTTTCATTTTAATACTTTCTCTGAGATAAAGACAAAAACATGGAAGCCTTACTTTCTGAACACCCTACATACAAGCAAGGAGTACAATAAGAGTAAATGTCATCTGGGATTTAATATTCATGGATCCGTGCATCGTACTATGAATCAGTAGAAATAACCAGCAAGATGCAACCTTGTAATAGAATTTATTATTCCAAAGTTTATTGAAGGCTCAACATGTTTCGAGCGGCACACCACTCATCACCAGGAGCTCTAAACTGTATTTGCATCCTCTGGTTTATATACACGTGGTGACCAGCCATTGTCGAGGCTCAGCCTTGACAACGGCCGGTCACCACATGTGTAGATAAACCAGAGGCTGCAAATACAGTTTAGAGCTCCTGATGATGAGCAGTGTGCCGCTCAAAACATGCTGAGCCTTCAATAAACTTTGGAATAATAAATTCTATTACAAGGTTGCATCTTGTAGGTTATTTCTACTGAGTCATCTGGGATGTGACACTGTGTAGTGCTAAAAGGTTACAACAATTCTGGAAGACTACCTCCAGCATTTCCCACCCTGAATATGGAGGTAGCAGATTCTTATTAATGTAAGTATATTTCAACCAGACTACAGAGCATCACATCCCAGAACACTGTGTTTGCTCTTCAGTCACAGGTCTGGGAACACCAAATCTCATAAAAAGTTTTACACTGTACTTTTCTTGTTTGTTAATTTCCATCCTGTACTCTAAGGGCATGAAAAAAATCAAACTGACAATCATAATGCCCTATTAACCAAAGTACGGCACTCCACAGCAAGCTATGAGGTTCTCACAGTAATATTCCTCATGAATCAAGTCTTCTGCAATGTGATACTGGGTCACAGGGTGAGCAATTTCCAATGTTTTGAACAAACATAATGCCTTCATCTTCAGGGTCAAGCAAACTGGATGCAGACACAAACATCCTTTCAAACTTCAGGAACCACTTACACTGCATACCATCCCAGGAGACTTAAATCTTTGACAATACTTCACTTAAAATGCAAGGTTGATGGAGATCTGAGCTACTGCACGCATAGCACGTCGCAGACTGTCACCGCAGAAGCGTCATTTAACAATCACCTCCTTAATCTAACCTACCTGAAGATCAAGCTAAGAGTCTCTCAATTTGCTCTTACACACTGATCAAGTGCTGCATAAGCACAAAATTCAAACCTGTGAGAGCCGTAGCTTTGGGGCTCCTGAAGCTGCAATAAAATGACCTTGTCCATCATCGTCATCATCATCATCAGGAACACCTACATCCTGCAAGATTATCACAGATATGACATGTAGCTAAATCCAAAAACCATCAATTTTATTTGTATTTTATATTTGGAGCTTTTTTGTCAAAAACTAGAACCAGGTGTGGACATCAGGTGACGGAAGTACTGCTTAAGCGCAACCTTTTGGATTGTAAATCTTTGGCCACACTGCTGTGGGCAAAGCAGTCTGCTGCCATCAGAAACATGGTAATGCTTCTCAAACGGTTAAAAAAACAGCTGAATGCCTTGTATCAATAGACATTGCTGGTAATATAATCAATGCATCAACTGAACACTGTCCTCTGTTTCAAATCACTGTACTGAGAATTTGGCACTTTGATTGAAGGGAGACAGAAAAGAGCAATATAATTTGGCAGAAGCTACTGCTTACAGAGAAAACTAACTCAGACTGGTTAAGAAATTTACCCAAACTACTTCTAGATATCAGATGATAGTATGACACAATCACAGTATCTCAAATTATGACACATACAAGGGCCACAATTTTCAAACTAAAACTACAATATTGACTTCAAGATTGGGG
>Ga0268261_10003377_pt1 | contig 11735 bp, 10 predicted proteins | sample TergutNc150P1_FD_190353 | JGI IMG/M metagenome (GOLD analysis project Ga0268261, IMG submission 190353) | Nasutitermes corniger P1 segment gut microbial community from laboratory colony in Florida, USA - Nc150 P1 (SPAdes) (version 2) | ecosystem: Host-associated > Arthropoda: Insects >... | reverse complement strand
TATATATATATATATATATATATATATTTATATATGACATTATTAGCCTAAGGGTTAATGATTTAACCCTTATCCTGCTAACGTGGAGAAAATGGTGAGGTAATAATTCCAACAAATAGCAGATGGGATTTAATTCAGCCTTTAAAGGGTTAAAATTTTTTAAAAAACCCGGGAACGGGCGTTTAAACAATTTAAATGACCCCGTCCTCAATGTGTTAATATATTCAATATGAAAAAATTATGAACTGTAGAAAATTTTCATTGTTGTAGTTTTAAATGGAAATAGAAATAAATTTCAAATAAATACAGTAGGCGATACAACTGCTGTGTTAAAGCACACGTCCATCTTGTTTCTGCAAGGCACTCTGAATAATTTTCTGATTTACAGAATAATTTGCTCAGGTTTCACAATAATTCCAAGTACATAAGAGGGTATTCCTTAAACGTTCTGTTATTGGTAGATGTATTCTTCACGTTGGTAATTATGACCCTTGATTTGTGTTTTGCAACGCTGAAGTTTGCACTTCGTGTTATGTGCCTTTGGTAGGTCAGTGTTCCGTAAACCTTCAGAGAGCGGTGTTTGGTGCTGTGGGATGGTAGGTACAGCTGCCCACTGCCACCTGCTTTTGAAAGGTTCGGAATTCTTTTCAATAAATTTTAACTTTATCCGTAGTACTTAATTCACGGAATGAAAACCCGGAAAACATGTACGTTTGTTAAAGTATTATCATTTAAGTCCTTGAGTCGCACGCTCTTCATGTGTGGCTGTGAGACCTGCAAACTCTCTAACAAAAAAAGAAAAGACCATCTGAACACTTTCGAAAAAAATATCTTAAGGTGAATATTTGACAAGGTGAGAGAGAGAGAGAGTGGGATGTGGATAATAAAAGAAATTAAGAGCTTTATACGAAATTTAAAAATCTTGCGTTCCATTTAAGACATTAAAAAGTGCCAGACATGTACGAAGACTCCCTCTAGCCCTTATACCTAATTAAACACCCGAAAGCTGTGGTCACTGGCAATCGACCAGTGGGAAAACCAAGGTTCGAATGGAAGGAAGGTGTGAAAGAAGACGCTGTCAGACTTCTCCAGTGTCGCTACTGGAAGCTAGCCGCCCAGAATGGAACAGTTTGGAGGCAGAATGAATGGGAAACCAAGTGTTGCTTTGGGCTGTAGTGCAGTAAGAGGGATGGAATAGCAGGTTTTGTTGTTTGGTGGAGTTCCTATAATATTTGTTAATTCCTTAAGGCTCCGTATAAGTCATGATTTTACCGTAACTGCAAACTGTCGCAAATAACTCTTTACATTCAAATTCTTGGCACCAAGAAGCAGCCTGGCTTTTGAAGAAGTTATGACCCGTCCGATATTCAAAATTCCCTACTGTGTAGGGAATTCCAATATTTATCATTCTTTTTAAAGAATGTGAAATGCCATCTTCAACAACTCGAATAAACTCCAAATTCATTCTTCTTCAAAATCATTATAATATTTTATTCTCTTTTCTCCAAAGTTCCCCAAATGGTCTACTAACCGCACCTGTTGCCAAAAGAAACTGGTGCTCACGATATCTCCCAAATGCACCCAGTGCGCGACATGTATTGCACATGTGACCTTCCTTCCGCCATTCACCTTAATATTATTCAATACCATATAAACAATACAAATGTCCACATCAGATAATCTTCACCATCTTCTATATTACTTTATTCTCCTTAACTGCACCGATTGGCAAACCCCCAAATTGCTGTTTACCCCTTCAGGATATTAATTCAGATTTTATACCCACAGCAAACGGGCCACATTATTGTAGCTTTTACATAGTTCATTCAGTGCATTTTGAAATACTCGTATTAAAGTTTTGGTAATACCAACAAGTGCACAGTTTTACAGTTAATGCTTTTTTATATTATTAACTTCTGCATGTTTCAGCATTGTCTCATTCTTCACCAAAATTTTATTAAAACAAAGAACAATAAACATTTTATAATAAATATAAATTTGTTGTGATGCCAATAGCGGAGATTGTATTGAAATTATTAAATGTATGATATATAAATTGGTGTTTTTAATAGAACGATAACATAATTTGTTTGTTGCTATGACTTAAAGATATATAAGTGTCCGCTACAGTTATTTCATATCCACAAATAACTATTCTTTATCCAAATTGTATTCCGTACTCTAAAATATAAAAGCTATTTTTTATTGGCGTATAAAATTTCTTAGCTATAATACAGATAATAATTTTCGTATTTATTAGTGTATATTTTAAAAAAATTTTGTTGCTAGGTCCATGAAGATGGTAATAATGCCGCAACATGTAGGAATTAAGTAATAAAAAGAATATATGGAATTTAAAATTGTGCATTATTTGGCATTACTGTAGTACCTATAATAGCTTGAGCTGAGCGTGTAGGCACTAATGTGATTTCCTCACAGTCGTCGTCGTTAAACTGCACGATGTAAGGGATAGTCGCTGCCACCATAAAACGTAAGAAGGTTAAATGTGGGAATATGGGGGGTCATTCCAGTCGAATAACCGTTAGTCACTAATGACTAGTAATATATTCAACTACTATAGACAAACTAGTAAATATACGAGCCAGAATTAATATTTTACTCTTTGATTACTATCACAAACAATTAACACGCCTTTCTATATAGCCCCAACTAATTTCGGTGTTTTGAAGATTTAACGTTTACGTTATGACTTTACGTGACTTGAATGAATATATCAAATTTAGTATCAGCCAAAGAGATTCGCCTTTTACCAGCAGAAAATATACAATGCACAGAAACATTTCTGCATTACGGCTTCAGTGTTATCACGAGTATAAAGTTTTCTTTGATGGCACTTAACGTCGGCAGGCGTTCAACGATCAGTGAGTGAATCTGTGCAACAATTTTGGGGCTATGTAGTGATGTGGTGCCTGCATCAGCACATTTCGCTTGGTGTAGTAACTTAGTATTTCATTTCGCCAGTTCCCTGCATGGCGTACTGTTTGGTGAAACTAGATTTACGCTTAATAAGCAGACTTGAGGCAAGGTGACTGTAATTGCTGTGTATTTCGAAAGGGGTTCACAACAAAACTAGGGTAACTGGCTGTAATTGTCGCGCATTTCAAAAAGCTTTCACAAATTTGCATCCAAACTAAAATTATTTAAATTACAATTTCGGCGTTCAGTATACCTGCCCCTTCTAAAAACGAAATTTCGGGGTAAATATATAAAAAGTAAATTATTTAAACTCAAACAACAAACAAAACGATTTAGCATAATACACCACCATAATAACAACAATGGGGGAGGAATAATAGGGATGAGGGAGATTGTAAATGTTAATATCGTAATATTTGTACAAAACAAATACATGGAATACAAATCGGTAGCATTGCAACTTTTCTTTGAAGGATGCGTTTTGCAGTTGTGAAGACAGGATGTAAATAATTTCTTCCTGCGACAGCGTTCTTGACGCATTTGCCAGGCTGCAGCGGCGGTTTCACATTTCGTCGGGACTGCAAATCGGCTCTTGGCTGTGTGTATCTGCATTGTGCTCCTGGCTAACTTAGCTCGTTGAAGGCATTGCGTATGTGGCAGAAGTGACGCGTATACAATGTTGATCCATTTTTACAGTGGTTGTCGGGTGCTCTGATGTAGAAACGGGGGAAGATGAAGGTTGGGAAGTAGTTTCTGATTTCGGCAACTTATTCATGCGAAAACAACACGGTGTAAGGTAGTGACGTTTTGACAGAAAGAAAAAATATAGGATCAGTAAAACGGCAAGAATACAGGAAGTTGCAGCAACTATCTGGTGCCAGTTTAGTTGGTTTTCCTGTCGAAGCGTAGCTTGCTGTATGTGGAATAGTGTCCACGTCGAGCGATTTTTGTGGTGCTTCGAAGCGAGACTTCAATCTGTCGAATTCATTAATTTCTGCTGACAGTGCTGCTTCTATGTGAGGCATCTCGTGGGCGGTTAGTATGGGTAGCTCATCTGGTGTGTACACGCATGGAGCGTCGAAGTGGGCGTGTGTGTCTCCGTGTAGCTCGGGCAGAGTTCGAATCTCGTTGAATGCAATGGAGCATATCGTAGCGTTGCGAATAAGGCCTGCGCCGGAAAGCACTGGGTGTGTGTTACCCATGCGTTATTCTGCGGGCATCGAGTGGTAACTTGACGTCGACTTGGAAAGTGGAAAACCCATACATCTACATGTCGCTGCAATGTAGGTGTATCGTAGTGGAGCATCAGGCTCCTCCTGCATGGTTCTTCTTTGGCTGTGGTCTGGAAATATAACTTAGACTCGTGTAACAAACCGAATGCCGAAAAGGGCTTTATCTGCCGGACAGACGGCAATGCTTCCTGTGCTGCATTTTCGTCCGTCTGATGCTGTCATTAAGATGTTGTCTCTCTGACTATGCGATAGGTCGAAATAGTTAAAACCAAACTGGCATAATACAAATTTATCGTTCACTACCCGCATTGGCAAGGCAATTATTTTGTACAATGTAAACTATTGACTGGCAGTCTTCAAAGGAATTTCCATAATTAATTGAATACCATGTATGCTACCCACTACAGTCACACGAATTAATTCATAGTACCAATGGATGTTATCAAGCTTTGTACCAGCGACAAGCTCGTAGTTCCTATGCAAGCATAAAGAAATATTCCGTAAAATGTCGTGTAAGTTATTAGGAACTACAATTATCATTGGAAATTTTCCTGAGGGGGTGTACTGTACAGCCATCATTAACTTATCGATCTGGCGAGTTAACTGCAACAGTGCTTACTCCAATTGTCTGATTACCATAAATAGCTTACTTTGACTTACAAAATAACGTTCACCCACATAATATATCTTGTCAGTTGTACATAACGGTCATGTGACAAGACTAGTTCGTGATTTACTATGGTTGACAGATTTGAAATCACGTTAGTATTTATCCACGTAGTTTGAAGTCCTATTACATACCTCAGTTAGTTAGCTAACGAATTGACAATATCAGCTTCCTTTGACTTAATTGGTCAGGAGTTCTATGCAGCTGGTGGAGATCTGTAATCGTTGCCGTACCGAACAGTGTTTAGAATAGTCCCGCCTAGATTCAGCATACCGCGGCGCTTGTCTAGCCTAGGAAATAATTGTTGAAAGTTTAAAAGTCTCGACTCAAAAGTGTTTACCAAGTTTTCAACCTGATTTAGTTCAGAAACATCGATTTGCTGGTAGAATTTTTAAGTGTGCCTTCTCTACATTCGGAAAATGTCATGGAACACACGGAAATTTTACGTACTAAATTAATTATTCTACGCTGCAACAAGTGTTACGAAAATATGTACAGAGTCATACGTCATAATCTATTCCTGGAAAGCATTTCTCGTTTGCGATCTCGTGACGGGAGGTGTGGCATGGCTTATCTGGAGCTCGCGTCTGCTTCGCGGAGTATCGAAGGGGAGGAAGGTTGGTTATCGCCCCTCCTCTTCTCTCGTATCACTGGCTGAAAGGGGTGGATGCGAGAGGAGGCGGAGCTGGCGAGCTGGAAGGTGGTACGGGAGGGGAATATGTGAGATATCACTAGCCAATGGGTAGGACTTAATGGCCTCAGGAGTCGCATCATATTTCTGCTCCTGCATAGACCTCGTGCCTCGCTCTGCTCTCGCCCTACGTGGCCATTTTGGTATTGAGTTCGACTTCCAAGCTATACCGTCATGAGCCTGTTTTAAAGGTTGATGTGCACAATAAATTTTCTGTCGTTCCGGCCTACTATTAAGTAGTTTAGATCGGACAATTTTGCCGTGATCTGGTAGGGACAGTCCAAAAGAGATGAAATTTATTTGGACATTCCCAGCTTCCGGGCTGGGTTGTACAGATAGACGTGGTCTCCTACGTTGAAGCTATGGTGTTTTGGTCGCCGATCATACCGTTTCTTGTTGGCCATGTGCGACTTTCTGTTAGCTTTGTTTACGGCCATGTAGGCCTGCCTCAAACGAGCTTTTAGGCTTACAACTTGTTGCTCTGGACCTTGTGTGGCCTTAGGAGTTTTCGCTCTCGGGTTTTTATTAGCAGGGGTGACTATTTCTCTTCCGTGTAGTAGGAAGAAGGGACTATAACCCCTGGTGGAGTGTACTGGCAAATCCTTACCGAACGTTCGGGACAACCATTCTGCCCCATTTTCAAGCAGAAAACTACTGGCCCTTGAAAATGGAACCGATAAGTTGTCCCGAAACGTCGGTAAGTAATTACCATAATACGTTGTGTGATAACCCAAAAGAGCGCAGTTCTCGACTACTTCGCCGCGGAATCCTGGAGTCACTCACGTTTGATATAACTCATATTTCCAGTTAGCAGGTACGAACCGACTGATGGCAAGTGCCACTGTTCTGTAATGACTGCTCTTTTTCACGAACAGAACTTCTTACCATTCGGTACACATGTACTGTACCAACGTGTCGGATTAACGCAGTATCTTATCTCCCACCGCCTCACACTATTGTACTGCGAAATTTCACCCAACACCTTCATTAGAAACTTAAGTATTTATCAAAGTTTGTCAGCCATTTAAAGAAGCAACAGTCATGTTGACCACAGTGACAAACTAAACACATCTATAGTCTGTCGTGAAAGTAATTTTAGTATCTCTTTGGCCTAATCTTTAGAACTTCTTTCTTAACATTTAATTAAATTCAAATAATGTAGATAATATCCTCGACAGAAATTTGCACATTCCAATTGACAATGAGAACAAATGCGGTGTACTTACAAAATTCATTTCTTTGTTCGTTGATAAAGGTATTCTTAAACTATTCTTTCCAACCACCCGCGTTGTAATTGTTTGCACCGCTGCCACTAGACGCCACTAATTTTGAAATTTGCTCCCCCACAAAAAAAGATTTAATCTGCTCTCCACTTCACAGAAGACAGACACTCAAACACCTGTACAACGTCCATTTTCCACACAATTATACATGGAGCCACATTGGAGTTTTAATTTTTGTGGGCCTGTCTGGAGACAAGCACGTACACAGCAAGCAGTTGCAACACAATATTCTTTCTGTCCTTTTTTTTTGAGAGACCGGTAATCTTGGTTTTGAAATTGCCCCCTCTCTGCAGCAACATGTTGCACTAACTGTAGAATAGAATAGTATTAGGGTTCGAGCCTCTCCGGGCCCTACACCTTAATCCAAGCCCTTTGTGCCCCGTGATCTATACAGAATTAAAGGAGCCCTGTTCCTACAAAAGTTCCAGATGGCCCTATACTTAGTTTCCTAATATTATCTGGGTTCAAAAAAAAGGAACCCAGATATGTATGTCCGAGTGAGGCTAAGGCCTGACTCAGACTTAAAATCCTACTAACCTCCGAGTCCAAGAAAGGAACCCAAATATACTTCACTTATATCCCGGCAAACGAACCCCTCCAGGTTCCCCAACTGGGCCCCTATGGAGAGGGAGGCCCGTTTACAGGGCATTTTGCATATCTAAAAAACTTATTTTTCGCGTTTCCCAGTAAAGGAGCCCTCCTCCTAGTCACCCTTTGTGGAATTTCTAGCATAGAGATGCCCCAGCACTAGAGCACTCCTTCATTAATCTATCAAAGTCCCCGGTACAGGAGTTCCCTCACATATCAGTTTCCCCTCGGTTGGAAAAGGGACCCCATGGAGAGAAATACCCGTATGTGGAGACTTTCTTAACATATCTTCTAGGGTCCCCAGTGAAGGAGTTCCCTCCGAGGCCTTCACAACGGAGCCTCTTTAGAGATAGATGCCCCATCTCACAGCCCCTTCATCGAGCTCTCAAAGTCCCCGGTAGACGAGTCTTCCTCCAGGTTCCCCAAACGGGGCCCATATAAAAAGAGACGCCCATCTCCAGAGCCTTTTCTACATATCCTTCAAGGTCCTCAGCAAAGAAGCCCTATCTCCAGGTTCCCTTCACGAAACTCCCACAGAGAGAGACGCTTCACTTCCAGAGCCCCTTTCAAAAATATCTTAATGTCCCCGGTAGATGAACCCACTCCAATTTGCCTAAGTGAGCCCCATAAAGTAAGATGCCCATCCCCAGAGCTTTCCTTTCGTAACCTCCAGGGCCACTAGCAAAGGACCCCCTCTAGGTTCCCTCAAATGAGCTCCCATAGGGAGAGATGCCCCGTTTCCACAACCCCCTTACAACCATCTTTTAGAGTTCCCGGTAAACGGACCCCCCAAGGGGTGATGTCCGTCCTCTGAGCCCTCCTCCATATATCCTTGTGGATCCCCAGAAAGGAGCCCCCCTCACAGAGCTCCCGCAAAGAGAGATGCCCCCCTTTCGGAGACCTCCAACTATCTCTTAAAATTTCTAGTCAACAGACACCCCCCAAGTTTCCCAACGGGCCCCTATAGAGGGAGACACCCGTCTCCAGAGCTTCCTTCTACACTTTCCCCTCCAATTTCCCGGTAAATGAGCCCCCTCCATGTTACCCAACAGGGTCCCTATGGAGAGAGAATCTTCATCTCCAGTGTCAATGGTTTATTCATTAATGCATTCATTTATATCTGTCAGAGTCCCCATAAGGAGCCCTCCCACGAAAAACGGGGGAAATATTTGTCCACGGAGCCTCAAGTTGATGGAAGTCTTACTTACAATGGGGTGCGGTCTGGTTCCCGAATGGGAATTGTTAACGACACTGCAATCTCTAACCCAGTGCCATGCAGCCTTCAGCACGATACCTTACATCTTGGCTTGGGTAGGCCAGAACCCCGTTAGCCAGCGTGTGTCTTAGCAACCCTCATCATGGTGTGCCCTCCACAACTGTTACCGCCTCCCACGTGAACCAAGGTAGAGTAGAGTACAAATCCGAGATACCCTGCGGTACGGACGAGGGGTTGGATTTATGGTAGGCTACGTTAACTGTAAGTAGAAACTCAGCTGTGTGGCTCCGTGTACAGTCGTTTGCAAAATGCACGCTGCGCAGCTGTTACGGGTTCTGACTTTGTCAATTACACATCAGACCGACTCATTTACTTAGTAGCCATTTTCGAAAGTCATATCATCTAGCAGCAGAGGCGCAATATATCTATGAACAGTAACAAAATGAGGATATTTCAATCGAGCGTCAGAACACCAGGGACCTTATGCAAATGATACACATTTTAGAAATGTATTAAATTACTCCCACACTGTATATTTCTCCGCTATTGGATATACATGGGGTTAATGAAGTTGGGCAGACAGAAATACAAACAGCAGAGCCACTAGTTTCCTGGATGATGAGTTAACTATTAAATAACTAAAAGTCACAAATCGCCAGGTATTTATTAAATCCAAGAAGAATTCATTAAAACTGCGGGATGAAAAATTCGCTATGAGATCCATAAATATATTATTTATATTTGGAATAAGAAAAAATTGCCCTGGAAGTGGAAGGAGTCGCTCACTGCACCTATCTATAAGAAGGCCGATGAAGCAGACTATAGTAATTATACGGGCATATCAATTTTCCAACTACGTACAAACTTTTATACAACATCCTGCCTCAAGGTTAACTCCATACGCAAAGAAAATTATTGGGTATCATCAATGTGGATTTCAACGCAACAGCTTTACTACTGCACATATATATACTGCATTCGTCAAATAATTGAGAAAAAGAGTAATCAAACGAAGCAGAACATCAGCTCTTTGCAGACATTAAGAAAGTTTATTACTCAGTTAGAAAGGAAGTCTTGTATAATATTCTCATTGAGTTTGGTATCCCGATGTAACTGGTAAGGATAATAACAATATATCTGAATGAAACGTATAGAAGATTTCTGGTAGGCAAGCATTTGTCTAATAAGTTTCCCAGTGGGAATGGTTTGAAACAAGGAGGTGTTCTATCAACAGTCTTTTAAACTTTGTTTTATAGTACGCCATTAGGAGGGTTCAGGTAAAACAGAAAGGATTGAAATTAAATGGTACACATCAGCTTTTGGTTTATGCTGATGATGTTAATATATTGCAAGGAATCGTATGTACTAAAAAGGAAAACCCAGAAGCTTTAGTAGTTAAGGGGATTGGACTAGAAGTAAAGGCAGATAAGGCTAAGTATATGGTAATGCCTCGAGAGCAGGATAGAAGAAAAATCCACAGTGTTAAGACTGATAACAGTTTCTTTGAAAAGGTGGGACAGTTCAAATACAACAAACAAACTTAACATTATATAATTCTATTCTGGAAAAAATTAAGAGCAGATTGATTCAAGGAATGCTTACTATCATTCGGTGCAGAAACTTATGACATAGAGTTGGTTATCCAAAAATTTAAAAAATTAACATATACCGAAATACAATTTTGCGTGTTGTTTTGTACGGGTGTGAAACTTGGTCGCTCACAATGGGGGAGGAACGTAGGCTGAGTGTGTTTGAGAATAGGGTGTTGAGGAAAATATTTGACCCTAAGAGGGACAGGGTAACAGGGAAGTGGAAAAACTACATAATGAGGAGCTTAAGGATATGTAGCCCTCACCTAATATTGTTTGGGTGGTAATAATAGAATAATGGGATGGGCAGGGTACGTAGCGCGTATGGGGGAGAGGAGAGGTATAAACAGATTTTGGTGCGTAAACCTGAGTTAAAGAGACCACTTGGGAGACACAGGTGTAGATGGGAGGACAATATTAAAATTAATCTTCAGGAATGGGGATGTAGGGGTATGGACTGGATCGAGCTGGCTCTGGATAGGGACACGTAGCGGGCACTTGTGAATGCAGTGATGAACTTTCGGTGTCCATAAACTGCAAGGAATTTCTTGAGTAGCCGAAAATCGGTTAGTTTCTCAAGAAGGACTTTGTAAGTATTAAATAGCAGAATTATATTAATTCAGTATGCGCAGTTACACAAAATTTGCTTCTTGTTTCAGACGGAGCATCTAGCAGCGGAGCGGTAAGTACAGTACATTGTTAAAAGAAACATTTTTTTATATTTAATAGAATTAATCCTGTTGTGTCCTTAGGAATAATCAAAATAACACAATATCACTAGTCCGACACAAGTAAATATCCTTAGTAAAACGTTATACATTGCGGATTAAAGTACTCATCATGAAGCGTATTAATTGTTTAGTTCAATTAATTATTTATTGTTATTTAGTCCGAAACATGCCTTTTTACTCAGAAAATATATGTTTTCGAAAGACGATATTCTTAATTTTGATTCTTTTTCTGAGGACAGATTGCCACAACTAAATCAAATTTGTGGAATTTTAAAATGAGGAAAATTCCATGAAGTTGCAAATTTTAGTTCGCTTTCAGCAAAACGTTCGGTAGCAAATGAGATAGCCGTACATTCAGTCTATTCTTTCTCTACTTTGACAAAGAGCTCTGAACATTATGACCGCTGAATACGTCAGATTGTGCAGATTTAAGTGTGTTGAAAAATATCCTATAAAAGTCTTTCTTTTATTAACGTTATATCTGAGAACACTGGACATCTTTCATCTCTAGCCATTCACTGTTTATGTCGTTTAGATGCTGGTACACACCGAAACGTCCCTCAGGGTAAGACTTTTGATAAATTTTGAGCTTCTATACAGACACAACAACAGTTAGAGACGTTAGTGTCCTTAACAATTGTACGTAAGCGTTTAACCCTTAAAAGCCTGAATTAAATCCCATCTGCTATTTGCTGGCATTATTAGGAGCTCACCATTTTCTCCACGTTAGCAGGATAAGGGTTAAATTATTAACCTTTAGGCTACTAATGTCATATATATATGGAGCAACCATTCTTGATG
>Ga0268261_10003376_pt1 | contig 11736 bp, 9 predicted proteins | sample TergutNc150P1_FD_190353 | JGI IMG/M metagenome (GOLD analysis project Ga0268261, IMG submission 190353) | Nasutitermes corniger P1 segment gut microbial community from laboratory colony in Florida, USA - Nc150 P1 (SPAdes) (version 2) | ecosystem: Host-associated > Arthropoda: Insects > Digestive... | reverse complement strand
CATACAGCTTCAGGTATTGTCAGCCAATACTGCTGCTAGCTGCTACCGTGGAGGAGATGGACGTACATAGGATGGAACTCCATCTCCTCTATGGTAGCAGCTAGCAGCAGTATTGGTTGACAATACCTGAAGCTGTATGTACAGTTATGTGCTCCTGATGATGGGCGGAGGAACCGCCTGAAATATGTAGAGCGTCTGTAAAAATAAATAAATTCAAGAAACGTTGCATCTTGTTGGCTGTAATTTGTAACTGTAATTAAAAACTTTGTATTAGTAACTTAAATTCACTGAAGTACAATGCATGGACCCCATTCACAGCAAATTCGAACACAGATGACCACTGCCCGTCCTGCTGTCATGCAAAATGGTGTCAGTGTAGAGTGATGTGGTAACTGTACAAGAATACTACATACTTTTGGACCTTCTAAAATGGCTATAACTCAGAAAAGTAATTGTATTCAAAAACATAAATATATATACTTTTTTATTTCACTCTTGTACAGGTGAAATTCCTATTACTTTGAAACTTTAAACTGAAGGAGACTGTTCAACACGCTCATTTCCCCTTTCACTACCAGTGAAGGAATTTCATAAATCACTTATGCAGGAAATAAGGCCCCATGCTAATCCAGAATATAATGGTAACACAAAAATGTTACCTAATACCAGTCTCATCACAGAACTATATTTCATTTAAGCTTACCAAACCTAAATACAAATAGTAAATGAATTTAATTAAACAGATCTGACCGAACCTGTCTTCAAATCTGAATTTATTAGTCGCCAAAATGTACATAAAATATCAGTTACTTTTCATCTTCGCTTCTACAACTAAAGGTTTCCTGTCGTTAATTAACTATGCATGTCAAAACACTGAGAAAAAAGGAGTGTCAGGAACTGGTAACCATACTATAAAAGAAAAAACAGACACCCTGAGACAACAGAAGTTACTACTTGTAAAATAAAATATGTTGAGGTTGTAAATGGTGTTTCTAACACTCACTACTTGCATTATGGTCAGATGCTTGTTTAAATATTGTGGGAAATTTAATTTATTAACACTTTCTATTACAAACACATACCTCACAAAATAGAATAACTCTTCCTGAGCAAGAACTTGTGGTGACAAATTCACTGTCTTCATTGATTAATTGTAGCAAATCTTTAATAGGATCATCAATGCACCCTTTACGACTCAAATCAATTCCATCCAGTATCTGGCTCTTTTGACGAACAAATTCTGCTGATGTCATCTATAAACAGAAAATTTAACTGCTGCATTATTAGCCAAACTGAACATATTATACCTTTAATTTCTAGTGCTGTAATAATGAGCCCAACTCATGGGCCACAGAAAGGTCAAGGGCTATGCTGAAGCAAACTCAATGGATCTCTTCCAGGCAGTTTTGCTTTGTGGTCTCCAAAGGATCTAAAATAAGGTCTGATCTTCAGAAGCATTTAAAAATTAATCTATTTGTTATGTCCATCCACCTGCTGGTAAAAGCACATAGATGAATCAACTCTGTTTCAAGTCAGTCTCATTAATTCACAATAGTATCTTCTGTTGAACCAGTATGAGTTACTTACTTTTGCTGATTTTATAAGCCACTTTACTTGAGAGACTAAATGAACATTTACATATAGCTTCCAAATACTTTGCAAGATTCTCATGAAAGCAGATTGAGATTTCTATTACACTACTCTGCATTTTGGGGGGGGATCCAATGTTTTAAATGGAAGTGTTCTTTCTATAAAATTTTTGAGTGCCGATTCCAAAAATGACAATAGTTTCTCACCATCACTTCACATTTTTATAAATATGTAAGGAATAACATTTGGCCTTTAATTACAATCTGTAGTATTCAATGGACAGTATATTATGCTGTTTACATGAAAATTGTGATATGAACATACGAGTGTTATCCAGAAATTAAAGATACAAAACAGGTTGGAGAAGGGAAATCACCCCTGTGAAGGTGGCAACACAGTCATGTCTAGCACACTCCCATTTCCATTTGTGTTTGCATTTAAAGAAACACCTGGCCAGCCAGAAGTTTCATGAAGACAAAGAGGTGAAAAAAGAAGACACTACATGGTTGCATGTGCAAGAGGCAGAGTGCTATGACATTGGAATACAAAACCTTGTACCCAGGCCAAACAAATGCCATGACAAAGGTGGTGATTATGTTGAAAAATAGCTAAAGCCATGTGTTAAAAAGAGTTTTTCACTTGATTTTGTTAATAAATATTGAAAAAAAAATTATTGTGTTTGTATCTTTACTCTCTGGACATCCTACAGGTGTCAATAATAGTTGCTGGGTGCAAAATCACATTTGAAACACCAAAACCAATATTCACTCAGGTGTTTACTGTCACCTACAACTGACCTCTACAGAAGGGTGAAATTTTTCCTTTTTTTTTCCTTTCTGCAGCTTTTGACACAGGTGCTTTCTCTCTTGAGCGTCCAATAATAGTCTGCCATCATGTTCACAGTCCGCCTTTTCCATTTCCCTTATGTCCTGGTGAAATCTTTCATGTTGTTCCTTACTAGCAGTACTGAGATTGTGCGTGAAGTAGTCTATGCGTGAATATTTAAAGTACAGTTTTACACTCCTCTTGTAACCCAAGTTTTTAAAGTGCTCAAACAAATTTTGCACAATGTCCTTAGAATCTGGCCTCCTTGCGTTTCCCAGGGAGTTGTCCACAAATTTTATTGATGCTCTGCCATGCTTGTTAGTCAAGAAGATTCATGGAATTTTCAGAGAATGAATCAGTCAAGAGTTTATGAATCTGAAACACAGTAAACACACCTGCTTTCAGCTTATTTTGGGTCATAGTGCATAACATCTGACACATGAATTTAAAACAATTCCTTGTCCACAGCCTGAAGAAACTGTGTCATGACAACAGGTTTTATATGCAACAGAGGAAGTAACACCTTAGCATGATCTACCAGTAGCTCCTGCATTACATTCTCCAACTCAGAGTCAAAGATATTCCCAGTGGCCAGTTTTGTCTTTCCCAGTGCTAGCTCTTTGCCTGGCTATCCCACTTACACAAACAATGTGGCATCTTGGTGTAGCCTGCCTGTAAGCCAAGCATGAACTACTCAGAAGTCCCCACACACACACACACAAGCCATCTAGGTGCTCTGTAGTTCACACTGTTCAGCAAAAGCTTTACGCTGTAATACTCGTACGTTTCTCTTATGTGGGCAGAATGTGCACCAGGCATAGATGCAAACACATTTCCATTTTGAAGTCCCACACCTTTGAGACTTGACTGCCATGAACCAATAAACATCTTCCAATCAGAAGTGTTGTAATCTACACCAATCCAACAGATAAGTCCACTGATATCCTTCCAGCACAAAATGCTAACCATCTTGATGGAAGTATGAAATAAACTTCAGTTCATGGTGCCTATACCATTAAAAATCAGTCCCTATAGAAAGCAGGTTTTTAACTCTGAGACTTGAACCTAAATCTTCTACAGAGTCAGTGGGTATATCATTATCAGAAACTGGTCTCACTGCAGATAAATGTGTGGGGTATACTACGTCTTTCTTATTCTTTTCACTGTACCCTTCCATTTTCATGTAACAAAAATAGCTTTGTCTCAATGGTTTCTTTCATACTACAGATATAGCAAAGGCATAGATATCATCTTTCCGAACTTCCATGGCCTTGGCCTTCAATGCATGTTCAGCATACCTTGTGTGTGCCTATGCCTTATCCTGTTTCCTAGCTTCACCCCAAAATAACCAAAATATGTGTTCTTCACATGGTCTGTGATGTTCTGTCGTTGTTTAAGTACCACAAATCTCCCACAAACATAACATGTCAGACTTGCTTATACAACCATGCAAAGCAATACTTGCCCCAGAACAAACTTTCATATGACTCACACCAGCAGTAATTCAACACTTTGATCTCAGCACTTTAACAATGGAACTGCACTCTGCAGAGTAAAAACAGCGGTGGTTTGGCAGGTTGCAAGGGATGTACGACAATGTTGCCAGATGTACTGTATTAAAAAAAGTGTTTTTCATGAAAACAGAAATTGTGTGTCTCATTACCTAGCCTGGCCTCATGTACTGACACCACAGTACAAACATACATTCTAATTATCTCAATTACCTGACATGATAGGGAAAAATTGACTACATTTTTTAAATCAGCGTCAAGAATCCATTCAGAAATGACTCCTACTTTTCTGACATCAAAATTCATGTGGAGCAGTTTTATGACCATAAACATGTATAACTGAGAATGACTATGCAGAATGTCTTCTACAGTGTGATGAAACAAAAATTTACTGACACTGCAGAGAAATATGTTAAAATCACTTTCAGGGTTGACAATCTTAAACATCTGTAAATATTATCAGTATACACAGTGTCACACCCCTAAAGACAGCATTCTTCATGAACAACAATGTTTGATCTGTACAATTCCTACAATAATGTAATATATCTGGCCTGACTATTCATTACATACCTTCAGTTTTTAATGCCACACTCTTTTCACTGAGTACCTCTATACCTTAAACACATGCCTCTCCAACGAAGAATTTTAAAATACTTAGTTTCTGTAGTATCACAATGACGATTCTGATGGCCCAGGAACACATAAAAAATGGCTTCCCCTTCTCCCCATGCAGACTAACGTCACACCTCATTCAAACACCAACCCTAACGCAACAAAGGCGCTCTCATGTCCGGTATCAACAAATTACACTGCTAAAAGTATTCTTAATTTACAACGCCTTTCACTACCAGGCCATTAATGTTTAATATTATTAACCACCCGATATAATTACAGCAGGAAAAGGAATACAAAACAGAAGAAATACGAAATGGGAGTAAAAATACATACAGAGTTAATAAAATTTCCTGTCAAATATGCGATACCATACTCGGGACCCGGGAGCGGCCGAGCCCAACCACCCGTCATGGTACCTATTCGTCGGAGTTCCTGACCAGAAAAGTGACAGAAAAATCCACAATAATCATGTACATCGGTTGTACATACGTTTCAAATTTCCCATCATCGCCTGTTTGAACAAGATGAATAGGCATATACCTCACACATATTTTTCAGATGTACATTGTATAGGTTATGTGCGGCCATATCCGATGCATTTCAGTGTCTACCATTTCGTTAAATGGTGTTCAGTCCTATACATCCATAACAAAAAATGTACAACATATATATTAATGATATTTTATATATCGTCAGCACTCCTGCATATTTCAATGCATCAGCATCATCTCAGGGAGTCTTACCCTTGTACTTTGCTACAATGCCAATAGTGTCGTTTCCGATATGGTAAGAGTTTTGAATACTTTTTTTTTTGTACTAATTATCCAATCGTATATTTTCATTGCCCAGTAATGGCTACTGTCATTTCATGTTAACCATTCTTTTGCAAAACCAAATTATATTTAAAATGATCACATGAGATTAACCATAAATCGCGAACACCAACCACGTCTCACTTTCAAACACGCAACAACCCGCCACCGTCATTCATGATCTGTGCAGCCACCACAGATCATTTACACGCCCCGACACCCCTCGTGCTATTGTTCACAGAGAGGCCTGCTAAAGCGCTGTTAATCGATGGTATTCGTCAACCATAGGCAGCCGTAACTTGTGATCGCATTCATTAGATCACTTAATTAACCCTTTAAACGCTCAATTATATCTCATCTGCCATTTGCTGGCATTATTAGGAGTTCACCATTTTCTCCACGTTAGCAGGATAAGGGTTAAACACATATTTTCACGGATCCGATCAAACTCTGCAATATCTTTTCATTGACGTTTTGTGCCTAGTATGTGGAATTTAAACTGACGACTATTGTGATTAGTCATGTAATGTCAATTGTCACTTAAGTCTGGAAACGTAATGTGGCAAACTTAAATATGTCCACGTAGAAACAGGGACAGATGGGGATCACGAGGACGGACCACGGATCCAATGACATGATTGATATCTTTCTATCTTTCCGGTCTTGTGACAGCTGTCGCCGTCTTCCGGAATCCAAACACAATTCCTTTCTGTTTAAGCACTGATCTGCTTCTAAATGTCTTGTTTTCATGGCTGCTCGTACACCTTCCATCGACGTTTTTCTTGGACGTCCTCTTTTTCTCCTTTCACCTGGTATCCACTCCATAATTAATTTTGGTAGTCTCTCGTCTTGCATCCTTTTAACGTGGCCATACCACTGGAGCCTTTTCCGCTCTATGATGTCAATAATGTCCGGCTTCTCTTTCACTCCCATTATTTCCTTTATATGTTCATGTTTTATTCTTTCTATCCTTGATTTTCTTGCTGATTGACATGAAAAGTGAAAACCTTCATGACAGATGAAAATCGAGTATAACGGGAAATATGTTTCTCTGATGTTAGCAATACCAGCTGAATTAATCGATAAGAATGGTTGTCGGCATATCATACATGAGAGTGTACGTGCTTAGAGTCGCATGTGGCCAATGAGGTCATTATGTTGAGGTTACGAGCGGTATTCAACATTGTGTAGAAATGACAACTGCTGTTACTGAACGAAGAAGCTTTTGAATTGAGGTTAATTATGTGTAAACAAATTAAATTTTGAGCAGCCCAATAATAAAATAATTGGAGTATCATTTCTCTTCTTGAAATCTTGTCCTTAAAGGTAAAAAAATTTAGAAAGGACCATGAACCGCCCCATGGAACTAAATATTTGGGGAGGTGACTGGGGACTTCCCTCAATTGATCTACACTGCCTGGAAGTTATGGTAAGACGTATTCAAAATATTAAGCTGTTATGCCCCCGCAAGTCCTCCGTGTGTTAGACAGTTAACCAGGCACACATGCAAATGGTCGAGTCGCGTAAACGTTTGTGACAGCAGTAACTAGAAATATGCAAGATGTTAAATGAAAGGTACTGATGGAATGTGATGATGTTCCAGAATACATGTGTTATAAGTACAAATTGCAGAATGTGGCCTCTTACGCCAAACGAACATACCCAAACCTAACAAGGAAGGCACAATAATAATTTAAATCATGGTATATGTCTTATGGATGGATCAAGTAGTTTTTTCTACCAGTTTAATTTTATGTGATGGACTGATGATTGCACACAACATGAAACGTGTAACCAATTATAGTGAAGGAAAAAAGTTGTTGAAAGACTGAATCGGCCCCTTATGCCAAACGAACATTCCCAACCCAGCCACACTTAACAAGGAAGGCACAATAATAATTTAAACTGTGACTTATGTCTTGTGTATGTATGAATGAAGTAGTTTTTTTTCTACCAATTTAATTTTATGTCTGATGGTTTTACACACAATGTGATGAAATGTGTAACCAATCACACAAGGAAAAAATCTGTTGAAAGACTGAATCAGTAAGGAACAGTTTTGGGATCAACGACTGTTTGGGAACAAGCATAAAGTAAAACCAATAGCTGTGTAGTGATGACAAAAAAAGTTCCTGCTGAATGTTGGATGCTGCTGATTTGTTTCATCATATGCAAATTTGTCTAACATTAATGAAGACTGAAGACTTCTTGGGTGTTACATCATGTTGACTGGAACATGATTATCAATATTTTGGAGAAGCATAGTAATTGTTAACCAGTAGGCATGACATAACATTCTAGAAGACTATCTTCATCAGCACCATTCTGAGAATCTAAAATCTAACATACTTTGATTTTCTTACAGTTTTCCTATCTCAATATGTAAGAGGTATGTTATATTTCCTGATGCAGAAAAATGAATGATGTTTTTCAGTTAAGTGACATGGGCAGAATTATATAAGTACATTCACTGATACCAGAATTTCCAAACCATCAAAGCTGTGTGATACTACAGATATAATCATCCCTCAGCGGTCCAGACAGGAAACACATAATTAGATATCTAATCATGAACTTTCTGACATGGTAATATTTGTGACTTGGTTGAATTTGTAACATTACTGTAATGTATGATTTGCACATAGATAGAACAGTAAGGACTGTATTTTCAGACTTTCATGTTTCATGTTTTAGATCATCCAACCTTCTCAATTCATTTAATTTCAGAGGAATCTCTTCCTTCCCCTATGTGTAGTGATTGATTCATATTTGGGTCTTAAGTTTGAAATTGGACACAAATAGAAAAGAAAAAACCCTACACCTCATTAGCATATATAATTATGGTTAACAATGCAAGGCAAAGAAGCAAGAAGATAAACCATACATTGCTAATTTTGCTTTCTCTACAAGTTTACTTCACAGGTGTTTGCGATCGCTGACTATACAGTATGATATATTTAGCTGTACTATGTTACTGGAATTGTAATTGAAATATAATTACATTATTGTATGTGAAAGAAAATCAGAGTTTATTCTATAAGCATATTTAGGCCTGTATTTTCTTGTTTACAGGCATATGCAAAGTTTTCAGGGGCTCCGCTACAAACATGTGTAACCAATAACCCATTTTGGACGCCAAAGGGAAGATTACCAGTTTTCAAACATGGTAAACAAGTTCTGAGTAGTTTTCCTGAAATTTCAGCATATCTAAAAAGAAAGGTAACATATTTTGTTTTATTTTATGTAATTTAACTTGTGGCATAATAACACAATTTATTATTCAGAGTAGAACTTCCAAAAATCATACATGATATTAATATCTTGTACGAGTATAGTCTGCTATTGTCCTGTGAAGCATGGGTGTGACTGGTTACCTTTGTTTATCATTCCTGTTTGCAGTGACAGCCATACCATACACTTTCAGTTATAAACAGTGTATGAAAGGAGAACCCACACACGAAACTAGACAGTGAAAAAAATATGAAGGTCACTAAAAGTTATGCCATCTATTTGAATAATTATTGAAACCCAAAACCCAAACAAGTTACTTTATATACATTATAACAAATTCACTTTTTCTGCTACATGTTTCGAGTAGACACAGTCATTAGGCAGAAGCTAAATACACAACATTTTTACACTTAAACTGCCAGTTCTGCACATCAGTAATATAAAAGCTATCAATCTTGCACATCAGTGAAACAAGTATTATGATGGGTCTCTCTTATAAGCTGCACAATGTAAAATTTTAGTATTTTGATAAAAGCTGGTACATTTTTGAAGATACACAAGAAATGCATTGAAATACAGAATATGGTTCAGATAATGGTACATATTGGTTTTTAGCACTACCTTCTGTTATTTCCTATAGAAATAAACATCCAGTTTAAACAAAATTTAAATGGAAAATGCTTATAAATAAAGCAAATACAAGGCTATTTTTTCACGGTCCCTGTCACTTGCAATGTACTTTCCACTGTTGGACATATTACTGTATAGTGGTTTTCTAAACTCCTGAAACTGCTTTTTGTCAGGTTCACTAGGAGATGGTATACATAACATATTTTGAGTAACACCTGATATGCCATATTTTAACAAAAGTTGTACTTACTAATTTGAAACTGACAGTTCCATGTGATGTATAAATGAGAATATTTCTCCATACTGATTATTTCACTTCCAGAATTTTAATGCTGATTTTGGACTAACTCCTAAACAATGTGCTGAGGTAGTAGCATATACTCAGCTTCTCAAAGGACATTTATATCTTGCCCTTCAATACATTTGGTAAGTTTCACTGAGACCTGTACTTTGAATATATAAATAATTGAAAATTGTAAAGACATGAGGTTCTCACAACAGTGACTATTAAGGTCTTCTGGGATATGCTGCCTGTAGTATGGAATAAGTGTACTAACATTTTAGGTGATGATTCTGCTGCCTCCATCAGCAGGGTAGAGATAAGGTACCACACTGGGGGAGGGAGGAGAACACTAAAATCACACATAAATATATTCTGTATAGGTATTTTCCTGAGAACTGGAAATTGTGAAGGTCACTCATCTTATATGCAGAGTTAGTAAGGTACACCATTCTGCACAACCTGCAGCCTCCATCTGCTACACTACATGGTATATCAAACAGCAGACAGCAGTCTTCAGTTCCAACTTAATTTGGGATTAACAGTCATGAGATCTGAGGTTGTCATATCCATGACTGAAGATAATTGGCTTCTGGGATGTGATAACACGTAGTGTGGTAAATTTTCACAAACATTTTAGAGGAACATGCTACTTCTGTCTTCATCTACCCTGAAGATGGAGGTATTTTATTTACTTCAAAACTGCATGTAGTACCAAGCACATCATTAAATCTGAATGCATTAATCTAGTATGGAAATGCTGACAAAGGCAGGACCTTCCTTATACATCAAATGGTAGAGCTGTACAGAAAATTATTTGAAAATATATTTTCCTACATTGCCACAGAATAAAATAAAATATAATGTTTCAGGTGGGTAGATACAAAGAATTACATTGAACTGATCCGACCATGGTATGCAAAAGCACTTCCTTTCCCATGCAACTATTACTACCCAGGAAGTTACGAGCGTGAAGCAAAGAAGCATCTGGAAGCATTATATGACCAAGATGATGACCCACAAGCTATTGAAACTTTTGTAAGCATGCAGATATCCTCATTTGAACTTTCATCATTTGTACTGCATTTAACTAAGAGAGAATCGGAGCCTTACAACATACACGTTTATTCAAATTATACGTGGCACACAGCACCACACCATACTGCTTTTTGCGAGTCACGTGAATTGCTACAAATCAAACTGTAAAATACAACAGCACTCTCCTCTTTTTATAAAAAGAGAGAGAGAGAGAGTGTGTGTGTGTGTGTGTGTGTGTGTGTGTGTGTGTCTCTCTCTCTCTCTCTCTCTCTGGTGAGAGAGAGATGTAAGATGTCTCTGCAGTCCTTTGTGTGCAAGTATTTTTACTCATGAGCCAGTGCCAGTGCAGTGGCACCTACTAACTGTTGTTACTGCACTTATACAGCTGTCCACCCTCACTGTCCTGTGTACAAGGTTAATGTATAGGGTATATGTGATACACAGTTTTCAAATTGTGATGATGTGAACATTGACATAAAACTGAGTTGGCAAAGACTAGTTCAGTGCAAGCATGAATGCTGCACTGTCTTCTGGTGAGTCACACAGGTATCACAAATCATTTCATTTTCTTGTTGGTAGACTGATATTGAGAATATGGTGTATAGTAATTAACATGTTGGTTAATGAATCACGTACTAAAGAACACATGATAAATTCTGCCATAAATTCAACAGAAAATTTCTTGATGTTCATGTATCTAGCAAGTCGGATGACTGGTAGAAGGATTTTGTATTACAAAACCATTTGGACATCAATAACAGTAGGAGATGGGTATATGAAAAATACTGGATGGCATGCTTATGTCAACAATCTGCACAAGGCAAAAGATAGCAATTATTCAAAAAGTTATGTCAAACACTTCCCATGTCTTACTCTGTTGAGTATTTTGCAGTTTGTTGTTGTGAAACTTGCACGCAAGGAGAGGAATGTCATTTTAATCAACTTTTGTTATTTAAATATTCAATGTAATACTGAGTAGTGATGGGAAATATGCATAGTTTGCTGTTACTGTCAAGAAGAAATGCTTGCAGTTACTCAAGTAATCAGTAGAAATAACCAACAAGATGCAACTTTGTAATAGAATTTATTATTCCACCGTTCATTGAAGGCTCAACGTGTTTCGAGCGGCATACCGCTCATCATCAGGAGCTCTAACTGTATTTGCATCCTCTGGTTTACGTACACATGTGGTGACCGGCCG
>Ga0268261_10003375_pt1 | contig 11736 bp, 9 predicted proteins | sample TergutNc150P1_FD_190353 | JGI IMG/M metagenome (GOLD analysis project Ga0268261, IMG submission 190353) | Nasutitermes corniger P1 segment gut microbial community from laboratory colony in Florida, USA - Nc150 P1 (SPAdes) (version 2) | ecosystem: Host-associated > Arthropoda: Insects > Digestive... | reverse complement strand
CCCCACCAAATTCATAGCTACTCTGATTACAATGCATATCTAAGCCTCATCAAAATAATACACACTTCTCTAAGTTGTTCATACAGCGGTATCTCCTTACAATTTCTAATTTCACTTTCTGTAACAATTTCTCTATGGCTACAATCAACCCTAGCTTCCACTAACAATCCATCACACATGTCTCCCATTACACATTATTCATTTCCACGTCATTGTCAATGTAAAACTATGCAGATTTGATAACCTTCTCTACTAAATCTCAATGAAACTTCTCTCTTTACATGTCAGACATATGTCTTGACAACAAATGACCTTCCACTGCAAGAATGTACACAGAACGTTCCTTCCTGCTGACTAACTTCAGCTCTTGCATTTGCTAACAACCTTATTGTTAATACTCCAACACATTCTTTGAAGCTGTCATATTCAGTGCCGCCATTTAAACTACTCTCACATATACCTAAGCTCACCGTGAGGGGCACATCGTGGCTGCTCCTCTGATCCCTCACAGTTCCCATCTCTCACCGTATGCAGACCCATGTATCTGCCACCTGTGCATGTCAATTCACACCTGCCTTATCACTTGCAACACTCTTCATTCAAATGAAACCTCAACACTACAGCTGCTCTGTACCACTGCCTATATCACTTTATTAATGCCTCCGTAACGTCTGTGCAGCTTCTCCTGTATTAACGCTGCCATTTAATTTAACAGCCTCTATTAACTCTTACAACAACCTCTTAATAACTCCTTATATAACCTACAGTTTAAACTGTATTAACCCCACGTCCAGGTTGCATAAGGCCTTTTAACTCTACTCAGGTTGTGAACCCAGGATCCTCTACCAGATCCTCCCTCTTAACATATCTCCACGAACATGTCCTCCATCACTTGCTGCACTAACACTTGGGGATCATATACCAGATCCTCTCTCTTAACAGCTACATAAATAATTTCCATTTGAACCAGGCTTCCTACTGGCCCTCTCCTACTTCCAATAATTCTAAACACTAACACTTCTTGTCTCACTCACTGATAATACCAAGTAACAGCACCTTGTTCTCTCCCTGAACTAAACATGCGGCAGCCACACAAATATCAGAATTCCTTTTAATTCCATAATTTTCTCAAAACACTATTTCATATCACACCATGTTAACATATCTAAAGATTACAATTTAATTATAGCCTCTCCAATGATTTTTTTCTTAACATATTTGAATAATACATCATGCAGTTCTGAACTGCCATGTTCTAGAGCAAAGCAGTATGTAGGCAATCACAAAATACTTTCATACTTGCCTATTCCCATCAAAAGGTTGGCAAATGAGTTCCAAAGTGTCTGACATTCTACAATATCTGCCTCCCTATGACTCCATTGCATTTTCTGTGCCTGACAAACTTGTGTCTCATGCTGATTCAAATAAAGCAGTCTTCTTTTATCTCAAGCATTGAACACATTTATTTTTTTAATTACTAACAAGTAATAATCACCAAACATTAAAGTTACTGTATGGATACAAGCTACTTCTACCAACCTAGCTGCACTGTCAGACTTCCTGATACGTATTTGTGATACATTTCAATTCACTTACAAGACTATACCTTATTTCTAATGCTATCTAGTACATCCTAACCAATGAGTGTGTAGAATGGGATTAAAACCAAAAATGCATTCCCTTATGTGGTAATTTGTAAGAGCATCTGAGTGTGGCCTACCTTGTGAATAATGCAATTAGGAAAGGCTGCCATTGGCAGGGGGAAAGTCCTTTGCAATCAGCTATGGATAACAATTCCAGAGTTGAACCCTTCTCTTCCCGTAAGGTTGACAGTGGATAGTCCTGTGCTCATGCAGCTGCAGAGGTCTGGCCCAGCTTCCTTGGAGGCAGAGCCAGCAGCAATAGCACCAACTGGCGATCTTCATTCAATCAGCAGCCCTTGAGGTAGTGACCTGTGCCATGCCTCAAGAAATTTTCTCAGGAGGTCCCAGTGGCAGATGGTTATCTAGCAGATCAGACATAGAGGACTGTGGCCAGGGCACAACTTAACCCAGCTGGCAGGACATCGGGGGCTGTGAACTACTCTTCCCGACGATGGCCAGCAATATAAACCCTCCATCAGCTGCAGAGAGGATCCACTCCTTGGTCCCTTGTGATCTAATGGACATCTAACAAGTCTGGGAGATGTTGCGATGCAGTGTCGCTCGGGTGGTCAGCCAGAACAAGCCCACGAGATGATGGTGAAACTATTGCTAGATGGAGATGGCTGACGACAAAAACCCCACACACACACACTGACACCAATTTTTATGTAGCAACCCAGACTCAGGGATCCTAAGATCCGTCCCCGAGTACGGCGACTGAAGGAGCGCAGGCTTTGTCGTTTAAGAGTAAAAGCTCAAGACAATCTCTTCTATTGTTCTAATGATTAACTTTAATATTTGTGGTGATTAATGAATATTACAATAAAATAATCCATTTGAAGGTGAGCACAGGAGAAGCATTATTTTTTAACCAACCATTCTTCTAGAGATGTGGTCTGGGTCACTGATGCCAAAAGAATCCCCCGAGTTGGTAGATGTCAGAAATGATATACTGGGAGGTCCGCTGAGTATCCCTGAATACCGCAAAGCCTCTCCTGCCCTCACCTTGTACAAAAAACATGAGGGTTATACAATGTTTCCCAGGTTCTGCTAAACTAAACACACGCTGGAATGTGTTGCATGCCTGCTGTCTGGGGAATGTAACTTGTGGTCAGTGAGCTGCCAAGAGCCCCTGGATGCTACACATACTCACTTCTGCCTTACCTCAGTTTCATGAGTTCACGAGTATACTTCACAAACTTCTGCGAAAAACTCTTTAAAATTCAGACAAATTCTATTAGTACCATGCTGCCATAAAAGTTCACAAAGCAAGACATTACTTCAATCATACTCAAACATAAACAGCAAGTAAAGCTAAGAAAACATGCAACTTACTGTTATAATGAACTTGACAAAATCTCTGCGAAACGGCAGTCGACATTTGAGGAACCAAACAGCTATTACATGGTGAGCCAGTGACACAGTGTAGTGATTGTACTTAAATGGATTCGTGTATGGGAGAGATATGGCAAATACTGACATGTACTGATCCCCAACAAAGCTGGCAAACACCTTTGGTAACCTAGTAAGAGCTGTAACATACAACAAAGAATCAACAGTGGCTGACAGTGTTTCAGCTGAATTGAAACAAAACTTTCATGACCATTCCTATCCTTAGTGTGTTACAAACATGCAATTAAGCACAGACTGAAGAACCCACAGAATTAATAAAATGATACACAAACAACAAATATTTCAATGTCCACTACCCATAGACGTTTTGACACTGGAACATTTTTCTCTTTTCCAAAAGTTCCAAATTTGTTATTGTACAAATATGAGCAATACTTTCCTTTCACTTTCTATTTGCAAATATTTAAATCGACAATTCCAAGGAAGCGGTAGCCAATTTACCTGAATAAAAGATGTTTCTAATCTAAGACAACACCTTCCCCACTCCTCCAAATAAAACATGTTTGCAGAGAAAAATAGTTTACTATTACATTCATAAAATTCCATTAAACTAATAAACAAAATACATCAGATTCCATCTACCTTTACCACTGAGTGCCACTTTCTCCACCATCATGGTTTGGACAGTATCCATCTTCATCTTCCTCACACATGCTCCCATGATTTCCAACCTCCTCACTGTCACGCCACAGCATATACTCAGCACATCCACCTACTGCACTGAATATACAGTACTCCTTTAAACCCCTGTATGATCACTTCTGGGGAGGTGCACTGCCATGGCATAATGATCATATGACTAATAAAAGTCACACTGGGCTTCTTGAATCTTCCAGCTGGAGTCAAAGCATACTTCCCTCTCAAAAGCCACTCACGATGTAAATGCTTTAGGTAGTCTTTGAAGCAGCTGTTCACTACAGAATCTAACATCTGCAGTTGTGAGGTCATCATCCCTCAAGGTATGACTACACAGCTAATGTTCATGGGACAGACTGTGCCTTTATTTCTGGCGTTAAATGCCATTAAATGTATCAAACACCCATTTTCTCAGGAGCACTTCCAGTGTTCTATTCCACACATCTGCCAACCAGTACTTCCTAAATTCATTGACCATCCAACCTTTAGGCTTGCATCTGACAAAGATTCCTCTAGGCAGTTGCTCCTTATGCACTGTTATGCAATTCAGAATAAAAAATGTAGGTACTTTGCTATTATCTGCTAATGCCAGTAGCATAATGGTGAATCACATCTTTTGACTAACTGATGTTTTCAGTAGCACACATTCTGCCCCAACTTCATCGAGGCTTCAAGCCTGTATCTAAGGAAGGCAATGACCAAAGTAAAAATCTGTTAAACTCATACGCACATACAGATTCAATTAAGGCTGCAGGAAGCCCATGAACCAAATTTGTGTAACTCTAGTCCTAAGCAATGTAAAGATTAACATCTCTCTTATGCATTGTAAAGGATCACTAACATCTCCGAACTTACTTGATAAGAATTCCAGGATAGGAATTGCAATATGGACTGTTGCAGAGATCTTGGATAGGCTCAGCAGAACTCCAGGAAGCAGCTTGTACATGGCATCCTTCATCTCAAGTGTGCATGTGGTGAGTGCCATCACACACTGGCGTGCACACCGTGACACAAGACCAAACTCCAGGCACTTAATTAGTCGTTGCTGAAGATTGGGATCCAAGTATGAATGGTAGGATGCCAGGGATGCCAAAACAGGAAACACACAGCCATGGAACTCTGAACGTGTCAGCTTTGGTGGTGTATTACGAAGGGTGTCAGGCAGTCCCAAGGTTTTATCACTAACCTGAAATATGTCAGGAAATATCTGGTGACCTATCACAAAATCACTATAAACCAGAATGGATAACATTCCCCGCTTATTTAATGATAGTGACATTGTCTTTACCACACTTGAAACAATGTTGCACTAATTTTTTGAAAGTCCTTCAACTAATGTCATGGTTGCTTTCAGTGCCGTGATTCAAAATGCGAACCTTCACGTAACCAACTGAATGCAGTGGAAGTAACAGTATTAGTATTTCTAAACTATTTACAGCAAGTGCTGTGCGAGAAGGCCAGCTATCAAGATGCAAAATTCATATGTCTGATCAAGGCCTTGATGAATACACTGCCACAAATACTGCAGAAGTTTAATACAATATAAGACACTCTGACATCAAACAAGGAAATCAGCATGTGTTAACCTTTGATATGACATCCATACTGTTCCCAGTCCAAGACTTTTCCATTACTGAATGTGGTGTTTTGTTCCTAAGTTATACAGCATGGTCCAAGGCTCATCACCAGTCACTATTCTAGCAGTCTGGGTTTTTAAACTTTCACAAGGAGTTGAGCACAATTCTTTTCTCCCCATCTTTTGCTAATGACAAATTTTTGGTAACATTTTAGCTCAAAATTTATTTTTAGAAGTTTAGTCAAATACACTCTCACATGTTCTCTGTTAGTGTTCAGTTTTTCCAGTACCTTCTAAACAGGTCAACTGATGATCATTTCTTACTATTCAGTCACTGCCTTTGAATTTTGATTAGTTCTTGAAGTTGCTAGACAGCTGAATCTTAAGTCATTTCAAATGTGTTCCAGTCCATCTTGAAATTACTAACTTACACAATAACATATGCTAAACAATAAATGTCTTGTGGTTTACCTACAAAAACATATACACACAATATAACAGGAAGAATGTTTTATATTCCTTCAAAGTAGTCTCCACTGACTGAAACAGAACATATACCTCCTTCTGAAAGTTGCAAAAAACAGTGACTCAGAGGAACCATATTTAATTTGGCAGTTACATTCTTCTTGATGCTCTCAGTGTCCTTAAATCTTCTTCCTTTTGTGGTGGTTTTTACTCAGGAAAAACAAGAAAGTCAGCTGCCATGAGGTCAGGTGAATAAGGTGGGTGGCTATCTCTAGCATGCCATGACTCACCAGAAAGGACTAGTGAAGTGACACTGAATCACAGTAGAATGAGCAGGCCACTAGCTTGAAAAAAGGAACCAACTGCCTTTCTCCCCACAATTGTGGCCCTATTCTCAACTTTGCTTCAATAACCTTTCCAGCACCTGTGTTTTCATGGATCTTCCTTCACATACAAATTCTTCATGGATCACAACCTTGTCATCATAAAAAATAATCAACATTGTTTTTGTTCTGGACTTTTGCAAGAGAAAGTTTCTAGGCATTTGTGAAGATTCTGTTCCCCACTTCATCCTAAGAGATGCTTCAGGTTTATACTGAAACACCCAAGACTTGTTTCCTGCAATGATGCAGCTGAGAAAGCGTAGATTGGTCTGACAGTTCTGGATGCAATCTTCACACATTGTGACACTGTGCTCCTTTAGCTTATCTCTGAGAACGTACAAAAAAAAAAAAAAAACTCTGCACAGACATTCCTCCTTCCCAAATCTTCATGATATGACAAACTGTGTCCTGCTTAATGTGCAGATGATCCTCCATAAAATTTAGGGTCATTCCATGGTCTCTGGCTAAGAGTTCATAAACTCTGGCAACTGTTTCTGGATTTTCAGCAATTGGTGGCCATCGATTCTTGGATTCCCATCAAAGCCCTCATGCTGCTCTGAAAATTTTCAACCACCTGAAGACTTGCATACGTGGGTGGTCTGAAAAGTTCTCGGCCTCAACCACAGATGGCAATACTATCGGTAAGATTTTTTTTTTCCTAAGTTGGTACATGTCATAAGCATCCATGTGAAATTGCAAGTCATTCTATCATGTAGTTTGTTTTATGCAGCTGTCTGAAGCAGGAATGTTGTCTGTATCCCTTAAAATGGATAAAATTCAGTATCGTGCGGTTAAAAAATTCTTTGTAAAAGAAGGTTTAACACCAAATGAAATTCATTCAATGTTCATAAAAGTTTATGGGGACTCTTCTCCTTTGTTTTCAACAATTAAGAAATGGGCTGCCGTGTTTAAACATGGCCGTACCAGCCTTGAAGATGATCCATGTGAAGGACATCCAAAAAATGCAACAACACCAGAAATCATTGAACAAGTGCAAGATATGGTATTGGATGACCAGCGGATGAAAGTGCGTGAAATTACTGAGACTATAAGCATTTCAAAAGAACGTGTAGGATATATTTTGCATGAAGAATTGGATACGAAAAACGTTTGCACAAGATGGGTGCCATGTTTGCTCACAGCAGATCAAAAATCCACTCGCATGGAAACCTCTGAACAGTGCTTGGAGCGTTTTAACAATAATAATACTGATTTTGTGCGTCGATTTATTACTATGGATGAGACCTGGATTCACCATTACACACCAGAATCCAAAGAGCAGTCAAAACAGTGGACAGAAGCCGGTTGTTCAGCGCCAAAGAAAACAAGGTCGGTTCCATCAGTAGGAAAGGTCATGGCATTGGTGTTTTGGGATGCTGAAGGCATTTTGTTTATTGATTATCGAAAAGAGTAAAACAATAACCGGGGAATTTAATGTTCATGTGTCCGTGCATCGTAATAGTATTTTAGCATATAAATCCCAACAAGATGCACATTTCACAGAGTTTATTTTATCTGACAACTGCTCTACGTGTTTCGGGCATCACTATCACCCATCTTCAGGAGCACAAAACGACTGTAACTACAGCATCTGGTAACCGTTACACTGTAACAGATAGAGCTAAATTTACTAATAAAGAGTACCGATAGACTAGATTAAAATTACAATTGTTGAATAATGTATATTATGCGGAAAATGCAATAAGTTCTATAGAATAATGAATGACGTACATACCCCTACTGTTGCCTGCTGCTATCGTGGAAAAGTTGGAACTGATTTGAGTGTGTTCTGGCATGTTGATCTGTTTTTGTTTTCATGTGGTTGCTGACCTAAGCATGGTGTCGATGGCCAACTGAAATAAAGGGTTTTGTTCACCTGTGCCTTGTTCCATGATGAGATTTCCATTCAAACATTTCATCACAATGGAAATCTCATCACGGAACAAAGCACAGGTGAACAAAACCCCTTGTTTCAGTTGGCCATCGACACCATGCTTACGTCAGCAACGACATGAAAACAAAAACAGATCAACACGCCACAACACACTCAAATCAGTTCCAGCTCTTCCACGATACCAGCAGACAACAGTACAGGTACGTACATCATTAATTATTGTATAGAACTTATTGCATTTTTCGCAGAAAATACAGTATTCAACAATTGTAATTTTAATCTAGTCTATCAGTACTCTTTATCAGTAAATTTAACTCTATCTATTACAGTGTAACGGTTACCAGATGCTGTAGTTAAAGTTGTTTTGTGCTCCTGAAGATGGGTGATAGTGACGCCAGAAACATGTACAGCAGTTGTCAGATAAAATAAACCTGCGACATGTGCATCCCGTTGAGATTTATATACTAGAATAACGGGGGAATATTATTCCAATCTTTTAACTAGACTAGACGAAAAAATTCGTGAGAAAAGACCCGGTTTGCAAAAGAAAAAAATCATCTTTCATCAGGACAATGCACCTGCCCACAAAAGTGTTTTGGCAATGGGAAAATTTAGGGATCTGCACTATGAATTGTTGGAACATCCACCCTATTCCCCAGATTTGGCTCCCTCTGACTTCTATCTCTTCCCAAAACTTAAACTTTTCCTCGCTGGTCAGCGTTTTTCTTCAAATCAAAAGGCAACTGCAGCTGCAGAGGGGTATTTTGCAGATCTTATGAAGAAAATCTACAGGGACGGGATAAAGGCGCTGGAGCATCGCTGGAATAAATGTATTAGTCTTAAGGGAGATTATGCAGAAAAATAAAAATAATCTTGAAATTATAAATTCGTTTTTTCATTGTTAGGCCGAGAACTTTTCAGAGTACCCTCGTAGCTTCATTTCCACAAATAGTTTCACATCTTTGATTGTTTCTATAACTGTTTTCCTTACTTTGAAACAAAACTTGTTGTCTTGCTTGTTGCTCCATGACAAGAAAAAAAAGACACAAGTTATGTGCATGGCTATTGCGGATGCAGTGATTGCACTAGACCTTCCTTTCCTCTTTTCCCTATGTTTCTAACATGAAACAACAAAAAATGGTGAGTTGGCATACGCACCAAAGCATGCTTACACGATAGCATCAGTCCTGATACTTCACAGTTTGAGGTGTATACAATAAATCCACAAAAATGGTCTTACCATAGAACAAAGTGCAGCTGCAAGATAGTCAATATCATTGCCATGTCGAGAAAGGATGAGAGCTTTGTTCTGCATCACTTGAGGTACCTCTTGAAGTATCAGATGCAGAACCCTCCACTCTAAAATATTAAACACAATGTAAGGCATGCAATAAAAGAAACAAAAATTTAAAGCATGTGTTTCATGAAAGCAGCAGTTAAAATATCAGTTAGTGACCATTTATTTGCATGAATAACAAAATATTCTTCCAGTAAGTACTAGATTAATGAACATAGGGCAGAAATTTGGGTTGTCTCATACATGTAAGCTCATCATTCATGAATATATCAATATTTTTTTTCGCAATCACCGTCTATCGTTAGAGTAATAAACTCTGCATTATGATGGGACTGCCATGTAGCTTGGATGCATTTCACACATGTCCAAAAATTTCATGGGAAAATTTCTTGAAAAATGGCCACTTATAAGACTGAAGATGTGGGAGGACACAATAAAGATAAATCTTAGGAAGCTAGGTTGTGTAGAAGGAAGATGAACAGCAATGGGGCAAGATCATGGAGAATGTTGGTACTAGGAGTGGTAAAACCCCTTATTCCTTTTCCCTTCTCCAACAGAACTGAGTCTACACCTTCAAACCAACTTTCTCTAAGATTAATTTAATACAGTATACTCATCTATTGCTGAATTTTCCACACAGTTTCCTCCCTTGTTATTTTTCAATACTATCACTACTACTGCTACTTCTATTGCTACTCTATTCTTGCTCAGTCTTGGCGAACTGACACCAGAGTCCACCGGCTCACCCATGCAACGTCCGTATTGCTTCGCTATTTTACCAGATGGAAACTTCAAGTCAATATTAACAAAACAGAGGCCATTTTATTCACTCGATGCCGTCCTGTTCCCCCCAGCACCTCTCCACTTCCAACACATTGCAATCCCGTGGAACTCACAAGTCCGATATCTCGGTCTCCTACTCGACCCCAAACTCCTGTTTACGAGACATTTAACCTCCATAACATATAAGGTCACCGGCATCTTCCTCCAACTCTTCCCTCTCCTCGCACACGATTCAACATTATCCATTCCTAATAAAATCACTCTGTACAAACTTTTTATCCGCTCTGTGCTCACATACGCTGCCCCTGTTTGGAGCAACACATCATCCTCCAACTATCGCTGTCTGCAAATTTTGCAATCCAAATGTCTCCGCATTATTGGCAATTACCCCAGGCGCACCCCCCATCCCACGTCTTCATGCTGCCTTAAACGTCGCACCTATCCGCGACTTCATTTATCATTTGACTGATAACTTTTTCGGCAGTTGCCCTGCCCACCCCAACCCCCTCCTCCGTTCCATAGGAAACTACACCCTAGCTGACCTCCATCGCCAGTATAAGAAATACATACACAAACGGCCCAAGCCATTCACCCAACTGCTGCAGTGTTTTTCCCTTTGTACTTGTTTTTTACTGCTACACTTATATATACCTAATACGGTAGATACGCTATCTCTCGCTCTGCGAATGACAACTATGGCAAATTGGTTAAGGGAACAATTTTGTAACCTTGTGTATCTCGCTGAATTTTCTGTGCAATAAATCTCTTTAAAAAAAAATTGCTACTCTTACTGCTATTTCTACTACTACTACTACTACTGCCAACACCATCAGTACTACTAATACCAATACTAATATAGTTATCACCACCACTGCCACCACCACCTACTACTACTGATACTAATACATTTCAATGCTACTATAAACAGTCTTCAAAAACTCACCTTTTTCTTGTTTGAGACATGTGATGACTGCTTTACATGCATGGGTAAGGGAGAGGTGAGTGACGACACATGATGGGTATGAAGACAAAGCAGGGCTCATTGGTGGCGGAGATACAGTGCCCCCTGCTCGCTCTCCATCTTTATGGTCCACTGCAAGATATGGACTGAAATGCAACACTGAAGAACTAGGCTTCAGAATGCCCAGATGATACAGAGAGTTGGCTCGAATCTGGAGTAGACACTCAAATATCTGAAAATCAGGCACTGAAATTTTCAAATTCTATAACGATGTGAAACTCCTGTACAATGTGAGTATTTAACAGTCTTGCAAGGAATAATCTGATCCCGGAAGGGAGGTGCATTGGTGGTTCAGATGGTCAGTTGGTTTATTGGTAAGCTGGTTGGTAGATTGATTGGTTGGTTGGTTGGTGTGATTGATTGGTTGGTCAGTTGGTTGGACGGTTGTTTAATTAGTTAACAGAACGAAAGTCTTTTCTTCAACTGGTATTTTCAGATATTTAAATATGAACTCAACACATTAATTGTAACTTACTAGTTAATAAATCTGTGGAGCCACCATAAAGTATTTTTTTTGACTGGTTCAACCAATCTGCATGTATGAGATACCCCCCCCAAAAAATGAGATACCTGACGACGACGACGACGACGACGACGACGACGACGACGACGACGACGACGACGA
>Ga0268261_10003374_pt1 | contig 11736 bp, 8 predicted proteins | sample TergutNc150P1_FD_190353 | JGI IMG/M metagenome (GOLD analysis project Ga0268261, IMG submission 190353) | Nasutitermes corniger P1 segment gut microbial community from laboratory colony in Florida, USA - Nc150 P1 (SPAdes) (version 2) | ecosystem: Host-associated > Arthropoda: Insects > Digestive... | reverse complement strand
GCTTGAAGAACGTGTGTGTGTGTGTGTGTGTGTGTGTGTGTGTGTGTGAAAATTTTCTGCAAACTTGGTAAAAATTTTACAGAGACATTTCAGTTGCTTAACCAAGCATACGGGGAAAGAGTCTCTTCGACCAACAAAACCACGGATAAGTCGGTCAAAGATCAAGGTGTTATTGATTGTGTTTTTTGATAGTAAAAGCATTGTCCATCATGAATTTGTACCACGTGGTCAGATGGTAAACAAACAGTTGTACCAGGAAGTTTTAACGCATTTGAGGGATGCTCTGCATAGGAAGAGGCCTGAACTGTGGGAAAACTAGACTTGGATGTTACACCATGACAATGCACTGGCTCACGCGTCGCTCCTCATCCGTAGTTATCTGACAAAACATCAGACATCCATTGTGCCCCATCCACCCTATTCTCCAGACTTAGCCCCAGGATACTTTTTCCTGTTTCCCAAACTTAAAACCACTTTGAAAGATTGTCGTTTCCAAACCATAGAGGAGATTTACTAATCCGACAAAAAGCTTGTGCACATGCTCAGTTCAGCGGATGTAGCTCGACGACTAACGCTCATAGCAAAATGAGACAAATGGCAGTTCGTAGTTAAAACCTGATGCCAGGTGCACTTGGTAGCCGCAGCACACTCTCTGTGTTGGCTGGCGAACTATTTAAAAAGTTCGGTCTCTTTTTGAACAACCCTCATACTCCATAAAACAGCAAACAGTGATTACCCCAACTGTTGTTCTGCTCTTGAAAAGATGTGTGATTTTGCAGCAAAGAGGCAATCAGAATTTCAACAGCAAACTAGCCGTGAAGATCTTTTGTATCGAAAATGAGAGGTGCCATATTTGTGTTCTTTGCAATGTAACTTAAGCATGCATTCAATTATTATTCTACAGTTGTGCAACTCTATATTGTGACATTCTAAAACAATGTTGTATACAAAGTACGTACTAATACACTGTGTATATCACACTAAATATGTAGTCACATGGGTTTGATATGTTCCATACTCTGTGCATTAATTAGATGCATAAAATGTATAAAGGACCAAATGTACTTCAGTACTTTTATTCTATTATGATCACCAACATGTGTCGACCACTCATGTGGCCATCATCAGGGTGATTTCTCTGACAGCAAGAATACAATTATAATTAAAATGTGTCTGAATCACACCACAGTTTTAAAAGACCATGTAATTTCTGGTTAAAATTTACCATCCATATAATTACTGGTTAAAGTTCACTGTCATTTAACAGCAAACTTTAAATTGTCATGGTCCAAGCAGTTCTAATTTTTCAGTAATCTGAGGCAACCTCAGTCCTATTCACCTCAGGTGGTCAAGATGCTACTTATATGTGGAGTGTGAAGTTCCAACAGTACATATCAATATGTATGGAGTATGAGGTTCAAGAAACACATATATCAATATGTGTGCAATGTGAAGTCCAAGGAACACGTTCAAGGCAGAAGTGAATTAAAACAAGTGACTTATTAACTTCAATAATAGGCCTTACCAAGATAACTAACATTGGGACATACTTCACAGCCACTGATATCTGAATATAGAGCTGCCTCTTGAGGATTACTTGGACCCAAGATGTAAGTTTGAATCGGAACTGAAAACATATAAATGCAGACAAAACAAGTGACCAAGATACGACTAAAATGATTGCATTTCACATGATACCATCTAACATAAAGAGCACAGTGCTATGAGCAGAAAGATATGAGTGAAACAGATGTACACAAAACTTTATAGGAACAGGCAATTTGAAAGTTGTAAATGGGTAGTTTGGTAGTAAAACAGATCCTAGCCATGATGGTACGACCTGGGCCAAACTGGCTCAGAAGAGTCTGTGAACCTTCTGAGTTCTCTAACAACAGCTGATTTTAACTGCTCCAAACAAACTCTGTGGCATGAAGTAATACTGAACACTCAAGTTCCTGATGAGAGTATAGACAAAAGACAGGATTTTCTGTTCTCTCAACACTTAATTTATTAAAGCATTACAGGAAAAAGATAAAGTTGTCTCTGGCATAAATAACATATCATGGCAGCAAAGCTCTTCCCATTCTTAACTGCAGAAATACATGCAATCTAAAGGAAATGACAAACAAAAATTAATTCATGCCTCTGTTTTCATAAGAAACATCATGACACACAAGACAAATCACATAACTGGAAACGTACTAATGATCAACAATTTACGTTCCACACAACAAGCACCAACAGTCTTCAGATCATATATTTCTACAAGGGAAATAAAAGGAGCATAACAGAATCAGTGAGTAATAATGACAAAATTAGCAGATTTCTCGAGATTATTAATTAGAAACACAGATCAGCATCATGCTTGTGCTCTCATTTTACTCAAAACCGTATTACGTCTGACAGGCAAGCCTTTAATTTCAATTGACTTTTTAATAGACCATGTGGGGTAAATGATATGCTGGAACAGCTGTTCCTAACTGCAAGCTCAATGCACTTGAGACACAATAACAATGCTGGAACAGCTGTTCATAACTGCATGCCCAGTGCACCTGAGATGCAATAACAATGACATTACCTGTCAATGTCCCATTTCTGTATGGTTCCAGTCCTTCATCTGTGTCCCCAAAAAACTTTCCCACACAAAGGAGCAGGTCAAACCCACCATGCCCCTTATTAATATTTTCAACCCTTGAGAAAAGTGTCTTGAATTTCCCTTCCACGCCACCACACACCAAACTGAAAAAAAAAAAAAGCCCAAACACACTGCAAAATTTATCCTTCATGAATGTTAAATAAGCAATTGTAGGAACTTATGTATTATTTCTGTTATTATCCATGCTACTGTGTTGGCTAAATAAACAGCACATGGATGCTAAGTTACACTGAATCTGATTTCCTCATGTCTAAAATCCAAGGTAAAAAACTGCATTCTTCTTGTACTGCCTGACCCCAAATACAGAGGCAGTATGCTCCTCCAGTACATAGAAAACTATTTACCAGTCAACATAACATAAAATCTTACAAGACTTTAATCTTCTAGAAGACTTAAATTTGTTAAATTTAATTAACATGTCTTAAAGTAGGGGGTGGGCACATTGAAGAAATTCTGTAAATGAGTTTTAATAACATTCTTTCCTTATGATGCTAGGTTTTTCAGATGCCCCCTAGAGGCTGTTTAGTTTATTGTATTATAGGTTTATAAAATAAATTTTATTTACAATTTTAAATCTGATCTTAATATGTACATAATTAAGATTTTTAAATTGTATAGTATTTACTATTGAGTGTACTGTGGTCCATTACAATGTAAAATGATTTGCTGAACATCCAATAACCATTAACGCTGCATGATGAATGTAATGTAATGTATGTATGTATATATGTATGTATACATTTAGCCACACGTGACGTAAGGCAGGTCGACTTTAACTTGCAATTCATATACTACAAAAAACACAGCCTATAGTATTTGGGTCCATAATGTCCATAACGTTATGAAAAAACTATACAAAAGCCTTATATGTTCACATGGGTTAGAGGATCTCATTCCCATTAGAAAAACGACATAAAAAATGTCAAAATATTTTTATTCTTTCACCGTGCACGTTGTTATCGTACATTGTTTAAAAAACCCAACTCATGCACTATGCTTTAAAATACACATTAAAACACAACCATTCTTTAAAACATTAGAATGTCTGCGTCTGTTGTGTCACCCTACATGTTTCGGTCATACACTTGACCATCTTCAGGGGATGTTCCTTGTACAATGCTGCTTTCCGCCTTGTTGCTTCATCACAGTTTTACTTGGGTATGTGGGCGTATCTTCTATCTGTGTTGTTGTCATGTGTACCTCTCTGCTGTCGGTCTTGTTGTGTACTCATCATGTGTACCTCTCTGCTGTCGGTCTTGTTGTGTACTCAACAAGAGTACACAACAAGACCGACAGCAGAGAGGTACACATGACAACAACACAGACAGAAGATACGGCCACATACCCAAGTAAAACTGTGACGAAGCAACAAGGCAGAAAGCAGCATTGTACAAGGAACATCCCCTGAAGATGGTCAAGTTTATGACCGAAACATGTAGGGTGACACAACAGACGCAGACATTCTAATGTTTTAAAGAGTGATTGTGTTTTAATGTGTATTTTAAAGCATAGTGCATGAGTTGGGTTTTTTAAACAATGTATGTTAAAATATGATGCAAAATTGGACAAAAAACCACAGTATATTAAAAAATAAAACATTTTATAAAAAAGAAGGTAGGCAGTTTAGAATTTTCTATATAATGCACACTGCAGCCCCTGTTTTCACAGTGCTGAAACTGATAATGTACATGAAGGTAATCCTATGTTCCAGGTGTTTTCGATATGTTCAAATGTGTGGAAACATTCCAAGTCTATTTTTACCATAGTAAATGCCTTGGAGGACAGGTCAAAGCTAGTAACCTAAGAGAAGTGTAACTGTGTCATGCATGACTGTCTATTAAATATATTTACACAACCCATAAATACAGCGATATCAACCCCAAACACAAAAATTTAATAAACAGCAATACAAAATTTTACATAGTTAAACATACACAATTACAACTTAGGGAGCTCAATAATATGATGCAAATGATCCAAATGTAATCAGTAGGACATATACTCATCCAATGAATAAAATGCATGTTATAAAAGAAAGGAACCAAACTCCCCTTTAAAAGATTTGTTCTTGTCCAGTTGTTTAATGTTATACAGTCTTAATTCCCACATTCACTATGCTCTCCAATAAAGGATACATATAACGGAACTGAACATGGAGATCTAATATTTTTTCATGGAATACAGGTATGAATATGCATATTTTGCTCTAGAGTTTCTTTGTAGTTTTTAATATAAAAAACTAATTTAACTATGTATACAAGCTAATGGTAGTACAGACATTCATTCATTCCATTGACATGTGCAGAATGTGATGATTCCTTGCTATTTTCAGGAGCTTCTTTCACTCCTCTTTCTTCTATACCCTTTCCTTCCACCCTTTTCCACCAACTAGTCTTCCATCCTCCCTCACTTCTAATGGTAGTATACTGCAATCATTAAATATCTAAGACAATGTTCAAAAATGTGTTTAACTTTGTATTAACATTTAAGTCCCAGTTTTCATTATTTAGATTTACTGTCAGTTTCCTGATAGTGTCACTATTATTCTAGCTCTTTTTTTAACAGTAACAGCACAGCTTCATGATTTGAGTGTCTCTCCAAAAAACTTTTCATAAAAATGTCCTTATGAATCCTTGCCAGGAACTTGACAGTTGATGTGAGATTAAAAAAAGTTGGTTTGTAATGGGCACAGTATTTATGTCCCCACAAACAACAAACTGCACTCTGGGTTTATAAATAGAATTACAATTTTACATAACTCATCTAGGAAACGTAAAAAATCCCGTGGGATATCTATATACAATTAAGACATACACGGCAGAGAATCCTAGACTCCTTATGTATGGCACAGCATGCAATAATGTGTTCTTTAGTTATGCTGTAGTCATTTTATGTTTTGGCAAAAACATTCACCCCTCCTTTCGACATATTCTGTATGCTGAATATATTCCCTAACATGTAACTTTTTTAAGATCCACGCGCGAGGTTTCTGTTAATTTCATGTGGTGTTCCTTTCCGACAAAAATAGACAGTGGAGTAACTGCTCCCCGTTCAAAACTCCGATACTGTTTTGACGAGATGTACAACTGTTATTATGGCTGAATTCTAAATATTATATCTGCTTCTTGGCAGGGATTTGAGCATACCACAAGTTACGCAGCTCTGTACTTGGGGTTTAACCTAAAAAAAGTATAGACCCACCAACTTAGAGCGTGATACAGATCTAATGTATATTTATACTTCTGATAAAATTAACAGACACATACATAAGATATTGTAACCACTGCCTAACCATAACTAAAAAAAAATATATGCATGTGTAATACCAGACAGCTGCAACGAGCAAGAAAATATAACCTCACTTTTCATCGTTAACACCAGCACCATGCTTAAAACATAAACCTTCAATCCTGCCTGCACATGGTGTCGATGCTTCATCTGATTTTACACACTTACACTTTTGGTTTACTCATGACACGCTATAAATTCTGTACTGCGAAACAGGCCGGTGTGATCAATGTAAATAATTCGTCGTAGCACAGCCTTCTAAATTTCCGCAGTGAGCATCTGCTTGCAATCGAAAGTGCCGTACACTTAATCCGCGATGTTACCAGCAATAATCACAAATAACGCAGCGTCCCCTTGAATAGGAAAACGTACACTACGGCGGCTTAACGCAAAGCCACGGAGTACGTGTCGTCACAAGCTCTCTGTGATCTGTGTTTGCGCCCGTGACTCTTGTCGATGACGCTTGCTGATTACGATGTTCATAACAACAAAAACAGCAGCACAACTAACAACAGTAATAATGTTTTTATTGTTATTAGGCCTTCTATTTAAAGTTTGTATATGTTATTTTTTTTGGCGTAGTAAAGAGTGAAACCCGACTTTCAACTGGCTTCAAATTAAAGATAGTGTAAAGTGTTTGTAGTGTATTATTATTATTATTATTATTATCATCACCATCATTATCATTGTTTTAATAAAGGGATACGTGAAAGAAAAGTAATAAAAGTAACGGAATGTGCTAATCTTGATATTTGGTTGGCCGTGCATCATAGAGTAACTTTTTTATTATTACCAACTTGATACACAAATGTCTTGTTCATTCACACAAATTATATAAAATTAAATTCCTCTACATGTTTCGAGCGCAATCCGCTCATCATCAGCAGGTCAACGACACAAATTGTACATATACAGCCTCTGGTATCGTCACTCTCTGCAAGTGACCGTCTTGTGCTACCGCAACGGTCACTTGCAGAGAGCGACGATGCCAGAGGCTGCATATGTACAATTTGCGTCGTTGACCTCCTGATGATGAGTGGATTGCGCTCGAAACATGTAGAGGAATTTACTTTTATGTAATTTGTGTGAATGAACAAGAAATTTGTGTATCAAGTTGGTAATAATAAAAAAGTTAAAAAAAGGAATGTGCTACTTCAAATATTTTCTTTATTGTAAGTTAATTATATTCAGATTACTTTCGTGGCTTCAGGGGGAAAGCTTCATCCCCTACAAAGTACTATAGGATACTTATGCTTGTACCTGGAATATTTCTAATTGGAGGAACATTTAAGTCGCCAGAACTAAACGCCTTTCCAAAACTTGAGTTACTAAAAACACTGTTATCGTTTTCACGTCCATGGGCTCCAACATCAATCAGTCTGAAGCAGCAGTTTGCATCAACCACACCTAATAAGTTCATTGAGTGAAAGCTTTTGTAATTAAAATACAAAGATTTGGCGTTTGGTGAACATTTGAAGAGGCAGTGTCTCCCGTCTCTGCTTCCTATGCAATTAGGCATTTTACAAATTTCGTTGAACTCATCTGCAATTCGCAGCCATTCTTCCGAAGTAGAAACTGTTATACATATTCGTTGCAGTAACTTCCAAATGGCTTTTCCGGACTCAAGTACAATGCCCTGTACTGTACTCTTTCCAACCCGAAAAAAAAGTTACCCAAAGACGCAAATGATTCCCTAGTGGCAAGATACCTGAAAGAGACTTTCTCAGATTCCTAGAAATGTAAAGGCGGGGATTAGACGTGAGAGTAAACTTTCGCGAGTCCTATCGAGAGCATCTAGCGACGACTTTTAGACGTGAGAGTAAATCCTGGCTAGTGGGCTCTCTGCGATCGCTCTTGAAAGCACCGGAACTGCGAGAACTCTCAGAGTACGAAGTTTCCGTATACACGTCAGAGTGAACGTCTGCTGGTTAGAGTAAGAACATGGCGGCGGTCGCGTCAGTTGTTTGTGAACAGGTGGGAACGAAGTGAGGAATTCATAAACATTTAGCCATTAATTAGACATGGCTCGTTGACGGGAAGCAAAGCTAGGGGCTGCCGTTTATGTAGCATTAGCAATTAATAAGAGAAGGAAAGTGAAAAGAAAGTGCTGGGTTAAGAACTGGGTAAGAAAACGTGACCGACAAGGGACATACACGCAGTTGATACGTGAACCGCAGCTTGAAGACGCTCAGCAGTTTAGAAATTTTACAAGAATGTCAGCTGTGGAAGTTCAGAGCCTAGTGAACATGCTGGGTCCCGTGATTGGCAAGCAGGATACAGCCATGAGAAACGCAATTTCAGTGGAAGAAAGGGTGACAGAACACTTCGCTTTCTGGCAACAGGCAAGTAATAAATGCAATGTTAATTTGCAGTCATTGTAATTGCATGTTGGCTCCGATGATTTTCAGTTCTAAATGAATTAATTATATGTTCCAGGTGATTCTTACCGCAGTCTGCAGTACTTATTTCGCATACCTGCGTGTACAATCGGAATTATAGTAAAGGAAGTATGCAGAGCCCTTTGGGACATTTTAAAGGATGAATATCAGAAAGTAATACAAACAGAAATGCAGCAGTTTCATGACTGCACCTTTCCATTAACCACTGTTTTCAGTACATTTGTTCAGGTAGAACACAGTAACAGAAAATTACAACATATAGGGACGGGAAGATTAGGCCTACATTAAGCCAAATAGTTACCACCTGTACTTCTAAATGAACAATTAAGGAATAAAAAACGGTGGCTCATGTCTTTTAACAACATATTTCAGGACAATATAACTGTTATTTCATGTTTAAAGAATTCATTTCCTGGAATCTGCCCTAGCATTACGACTCCATCCACTGAAGTTCAGTTACAAAGCTGAGTATGTTTCCCCAAAACCCATCATGTTGTGACAAAAAAATGCAGTCTTTAAATCTTGTACATCTGAGATTATTCGCCTATTAGGCTGCATTAGCAATCCTTTGGAATGGTAAAAGGAATATAATGCAGATACCTACATGATATTTGTAGATTTTAGATAGGCATATGATTGCATAACTGAAGTTTGTAAAAATCACCATAAGGTACATCTACAGATATTATTGTCATAAGACGAGGGGTAAAGAAGGGTGATGGACTGCCCCCACTTTTTTTGGTTTAGCACTGTTGTATGTGATAAGAGAGGCTAACATAGAACGAATAATACAATAGCACATTTGTTAAATCATCTCAGGTGATGGCATGTCCTGCACAGCATCAGCCAAAGAAACTACAGCCAAAACAACAGGACTGCTGATAAATGGAAGTGAAACAACAGTGGTTATTCAATAGTTGTAGACCCACAGAATTTTTTTTTTTTTTTTTTCAAATGTAATAATTGGTGGAGAACTTTCTATCTGGGATAGAGATGGAGATGAGTTTTATGAAATAAAATAATAATTAATCTGGTAAATAAAACCTGGTTCTCATCTCAGCCAGTGTTATAAGAAGAGAAGTATATAATAATAATAATTAGAAGATATATATACTCAAAGAATGCTTCACAGAGCTGTTTGTCAGTAACAGACACTTCAGCATGAAGATGAAAAATGATTTTCATCTCCATATGCAGCTGTGGTTTTGTGACTGGTGGGGAGGCCTGTCATAGTGTTGTAAGATAATGTTAATAGTATGTTCAACAGTTTTCATTGTATCTCTTGAGGTATTAGGTTACTTGTTTTTCAGTCACATATAAAAGTCATAAGGGAAGTGAAACCAACAGTATAACAAATGGAATTAATATATCATGCAGATGAAAAATAAATATTTACGAGTATTTTAGATCTCCAATTAACAGACATTATAATCTCTATGCCTACTGTGCAGTCTTGAAGAAAGTAATAAAAGAAGTGAAGCAATCATATTACTACATTCTGATAGAAATATCTAATCATAAAGTAAAAACACTTTGGAACATTATAAGAAATGACACTGGTAAAATTCAGAGAGCAGAGAAAATTTCTGAAATGAACTTGGGGGCTGGGAACATTGAAAATGCAAAAGAAATGGCTTGTGCTTTTAATAAATTATTTTTATTAACAGTAATTGTTGACACAAACACTGATTCCTGTCTGGCTATGGGTCTGGTGACAGGGCTTCAGTGATTTTAGTAGAGCAGGTGGCCAGAGAGTTTAAGTCATCAAGTTCAGCAATTCAATAGGTGCAACTTATACCATGCACTAGAAACTGGCACTGTTGAGCTCCCTGCAATACCTTTACCTGGGCGGACACAGCCAGTTCCATATTTCTTTGTTGCAGATGATGCATTTGCTATGAGAAATTACATTATGAAGCCCTGTCCCTTCAAAGATCAACCAGCACCTAACCGAATATTCAATTACCGGTCATCCAGAGCACGCAGAATAGTAGAAAATATGTTTGGGATAATTGCAAATAGATTTCATGTCCTTAGGAAGCCACTGATCCAGAACCCCACAAGCACTGTAAATATTGTGCTAGCAGTTCTGCACAATTTTCTGATGTCAACATAAGGATCATGGTCTTCCTATCTACAGCCTGGATTACTTGATACAGAAAGTACAGACACTCATGAAGTGCAGTTTGGTATGTGGAGAGAAGAAGGGGTGCCATCAAGAAACTTGTTGCAGTTACAAAGATGACCTTGCCCCAGCTCACAAAACAGTACCAGGAATGAACTCAGAGAATTTTTCATGACTCCCCAAGGGGAAATCAGTTGGCAATATAAACATATTTGATTTCACATTTACAATACATACATTTTTTGTCCAGCAAACTGTCTGCTGCACCATTGTGACTCAATTCACAGAACGTAATTTATAATAAAGTGTCGATTGTTTTCTTCATGCATTTTATATGTTTGTTCGTTTCCAATTAATACACACTTTTCCTTAAGGACTGTTCATTTTGTTTGTTTAACGTACCAGATTTGAAATTGATTCCCTAGGTGACAGTGAAGGCACAATAAACTTCAATGCACTGAAATATGGCCACATGCTTGTATATACTTCTTCCACCCCATTGCCACTCTTCCTTTTGGCCATTTTTTGTAGTTCCTGAGACACCTACACAGGGCATAACAATCTAACAATTTATATGATCTGACAAGTTAAATATGACATAAACAGCAAAGTGTTGTACATTGGGACATTGTCAATTTCAGTCAGCCACTGCTGTTACATCTGCAACCAGATATATAAACACCAATGAATGTATTCTTGACAAAGAAAATGAATTTTCCAGCATTCTTAGTAATAACATTATGGTAACTTCCATCCCCATCAACAAGAAGACTGTACAAATGCCAAGCATCACAGCTTTTGACAGTTGATTTTAGTGCACTTTTAAAGAAGAGTAAAGATACCTTTTTCGCTATACAGAATCATAAGAGTGCATGTAATTGAACTTATTTTAAGTTGGAAACAGCTTATTTTTCACATTTCTTGTTCTTCATTAGTAAACATATTACATGAATACTATTGGAAGAATACCAACTGCACATATTTTTCTTCTGTTTTATGGATTATATTTCTCTGAGTCATTGCATGTTAATTAAAATAGGCCCTGTACCTACACAAAGTGTGAAAAATAAATTCACTGTTGTGTGTAATCTTTTGGGTATTTCCCCGGCGTCTGGTTATTGAATGCCGACATTTCGGAACACTTTATCTGTTCCATCTTCAAAGGCTGGATATGAAGTGTGAAGTAATATAAATACCCAAAAGATTACACACAATATTCAAAACACGGCGAAAGTTTGAAATCAAGAAATTCACTGTTCACTCCCCCC
>Ga0268261_10003372_pt1 | contig 11737 bp, 5 predicted proteins | sample TergutNc150P1_FD_190353 | JGI IMG/M metagenome (GOLD analysis project Ga0268261, IMG submission 190353) | Nasutitermes corniger P1 segment gut microbial community from laboratory colony in Florida, USA - Nc150 P1 (SPAdes) (version 2) | ecosystem: Host-associated > Arthropoda: Insects > Digestive... | reverse complement strand
CGACCCCCTCCAACTTTCTGAAGATCCATCTTAATATTATCCTCCCATCTACGTCTTGGTCTCCCCAATGGCCTCTTTCCCTCAGGCTTCCCCACCAACACCCTGTGCACACCTCTATCCTCCCCCACACGCGCTACATGCCCTGCCCATCTCATTCGTCTCGATTTAACCACCCGCACAATATTGGGTAAGGAGTACAGATCATTCAGCTCCTCATTATTCAGCTTTCTCCATTCCCCTGTCACCTCGTCCCTCTTAGGTCCAAATACTCTCCTCAACACCCTATTCTCAAAAACCCTCAGCCTGCATTCCTCCTCCAATGTCAGCGACCAGGTTTCACACCCATACAAAACCACGGGCAAAATTATAGTTCTATATATCTTGATCTTTAAGTTTTTGGATAGCAACCTGGAAGACGAAAGATTCTGCACCGAATGATAGCTCATATTCCCATGTAAAAAATAATAATAGACTATTATTTTTCTGATTTTCTCTGCAATACAAAGTACAAACTAGAGTTAATTTGGGTACAGAACAAGAAGGCCATGAAAAAAAAAACACTGGAATCCCATCCTACAATTCAGTTCTGAAATTTTTGTCTTCCCATCTCTTGTCTAAAACTGTCATGTTGAAAACACATGAAATTACAGTTTTACCTTTCACTTGGAAGAACTTGGCTCCCACTGTATAGACTTTCATGAAATTTGATATTTAAATATTTTTTTGAAAATCTGTCAAGAAAATTCACGCTTCATTCAAATCTGACAATAACGGGTACTTTGTGAAGACCAATGGTCATTTATGATAATTTCTCACTGAATTCTTCTTAGATGAGAAATGTTTCAGGAAAAAGGTGTAGAGAAAATCAAGAGTCATGCTGTTTATGAGATAATGTCAAAAAATGTGGTAAAACAAGACAGGCCACAGACGACAATACGGTGCATGTGCTTTGCGCGTGATAGCTAAGACTACAGACACGCGCGCGCGCGCGCGCACACACACACACACACACACACACACACACACACACACACACACACACACACACACACACACACACACACACACACAGAATATTCAATACTTACTTCATGTCCCTGCCAGCAATGATTTCATGAATGTGCCTCCCATTTACATTTATACGTATATTGCCTACCTTGTTAATTTATTAAATTTCACCAAAGAATAATTTGTAACTAAGTTACCTTCATGAACTGGAGGATACCCGTACTTAAAAAAGTGAATGACTGTATAATATTGTTACCAGTACTGTTTGTTATATTATTATTTATCAGGATTTTAGAAAATTTTTAAAATGTATATATTCCATGTATCACACACACATGTACATGATTGTCTCTATGCATGTCTGTGGGCATCTGTCTTTGTAATGCTAATATTAGTTCTTTATCTTCAGGTCCAAGTTCCCTGGAGAGACAGTGTCAGCATCGGTATGCAGCAGGAATTCTGTCTTCAAGATGGAACCTGATTCACAAGTGAAGGCTGAAAGCTTGAAGTTTCAACGTGAAAATTTCAAACTCGGTAGTTCTTCAAATTCTCAGAATGACAGTAGACATGCAGTGTTGGATGTTACTGACCAGAGCAAGGATTCTTACTGCTGCCCACTTTGCTGTGAAGGACAAATGAAGATCTGTATTACAGAAGGGGAGGCTTCTACAGTGATGACAGGAACAAACACAAAAATAGATGAGCCTCTTTCAGATGGCAGACAGTCTTCAGAATTGTTCAAGGAATCAGATAACGGCAGTTTCAAAGACAGAGACTGCTCAGAAATAGCTGGCACCAACGTTGATAATATTAACCATTTACAAAATAATGTCATATATGAAGTAAGTGATGCAGAAGGAAATAACTACAGTTTTGTAGAAAGTAGAGTTGGGTGGTGGAATGGTGAAAGTACTTTAGAAAGTGCAGAAATTATAATAGAGACATTAAATTCAAAAGATGATGAAGTTCTTGATGAGGTAGGAGATGAAGATGAAGTTGCAGTTAACAGCTGGGATTTAGCAGGCCAAGTGGAAGTGGAAAACAGCACTTTCACATGTCAGGTTTGTGGGGAATCTTTCCCGTCTGAGGATCTTTGTTTAGAGCACTCCAAAATTCATACTGAGGAAGGCTTTTACCCTTGCAGTCTTTGTGGGATGTGCTTCAGCAGTGATCTGGACATCACAAGTCACTGTGAGGAACATAAGGCTGTGGAAAAGAAAGTAAAGGATAAAATTTCCAAAGGTCGTATTATATGTGGCATGTGTGGTAGGAGATTTAACAATGAGAAAACACTGAATGAACATACATGTGGAAGTATGGAGACCAAACAGTTTCGATGTGAGCTGTGTAAGAAAGCTTATATATCTGAAGAAAGACTGAGATTTCATCGCAGGTTTCATGAAGGTGCCAGGCCAAACCACTGTGTTCAGTGTGGGAAGGAGTTCGACAATGAAGGAAGCTTATATTACCATACACGAATGGTTCATGAAGGTGCCCGGCCATTCTGCTGTGAAGAATGTGGCAAACGGTTCTACTCCAATGCAAGATTAGAAGCACATAAACGTGTTCATTCTGGGGAGCGACCTTTCGAATGTGAAGTTTGTGGACGTCGTTTCTATGATCGGGAAACGCTCAAGGGACACTACATCACACATATGTCAGTGAAACCTTTTCAGTGTGATTTGTGTGGTGTGTGCTGTGGCAGAAAAAGCATGCTGAAACAACATGTGCGTATTCACCATTCTGATACTTACATGCCAAAACGTGTGCCATCCCTTATTCACTATTTCTGTAAAATCTGTAATGAAACATTCACCAGCTCATCAGATGTTCTGACTCACAGGACGACCCACTGGGGAACAATACAGAATTTAAGTAGTGTGAATAAGGAGCCCAAACCTCATGTTTGTGAATATTGTGGAAAAGCTTTCTCAATGGTAAACTCACTCGGTAAACACCGGAAGCAGGAACACCCTGATGAGCAGCCTTATGTATGTAGTGTTTGTAGAGAAACTTCTCGAACACTGTATGAAGCCAGAGCTCACAGGAAAACCCACACATCAGCTGAAGAACCAGACGATAAAGAAAAATTAAAGCCAGGTTCAGATAAAGTTGTGACACAGAAGGTATTTATATGTGAAGAGTGCGGTAAGCCTTTACCGGGTCGACGCAAGTTCATGGCACACATGAAGGCTCATCGCATGGACCTACCATTTGAGTGTACAGTATGTGGAAAAAAGTTTACTGAGAAGCAGCGTCTCCTTGTGCATATGCGTTTACACACTGGTGAGAAACCTTATTCATGTAGTGAGTGTGGAAAGCAATTCACTCAATCATCTGCTCTCTACACTCATGCACTGCTTCATACAGGTGAGAAACCCCATTCTTGTGACCTCTGTGGTAAATCCTTCCGCATCAAAGCAGATCGAGACAATCACCGACGCACACATACTGGTGAAAAACCATACCGTTGTGAGTTTTGTGCAAAACAGTTTCGAACAGGCCAAGTGTACTACCAGCATCGCATGATACACACTGGTGAGCGACGTTTTCCTTGTGATGTGTGTGGGAAAGCATTCAAACGTTCACATACACTTGTTGTTCATAAACGAATTCATACAGGTGAGAAACCTAATATATGCGACATTTGTGGCAGGGGATTTCGTCAAAGAACAGATATGAAGAAACATAGGGCCCTACATTCTGCATAAATCAGTGTTGTAGGTGTTTGAGTTGTACTGGTCATATTTTTTTAAAGCAAACTAATACATTTGTAATGTTATTGAAATATAATTGTGTGATAAAATTATACGGTGAGCTATTTCCTTTGTCTCAACATCATACTGTAAGATTTTACAATTTGCAACTGCAGAAAGGTTAACATGACTGCTGAAGTACAAAGATTAACCTTTAATGTTCAAGAGTACTGCGGGTCTTAATCAGGCCTTTCGGCTGTTACTATTCTTGTAATGGTGCAATTCTATTGCATAACTCTTTAATCCTTTTGTGACCAGCAGGACATATATGTCCCGCTGGTCCTTGTAATGGTGCAATTCTATTGCATAACTCCTTAATCCTTTCGTGACCAGCAGGACATATATATCCTGCTAGTCACGAAAGGGTTAATCAATCATAAAAATTAAAACCTACCCTAGACACTACTGTTGAGACTTCTCAAATACCATGTTTCATCTTTAACGTGTCTTGATCCAACATGGCCATAATCAAGGAATTTGTTAATAGTGGGCTGAAGGGTCCAGCAGAGAGACCTGATAGTTTTGAAATAAAAATAAAAAATCTATTTCTGTGTGAATTTCTTTTACGAAATTGCTGTACACCTCAAAGGATTTTATATGTAACACTCACTTCATAAAATTCACATCAGAAAGATGGTGTCTGTTGTTAATTACATATTGTTGCAATCAGGATGAAAAACTTCACATTACTCGTACCTGCAGTTACTTCATCCAACCCTGGAGGAAGTAGCTACAGGCAGGCATTCATTTCTGATGATGCTGCAGACCAATGGACATTTCCACTTCATAAGATAACATAATGGGAACATTGTTTTGAGAACATTCATTGAATTCTGCGTGGTATAAGCCGTTGCCCCATCCTTCTGGAACCACAAGGTGTGGTGTTCAATATCATATTTTAATTCAGGTGTCAGGAAGTTACACAACATATGTATGCAGGAATCTTACATTAACGTTAATGCAAACCCTTCATCTTTCAAGAATAGGAACCAGCCACCCCTAAAAGATGCTAAGCACACCAGAAAATGACCATTGCACTGTCTAAATGTTGCTCATGAATCTGATGGTGATTATCTGCCCAGCAGTGAAAGTTTTGATTAGTCACATAGCCTGAAAGGTGAAAAGTTCCTTTTGGCTGTCATGAATTTTGATGACACAAAATTTATGACACCCAAACGTTGTTCTGATACATTTGTGGTAATTATGTCACGTTTGCTTAAGGCCTGAACTGTCACCATTTTTAGGTATGCAAACTTCAGGCTATAGGCAGTATTCAGCATGTGGTGTGGTTAGGAAGTTTAAGAGCACATGTTCATTTCACAGCTGATTGCTGATGACTTCTGAGAAGCTTGGTGTACCTATTCAGTGTTCTTTGGAGTACTGACAGTAGGTGATTTCCTTGGATGTTTCTTCTTCTGAGAAGAAGCTGTTTCTCAAGCGTTCCTAACCCACAGCTCAATTGTGTTGTGACTAGGAACGAATTCAATTAATGTTTAGCCATCAGCAAAATGAACAAGTTATAACTGCATACGTATTGTTTTCAAAAAAGTTTCCACTACAAATGCATGATTTTCTACAGACCAGTGCTCCAGGGTAACAAAATTTCCTTCAGCTGAATTATATGCATTCTCAACACTGCTCAAATGGTTTAGGGTGCACCCTTCTTTAAAAATAGGTTTCTCTGCCATACCCCATATTAAAGGTATTTGCTTGTCCCATCAGCAGTGTACATGGTTTTGATTTGTATGATTGGCTAAGGTTGTACACGTTAGAAGTGCAACATTACAGGGTTCTTTGGTTCCATCTGCGTGACTTGAACTCAGGGTTAACAAAATTAGTACTGAGAAATGCAACTCTTGGCCATAGGGACCATGCATATGTGCTATTAGAGTAGTACAGTGCATGATCAACAGAGATGTCACTTCCTAAAGGTGAAGAGTGATGAGTAACCATACCAGTCCTAAAAAGGGAGTTTTACAAGATACCAAAATGAAGTACAGGCAGTCCCCGACTTTCATACGCAGTTTACCTGAAAATGTGCGTGAAAGTCGAGCTATAGATTTATATTTGACATTCAGAGGACCGTGCATCCTGATATTTTGCTACAATTAAGCCAATAAGATGCACCAATTTCTCAAATATATTTTTGGAATAGAACTCTATATGTTTCGGACAGGCTTTCTGTTCATCATCAGGAGTGTAGTACTGTGTACACAGCAATAGGTATATGTCATACAGGTTACACTGTCCCAAAACATGTAGAGTTCTATTCCAAAAATAGGTTTGAGAAACTGTTGCATCTTATTGGTTTTATTGTAGGAATACAGATATGTATGTTATAAAGGGGTTCTGTTCCCATTGCTTAAAAGTATGCAAACAATCCTTAGTTATGGGCAACAAACAATACAGCTGTGCCACCAAAGGCAACTGTTAATGTTCCCACCATCACATAAGCAACTATCCTCCACAGGGCTGGATAATGAAATTCATACTTCATAAGCCATTGGTAACACTAAGAACACTCTTCAAAAACATTTTTTATCTACTTCATATTACAATGGTCACACCATTCAACACAAAAATCACACTGTGGCAAGTGGCTCAGCCAAGGAGGAAACTTGGCGGCTTTGAGCAACATCTTTTGACGCGAGGTAGTTGGCACTTTGAATGTTTCACAACAGGTGGCAAAAATGCAGTCAATCAATCACAGATTTGTATTAAATGATCTTCATTTGGAGCATAACGCATTTGTGATCGACATATCATTTGAGGAGGTTGATCTTAAGTTTATAATGTGTTTAGAGTAAGCCTTGGTTTTGTTGTATATTCAGCAGTTAATGTCAACAGTTTAAGAGAATATCATTGTTGTATCATTTATTTTAAAGATTATGTTTGGTAATAATTCTTGTTCTAAAATCATATGATCATACAGTTTTCTTGATGCTGTTGTCTGATTGATTTAAAATATTTTGCTGACAATGTTTAATGTATGATGAATGTGTGAAGGTTCATAATGAATAGAAAACAGTACTGTTGCTTGCAGCAATGCAATGGAAGCAGCAGCAGCAATGCAGATTTGAAATTCTTCAGATTTCCTAAAGAATCCTGTATAGTAAGATTTCATGATTTATGTTAATGATATGCAAAGAATGCAGCTGTCTGTTTTTAGAACAAACAGTATCATATAATGGGTCTTATGCACCAAAAATACATATTTTTAATTTGATATACACTGGGGAGTATACTGTTATTTTAATTCTACACATACCTCATGCCTTATTCATCTCTGTTACTTTATGCAGTTGCTTTCATCACATTGACAAAGAATGTGTGTAATTGACTACATACATGTACACTGTAGTCTACATGACTGACTACCTGAAATTTGAGTTATAAATCAGCTAGCATTGCAAATACAATGTAGGACATTAGCCAATGATTGACACTGTAATTATATTCTGTGTTTTTTGTTTTGTGTGCAGGGGTCAGCTGTGGGCAGACAGTCTGGGTGTCCCGTACAGTGCACAGACTATAAAACACCTCAGCTGGAAGGTTGTATGCAGCCAGCATTTTTCATAGGCTGATTTTACATCACCTAAATATACACTCCTGAACAGAACAGTAGTTCCTACTTTCTGTGCAACACCCTCACACTCACATGCAGCACCAAAACCTATAGAACTTACCTTCCCTATCCCTCCTATGAGTTCCTCATCACCACTTGTTGCCTGTACAGATTACTTTCCTGTCCAGAAACCAGTTAAAACCTGTTCCAAATTGTCCATAACGGCATCCAAAACATTTTCAAGTACAGAGCCCTCCATTACCCTTGGCTGTGTTAACAAAATTGCTTGTGGTGGAGAACTCAGGAGTTTCAGCCTTCAAAATTCTTCCCCAAAGCACAAAGCAAGGCATTCTGTACTAAAAAAAGCTTGATTTGGACAGAGTTGCTGCATTGACACCAATAAAAATGAAACATGATTTAGACCAAAGAGAGTGCCCTTTGCAAGTTTAGGAAGAAGTACAGGGCAAAGAAGCTGAAGGAAGTTTGTCAGTTGGAGAGTAATCCTCTGATAGAGTCTCTTTCATCTTCATTGAATGTAGATACTGGAAGATTGTTGGCATCTATTTTTAGGAGTAGCAAACATAAGGCAGGAGGTGGAGCTACAAAGAAAACATTCTGGCTGTGTCTATCCTAAAGCATAGCCTCAGATCCTATGCATTTCTCTGGTCCCTATTTTCCCTACCTTCTAGAAGAACCTTACAATTACTTCTAAACACTGTCCAATTTAGGACAAGCATTAATGCCCATGTGTTTAGTATTCTCAAGGACAATGTACAGACAATGATAAAGATTTCATCTGTTGTCACATGTTGGATGAGATGTCATTCAGAGAACATTTGCATTTCAGTCAGAAGATTGACTGTACTGAAGGCTGTGAGGACCTTGGAATCCATGGCAGGACAAGCAGTATTGCAAATCATGCCCCGGTCTTCATGCTGCATGGTCTGCATAAAAAGTATGTTAATTTCTTGATGGAGGGTCTTGATGCCTGCCACAATGCAAGACTGTTTTGGAAGTGTGATATCCCATACCACATTCTGAGAAATAAAGATTTGTTTCATGTAGTCTTTAACACAACCACAGTTCTCCATATACTGCCCTTTCTGACAACATGGGTTATTTGTTATTAATAACATGTAGACTAACTAAAGTTATGCCATTATACATCAGCATTTCGTGTTAGCTGTCTGTCTGTCTGAGATCTCATTCCATTTACAACACACATGTTCAGATAGTATGTATGGCATGTGAATTATGGGATGTCGCATTGTTTATGTAGTGGACTTGTGAAATTAATTGTAATTGTACAAGGCCAGCACATAAACAAGAGGTTATATAGTAATTCCTATATAATAAATGATGAATGAATGCAGACAGTTCTCTATAGAGATTTTACAATGCAAAGGAAATGAGATCTCAATTCCTCATGTAAATTGATATGCAAATTTTTTAAATCATGCAATCCAAATTACTCTACATGTTATAAGGTGTGCAGTATACACTGAATCGAAGTTGTCTTTACGACTAGAAGAATTCTTTTTCTGAAGAATTACAGGAATAGTAACCGATTGTGTTATCGAGTTTACTACGAATAGTACTCGGTAGCACAGATCATCTAGTATAGGTATAGGCGCTGTTAGCCTTGCGTCAATGGTTGGCAGCACAAGTAGACTCGTTGCCACGGATTAGCATTGACTTATGAATCTTAACTCTGAGCCATGATCTCACCGGTTAGTCATGCGACGTATTTCAAGCGCTGACCATTCTATATTCATGAAATGGATCAGAGCTCCACGTACGTAATCCGTGATATGTGTAACGACGCCGGCGGTGTCAAGACAATAATCCGTGACGTCAAGTGGGTAACATCAATGGTGGGTTAATGAATATGAATATGGAGTACAGGTGATATGATAGATGACTGAAGAACCTGAAGTGTTTTGGACCTACATGCCTCTAGTTCTTGTTCGACTAGATGAATGCTTCAAGTAGCCCAGTTGCACGGATAAGAGCTTTTCTCTTTTCATACCTTATTGGCGGTGGTGTGGAATGAGAAACATTTTTGGTTTTACTGTCTACACAGGCGAGAAAACATTTTTGGTCAGGAGCGGAGCTGCGTAATTATGCTGCTGATGTTCCCAGATGTACTTGCACTGCGAGAAATGTGACATTTCCGCTTCTGTTCTCCGTGATGTGTTTGGTAGGAGTTACTTGATAAGAGTTTTTAATTATACTTTGAATGCTGTATAATGTTTAACATCATTGATATTTGGTAATTTAGACACCTAAGACTTTCAATTTTGTATGTATAACAAGGGGTTGGTTTGATAACATCAATGTCAATAGATAAGTGTCATTCTCTGTCAACATTCGAGCCACACATTCGGCATATTGGAATAACATTATCTGGTCTAAAATGTTGCTAAGTGAATTCAAGACAAGTATTGTAGTGACTGTTTAGGTTTTATACTTTATGGTTTATGCCAGGTGCTGCATAACTGTGAGGAGTACTTGCTAAGTTATTTCAGAAGGAATTAGGAAATTATCTCAACTGAAACTTCGTATATCATTAATGAGTAGCTGTATATTTCGTACACTTTTGCATATTGTTAATGCTAAGCGATAATGTTATTAAATTTTTTAGTAAGTGATGAGAAAGAGCATAATACAATCACTACTGGTGTTCATTAAAACTGTCTTCAGTATTCTCCAACAAATTATAGTTAGAGCTGCTAAATGTAGTGTGGTGTAATAAAATACCTGTTGTTCCTGTAAAGTGTTCTGTATATGATATGTAAATAAATCCAACAGAAGGGAAAGTGAAGTGTAATACTATGGCAGAATTCTAAATGTAATGAAGGTGGTTGTGTAGGTTCATAAATTTAAGTCAGATGACAGTGAAGTGTACGGAATAACGCATAAATTATCATTAGGGTCAAGCAGTCTTAGAAAAATATACCCTTTTCTCTGAGTCTCGACCCTGATGAGGAAGACACTGTGATCATTCTAAACCTTTGTGACTGTTTACCGGGTAATGTAGCATAACACCCCACATGACTTGACTCTTCAGAGTTAATGGTTCTTTCATCACTTTATCAGTAATAAACATGCAGCACATATTCTATGTTTGTTGAAATTGCCAGTAGTTGTCAAGGTAATTAAAGATTGTGCTTTGGGAGCTAACTTCTGCAGACAAAGACTTGAAAGGAGTATTTTTGTCAAAAATGGTGGAAAATTGAATTAGGTAGATGTAACATGTCACTGTACAGAAGAAACTATAGTGTATTATGCACTGCAGCTAGAATTTATATTTCACATTTTACACAGAAGTGGGCATATAAATTGCGCCTGTCAAAAGTGTGATGGGCGGAGGAATGGATTGATTTGGCTAGGGTAGGGACAGGTGGTGGACTCTCGTGAATGTGGTAATGAACCTCCGAGTTCCATAAAATGCAGGGAATGTCTTGACCACCTGAAGAGCTGTTAGTGTCTCAAGAAGGATTCTGATACATGGAAATGGTTGGTTTAATAAAGGACCCTTTTCCTTCTGGATGCATGATTAGGAATTAGATATTTTGTTTTTACAATAAAAGTGGTATGAATTCATTGTGTGAGCATAATGAAACATGTACAAGGGCAGTAGTTTGGTCAGGAAGCTCTTCTGAATGATAAAAGAAAAAAGAAGATGATGACAGAAGTGAAACAGAATAGATGGATATTCCTTTATGAGATTTGCAGTTTTCACATCACTGTTGCTGAGGATTAAGGTCCTTTGTGATGTGATGCTGTGTCATTGGGTGAGTGGCCCTCAGCACCACGAAGGAACATAGTGCCTTCATCATCAAGGGTAAAGCAGTCCAAGAATAGCAAACTGCTTATCTTTTGAAGAAGAAGGCAGTACATTTCTTTGAGGCTTGGGGATCACTCACCCAACAGCACAGCATCACATCAAAGAAGAACTGAATCATCCTTCTTTTGCAACTTATTTACTTTTTAATATATTTACTCAAGCGTTTATGGTGTCACACATACGTTATTATCTCTTGCATTTTTAATAGCCTTTACTGAAAGTGATTAGACACAGTTGCACATTGCAGGAATAATTTGAGCAGCAGTTGTTGTTCTTGCTTGGAACTCTGTGTTGCCACTACCAAAAGGCACTAATTGACAGCTGTGTTCACATTTATTAGTGGGAGACTGTACAATATAATATTCTTACAAATAAGATGTCTGTAAGGAACTGCAGTTATCAAGTATGTTTGCATGTATGTATGTTTATATTTAACCCTTAAGCGACTAATGTCATATATATATGGAGCACCCATTCTTGATGTTTCTAGATCACACACAACGACGCAGCACAGTCGGTAGGACTCCTCTGGACGAGTGATCAGCTCGTCGCAGAGAC
>Ga0268261_10003371_pt1 | contig 11737 bp, 5 predicted proteins | sample TergutNc150P1_FD_190353 | JGI IMG/M metagenome (GOLD analysis project Ga0268261, IMG submission 190353) | Nasutitermes corniger P1 segment gut microbial community from laboratory colony in Florida, USA - Nc150 P1 (SPAdes) (version 2) | ecosystem: Host-associated > Arthropoda: Insects > Digestive... | reverse complement strand
GACGAGCTGATCACTCGTCCAGAGGAGTCCTACCGACTGTGCTGCGTCGTTGTGTGTGATCTAGAAACATCAAGAATGGGTGCTCCATATATATATGACATTAGTCGCCTAAGGGTTAAAATAATTTATTTCAAAAACCCACTGAACCAAGCCAGACTTGCAGAATGAAGTTGTAACTTTCATGTGATTTGTCTGCTAAAGGAAAATGAGAATAACAGTTACAGAGTGTGTATTTTAAGAAAAAAAATTCAGTTCCATTTTTGAAACTCATGAGAATTTGACAATTGATGATTTGTGCAAAACTATTTTAGTTAATTTTTTATTTTTGTACTGAGCAGTCTCGTGTGCTTAGCAAAGTACAATGGTAACATCGAGAAATATATTTATATAATTTTTGGAGCCACACTTTTTTGGATTAATCCTTCAGATTTTGTACATTTTTGTTGAAGAAAAAGCACATAATATTTGTACAAGTCTTGTTAATTTTGAGTCATAAAATATAATAATCTGTTTAACTTCCTTTCTTATCGGAAAGAAAATTGTCATTCTGTATTACACATATGTAGTTCATCTCTTGATGATATGTCACTTTTTTATGCACTGTCAATTAATTATTTTTCCGGTGGTTGATTTCATGCAAGTGTGTCAAGTTTTAGAGTTAAGATCATAAAGACATACTGTGTGCCTTTAAAAGACATTAACATGAATTGGTACTTGTAACTGTTGCTCTCTTTTTCAGTAGAAAGGAAGAGCATTCCATGCTTAATTTCAGAATGAAATTTGAGCTAGTGTAGCTGCTTACTATTTGAGCTGTCAAAAGTTTAAAACTGACAAACCTTACTTAACTAGTAGCTGTTAATAACCACCTCATTGAAGACTGGGATATTCCCTTGCAACGTATCACATAACTCCTTCATGTATAAAAGATAAGCAAGTTTGACATTTATTAGGAACCTCCTAGTCTGCATCAATTGTACAGGAATTCTGATCTTACTGAAAAAAGAGTTGAGCATTGCACTATTATAGGCATGTGTCACTCTGCCTACACTCCTGTCCCATGCAAAAGGTGAAGTCGCTACACACACCATTAAGGCGTGCAGGAGGAGTGGAGGTATACCTCCAGTTACTTACAGTAGAGGGAGGTGAGAGGCCAGCCGTACCCCCAAGCAAATGGCACCCAGTACCTGTGGAATAGGAGGCTGGATGGGTCCCAGAGCCAGTCTGGACATTTTGGTTAAGAGATAAATCTCCTGCCCTTGCTGGGATATGAAACCCAGAACATCCAGCCCATGGCCTATTCACTATACTGACTACACTATTCTGGCTGCACACTTGTGTCTCACATTGTATCAGCAAAGTAGAATCTTAAGCTGCAAAGTAAAGCAGTTGTCATTTACTAGTAATTTCATTTGTCTAATGGTAAAAGAGCATCTCATTACAGGTTACACCTAATTGCTATACATTTAGTACGTTAAACCTTGTGTGAAGTGCGTAAGATTAACGCATGATGTATAGGTTACGTCTGTCTACTGGTATGTGTGTTTCATCTCCACAGAATTTTATTAAACACACTGTTGTAGTGGAAGGGAGGCTGCACTAGAAGTTGTTGGGCAAAGTCAGTTTTTCCTGTCAGTGTAATGTAACTGTGGTCCTGGTTATATGAAAATCAAGTGGAAGTTACCAAATCTCTCAGAAGTGTGTCATACGAAGTTAAGTGTACATGACATTAAATATAGAATCTTATTTATATTTTTAACTTTTATTTTAAACATTTTTAGGTGACATATATCTTAACTAAATTTAAGAACAAATTATTTATGCATCTGTGCTGTTTTTTAATATTCGTACGCTTAGTACCTTTGACATCAGTAAAGTTGTATATGAAGATCAAGGTCAGTAAACAGCACATTTCACAAATAGTACATTGGGGTACAAAATGTAAGCCTTTCCACCCCTGTTGAACCCACCAAGAACATCTGCAAGTGTATAATTTTACTAGTTGGTTAGATACGTTAAGAGATATAGATTTCTAAGTGCCCTGTCTACAAAATATAAGAGAATAAGAACAGCATAATATATAAGATGCATGTAAGGCTGAACATTTGCTTGCTTTCTTGCTTTGCTGCCACCTAACCTAACCCAATGTACGACATTTTGTTGGTTTCCCTGTATTGTATGTACTTATGGTGTCCAGCCACAGCCACCATGTCAGCACCCACCACTGCCCAATATTAGTGTAGAAAAGTATAACAGGGAAGTGGACTACCAGGAACATGACTGGCATTTTGTCCCAGCACTTCCATTTGAGTTATCTGGTCAGGCAGTCCTTTGTGGTACTAATGGAGACATAAATGTAATTTTATATCAAGTCCATTCCCAAGTTATTCAAAGGAAAAATATGATGGATTACTGTTAATGTAAGTCACATCTGTCTGGAAGTAATCCATGCAAACGGGTGTCTTTTTTTTTAAAGAATATTCTGTATTAGTTTTCTTCAACAAACAAAAATTAGTTTCATTCAAAATTTGTGACTTTCAAAATTGCATGTACTTAGCTACATTTTTTAAATTAGTACTCGTATACCTAATCTTGTGTGTGTGGGCTGATAGTGTATGTAGTTATCTACACAGCACACAGCTTCATATGACAAGAGTCATGAATGATGTAGTAGGAGGGTCTGAAGGCAACTCATGGCATATTCCAGTTGTTACATGTAAGGACTGAGGAAAAATTAAAACTGCCTTAATCTGGGTAGCCAGTCTTTATTCAATACCTATTTTTGGTAGTATTTGTTTTGTATGCACATAATAAAATTGTCTCACTAAAATTTATGTGTTGTTAAGGATCTCTGCTGGCATGTACATATCATTAACTTAAGCAGGAATACTTATTGAACCAAGGATTGTCCTGAGGTTTCATTTTATTGACAGATATTCACTTGTAACAAATATATTAGTGAAAGATCAAGTGACACAGCCTAAGCTTCCTGGACATGTTCCCTACTTACTACAACCATCATGTATGTTAGTCACTGTCAATGTTGACAACCGTGCTTGCCCCTTGCTTAAAATGCACATAAAACACACTACGTATATTACAATAATATTAATGTTTGTAGTCATCAATTATGCTTTTATACAAGTATAACATGTATACATGTGTGTGTGTGTGTGTGTGTGTGTGTGTGTGTGTGTATGTGTGTGTGTGTGTGTAACAGCATTTTGGTGTGTTGATTGCATGTACACTTGTACCCATTTCTATGCAGTAATGAAAGTAATGGCTCCCCTATTGTGGATTGCTTGCCCAAACGAATTGTGTCAATTGTAGCTAGACGTGAATTATTTATAACATTTATCTCCCCATTTATATTTAGACCAAACATTGTATGCATTTGAAAATGTATGATGTTTCAAATTTAAAATAATTCTGATTTAAGTAAGGTACTTCAGTGGCAGCCCTTAGTTTTAATGGTATTGAACTTCCATGTTGTATTATCACAGTAAAATTTAACCAAGATGGCCATGAATGTGTGAGTGTGGTGTATGTTCAGTTGCTTTCAATGTCCCTTGTTAGTGTGTGTAAATACAATCAGATTATGAATTTTTTTTTTCAGGGAAGCATAATGTGTTATACAAAGTATTTGATTGTACATCATCACAGGAATGGATTGGGTGTTGTCTAGTCCTGCTTGCTTCAGGAACACAATCAGAGAAAATACACCCATCATTGCTGTGTGACTATAAAGAGGAGGGCTCAGCTTTTGGAATATATTACATTCAAGTGAAAATCATATGTTCTTTTTTTCTTACTGTTTCACTTTATTTCTTTTAATTTAATACAACTGATGCTTAAATCTTGATATTTAATATTCATAAATACTGTTAATTCCTAGTAAACAGTCTGACATAAATAACATTAAAAATTATCTATATTCATAAGCACTGCACCATGAAGTGCATGGCAGCATGGAGGTACATTTCCATGTCAGCATCATGTAGGGGTGAGTGTTTGGTTCAATTCTTGTTTAATTTTCCAACATTATTTTAATCCTAAATCAAAAATGCCTTTGGTATTTCTACTTCTGAAGGGTTCTGGATTTGAAGAATGAAGTTCAAGAGGCATTGCAGTTTCTATTTGGCAAACGGCAGGAACTTAACAGTGACCAGTATACCTGTGAAATTCTTCCTTAAAGTGCAGTGAAAATGAAAAGTTTGGTGCAAAATAAAAATGTGCAGTTCATTGTCATGTTCGTAGTAATGTCTGTCCAAACGAGTTCTTTTGATTAATACACTCATGTGAACATATCACAAAAATTCTTTATGTATCACTTGGTTATTAAATTCCTTTAGATGGCATGAGAATGACAACACATTTTCTCCCCTTCTGTCTCCCCATTTACTAGCTTTTAAACCTTGGAATTCTGGAAGAACCCAGCCAATAAACATTATTTCTCTGTTTTGTAGTTAGATAGCAACCTGCAGGAGGGGCATACTAATTCACTTTGTCCTTCCTTCTGTCTGTCATTTGTTACTAAATACTGTTTTTCTGATTTATTCACAGCAGAAGAAGGTGCAGGAATAGCAGCTGGGGATGTAACACAGACTCTTCACCACACAACTCAGACTCGAACTGGGTATATTTTAATTGAATTTTTATCAATCAATTGCCATGCTGTAGTAAATTCTTTGGAGTCTTTCATTGAAAATAACTCTGCCATTTAGGAAATCATGTTCTAATCCAGCATAAGAAAGTCTTGGAAAACAGATTGAAAGAAAGTAAATTGGAATTAGATTGATTTATGTTGTATTTTCAAATAATGTGACCTCCTGTGTTAACCCTGAAATAAGATTTTATTTCTTTGTTGCTCTGAGGTTGAATCTTCTAAATGAATTGTTTAATTTGGACCAGTTTGAAATAAGCAGGTCCTCTCTCAGTTCTTTAAAGCATTATATAATGACCCTGTTCATCATTCAAGAATAACATCGCAGTTTTTTGGGCTGAGTCTGCAATTTTGACATGCAAGACTAATTTGAAAGCAGTCATTGGTTCTGTTACAATAAATGTACTTGAGATGTGTTCCATTATTCAGTAGTAACATATCAGCATGCTGTTTGGTTGAGGTTCAAAGTATTGTATGAAGAACAAAATACATTAAAATTGTGTATGCCGTTGTGAGGGAAACGTATACGATGCGTATATTTTGAAATAAAAAGCCGGTGACATGCTGAAATGGAAGTAAAGTCTTTTGCCAGAATTTAACATTTTAATAACTGATATTTTATATATAAATATTCACAGGATCACCTAGTTGTATTGTTGGTTAGGTGTGTAATGTTGTATGTATGGTAAAAATTAACCTCAAACTGACTGAACTACACACATGTTATGGCTAAAATATTATGTTGCAACTTACGGAGTTACAGTATTGATATTTGTCGTAATACTTGTGACTCTCTGTAGTTACCATTTTCCCACCACCTGATAAGATCGCATCTCAAACACACTTTCTTCCTGTAAAGTTGCATTGTTGATGTATATGCCTTATATTGATGTACGTCACTTCCTTAATGTTTGACGTAATTCTTTTTAACTGTGCACAGCACCAAATTTCTAATGAATTGTATTCCAAATTATTCTTTTATTTGATGATATAAAATGTAGCAAGGACCATGGCTAGAGATCCATTCACCATAAAAGTCCTGCATCTTTTGTCTCTGTAGTGTATTGTCCAATGTATATACCATGCTAATTGAGGTGCTGACAATACAAAAGCTGTCCCAGCATTTTTAACTTCAGTGTGGAAGAAATAAGCCATAGAATATTTTAATATTGTCAGAGACTGAGGAAAGTCTTTTCCTGATAGAGATTTGAACTTGGTACCTTTTAGGTGTTTAACAGAGGAACTGTATTTGTTTTATTCAAACCAACTCGTGCACTCTTTTTAAAACACATTCACATTCACATTTAAAACTCTAAATTGTTAAAAATGTTTGTAAAACACATCATTAAAACCCTACATGTTTCAGTCACAATTGTTTGACCATCTTCAGGAGGTCATCTTTCGTGCTTAGTGATGTTACTACCTCCTCTGCTTGTTTGCGTTTTCAAGTTGCTTATTTTGTATGTGGCTGTATGTTGTCTATGTGTGTGCGTGCCTGATGTACTTGTCTATGGGATGTTTGGTTGTGAACTGTCATTTCACAACCAAACATCCCACAGACAAGTACATCAGGCACACACACACACACATAGACAACATACAGCCACATACAAAATAAACAACTTGACGACACAAACAAGTAGAGGAGGTAGTAACAGCACTAAGCACAAAAGACGACCCCCTGAAGATGGTCAAACAATTGTGACCGAAACATGTAGAGTTTTAATGATGTGTTTTACAAACATTTTTAACAATTTAGAGTTTTAAATGTGAATGTGAATGTGTTTTAAAAAGAGTGCATGGGTTGGTTTGAATAAAATAAATATAACAACATGCATGGTGCAAAAGTAAAGAGAGAGGAACTGTAGTTTATGTAATGTCATAAAAATTAGCGAAGCCACTGATTTAGTTGATTTATTGAATGACGGTGATCATGAATGGTTAATTGAGAAGAGTGTGTCCTGATGAAAGTTACTATCCCAGTCTTTACCCAAGGAAGCAGAGAGACACAATGAAAACTGTGTTCATGTGCTTGTAATCAGAGTCTAGCTTGTGGTTAAAATGTCACAACTGAATGACACTTATTGCTCTGTCAGCATGTTTCAATTTATGTTGCAGAGTTGTTGATGGTGGAACAGTGACTACAACCACAACTACTACTGCTGCTACTAAAATAACTAAGGAACAGGGTGATGTGCAAGAGCACCTTGAGAAGTCCATAGAAGCAGATAAATCAAGAAAGCCAGAATAAATCATCACACCTTCAAGATTATTTGCAATTCCATGTTGTTAGCATAAGTCCTAACTACAATGCTTCTCACATTTGGAACTGCTTTGGTACAGGTTGAAGATAAGGTAGTGTAAAAGATAACACTGTCTAGGAATTTAAATGAGTTCTGTCATAAATAAATGCTATGTTGTTGCTATACGGGTGGTGTAGTTCATGTGAGTGTAGGGATCAGTAATTATTTTTTTACTCTTGTACAGATTTCATGTAATATTTCTGAGAATCTCCATTTGGCACGCATGTTTAAAGATTCATTTACCTTAGTGGTGAACGGCTGCATTACTGTTATGGAAAATGCATCCCGTCTACTGAGACATGGCACCAACCTCAGAAATTTAAATTTAATACACTGAAGTGTTTATCATGGTGCACACCATAAAATGAAGCAAAAGAACCCTGCAGTAGTAATTCATAATATTGTACATCATTGCAGCTTCCAGTCGTGCTAGACATAACATGTGAAATTACATGCATCCATATAGTTTATTTAATGCTGGTTCAGATTTGTATCCTGACTTGTGAGCTGCCAGAAAGATTTTCAACAGTATAGACTGATGTCTGAGAAATTATGTAAGATTACTTAGAGCAAGTGGGACACACTAAGAAACTGTGCTTTATGTTGCTGTTTATATTATTTAAGCCGAAGGTATTCTAATGGGAGCTTTGGGGGATCACTGCTCATGTACTGTCCCTCATTGTTAGGTTTATGTAGATTACATAAACCTAATTCTTTGTATTCTGTACTTAGCATTGGGTACAGTGTCCAAAAGAATTTGGTACCACATTCAGTAAATATACTTTTCAGTCTTTTATTTTTACTAAAATTTATGCTGCCACTATGTCAGTGTGTAGAAGACAAATGTGTGTTATACAAAGAAATGACAGATGATGCAGGTTCCACTTTTTAATCTCTATGAACCATAAAGGGGAAACCTAGATGACCAGAGCAGTTCCAGCTATGCAGCTATTCTCACAATGATCTGTACAATAAATAAATAGGACATACTTGTCATTTTGTACTGATGATATTGTGTAGCAACTCCGCAAACTGACTTACATTGATGCATTCTCTTGGAGGAAACAGTGCCAGTACTATTGCTGGAGTTAGAATTGTGTGTCCGTAGTGCATATCATTTTTTGTTGAATGTGATTGAACCTGGTGTAAAGATCCTGAATAAGTAAATTAGGGTTGGGTCTTATGTTAATTCTGTCTCTTCCCTCCACAACCAAATGAAAATTGCTTATGTTTCCAAAAATCTCACATAATTTATATGTTCGAATTTCAGTGTATAGCAAAACATGCAAGTTAAATCCTGCTCTGTAATGAGGAGTGGAATGGTGCAGCACTGTATGAACATGAATTAAATATCTTAAAATTATGCCTACAGAATTCAAGTTGACTGTGGAATGTTGGAATTCTTCTTAGCAAAGAAATACACTCATTTAATTACATTTTGTATTATCCTTCAATGTAATTTTAGCACATGAAGTAATAAGTGATTATTACTAGACTCTAACTTCCCAGCTTTATACATTAGAACCCTAAAAATCTTATATCCTGTTCACAAATAGAGATCTTCATATGACACTGCTAGGGTTTGTTGTTGTTGTTGTTAATAATGGAAATAGTTTTCAGCCATCTGGGAATGTTGCACTTATAAAATTCAGCATTTGCAACATAACTGAACAATCACTTGCCTCACTTCCTTACCTAGTCATACGTTCATGGGGCTCTGCCATTTTTTATATGAGGTACATAGTAAAATAGTATTAACGGAGGTTAAAATCAATTACCCAAAGAGATGTTTGTTCCATATTAAAATTCTGATTATTACACATGGCTGTGAAGGTGAACACTTGGACAGTATATATTACTTAATACAGACAGTTATTTGAAAACAAAGTAGCAACTTTTTGGTCAACAGTAATCTACAGTTGCTGATTTGCTAGTCAAGTTATAGGTTTTAATATCTTAAAAATGTATGTTGAGTTATTATTGCAGTGTACCAGTGCATCTGTAAATTTTGACTCCACATTTTAATTTCAGTTTAAATATATGCCTTAATTTATTTGTACAGGTTTAAATAGTGGATAATTTAGTTCAGAATTTGAGACCAGACGTCAGTGGAGAACGACTGTCAACCTGTCAGCCTGACATGAAACACACATACATAACTTGAAAGTTACACACTGTGGAGACTGTATACTCTTCACCAATGTAAAAGAAGCATTCACCATTGTAGGGAATGTTTATCATATGATGCTGACAGTAGCATTAACTTTGTCGACGCAAGACTTTACCTCACACTGTTGCAGTGTTGTGGGCTGGAGATGTAAAAACAGTTTATTATAAACCATCTTCATAATTAGACAGTCCAGAAAGTGGATCCATCTTCTTCTGGAAAAAAATGTATACGTCATTTTAGTGTCTGTTTTGATGTGTATTTATCAGAGACTTACTGGAATAAATAAGAAGATTCCCTGACATGAAAATGGCCATTTCGACTGAAGTTGACTGTTACTACAGGGCAATTCTCATGACCTTATCAATAAACACGTTTATTTCCTTGTAACATAGTCACCTTCACAAATATTGCAAGGAATAGTGAAGACAGTTTCTTTACCTGATACACAACATATATATTAACCACACATTACTCTGTAATGATATTAACTGCAATGAATACACAATATAATTGCATCTATAATAATACAAAGAGACTTCCCCGACGTGATGAAACATGCATAACACTAGTGCTTGAGAAATGTGTACAGGTAGGATTTCTTCAAGTTGTAAGGGCTGGATCATATCATATCTCTCAAATCTGGAGGGTATTATGTATTACGGCTTCATATCTTAATGGAGATGATCCATGGAATGGTAGTCTGTGTTCTTAATAAATACAGTTCCACCATTTGGTGGTTATCATCTTAATGATGTTCATTATGTGAATAATCTGTCACTAGTATCATAAGCATGTTGCTTATGACAGACTCAACTCGAATAATTAAACCAAAGATTGGGATGCAAAAATTTATCTTTGTGTTTGTGAAGTTTTGGTGTGTGATGATGACACTTCTAGTCAGATAAAGAATCACAGTATAATTATACTTAATAAATATATTGAGGGTAATTAGTAATAACCTTCAACAACTCATAACATGTAATTGACAGGAAATTAAAAATATATATGTATATATTATATATGTATACTTGTATGTATGTATGTATAAGGCGAATTGTGCAGAATGATATAATGAAAATATGCAAACAGGCTTCAGGTACTTACATACAACAGTGGAGTGAAAATGTTCAATGCCCTTGCCACAGTATTGTTGCTGCAAAGTGTATATCTCATTGAAACATGTTTGTGGTCATGAAAATACAACACCATTCAATAATCCTTTGCTCTTATTCATTGAAGCAGCAGTCATGAAAGATTTTGTGGTCAATACTGCTGTTTTTTTTGTGCTTATCCCTTGAGGTGCCACTGAAGTTGTGAGCGTTATAATCTTGTCCATTGTAGTGTCTTTAGAATCATCACCCATTAATTTTTTAATTAAGTTACTATGACACCTGCCAAATTGCTTTTCATACTCAGTAATGTTTGAATGTGTAGTGCATAATCATTGCTATGAATTTTGAAAACTGCTTCAAGCTAGATACAGCTTTAGTATGCAAATATTTGCCGACTGAAATTTTCTGCAACAGTTCTATATTGTCCACATTTCTTGAAATAGAGGAAGGGTATGTGTCAGCATGCAGTGGCCATGTTCCTCTAGAGTTTGGCTTAGCAGCACGAAAGCATAAACGTAACTTTCAAAAAGTTGTATTTTGTGCTTACCTAACAACTCATTTAAATTTATCATTATTTTTTCTTAGGAAATGTGATAACACTATTTTACTCCATACTTGTATGAGACTCGTACTAACTCTTTACAAATAATTGTTGGATTTATTCAGGAACTGTTTGAATATTGTTAGAACATGTCAGGCTACTTAACATCTGTTATTATTTTCTTCCAGATATTACATAGAATGTATCTTAGTTGTACAAGAAAACTTGCGGCATAATATACTTAATAATAATCAACATTTAGCTGATGAAATAGCTTATTGAAGGTGGAGGAAAAGAAAACAAAAGTATTGTTATTTTTGAAAAAGATTTTTCTTAGCTATTGAAATGTATTTATGATGGACTGTGCTTCATTTTTGAATGGACTTTATCATCATTATTACAATTATCAGTAACAATATACTTGTCTTGAATGAATGTATCTACAGATTGCTGCCAGTGTTTTTATTGGCTGAAGAAGATGAATGTGTTACCAGGTAAAATAAAGCTTACATAAGTGCCAGAACATTGAGTAGTTTATCTTCAGCATTAGTGTCCTAAACAATTCCATCTCCTTTTTGTTCTTCTCGCGTGCATTATGGGCTGTTAGTCCAATTTCAACGCCTCACTTTTGCCATATTTGCTGTCTTTGATAACATTCTTTTAGCATTCATTCATTCATTTATTATGCATTCTGTTAATCCATACAAGGTCAGTATAACCCATAGGATATAGAACTTGTCATAATGCAAATATGATATAGACATACAATAATTATATCCTATATACATTTATAATAAATCCTACAAAACACAAGAATCAAAAGCACAGCATTCCCAATTCCCTCATATGTATATAGTATATTATGCCATCAGTCATAACTGAATGCACATAAGAGTAATTTAGTGTTCTTGAATTTTCCCTTGACAGTAGAGAAGTAACAGTAACAACACA
>Ga0268261_10003370_pt1 | contig 11738 bp, 3 predicted proteins | sample TergutNc150P1_FD_190353 | JGI IMG/M metagenome (GOLD analysis project Ga0268261, IMG submission 190353) | Nasutitermes corniger P1 segment gut microbial community from laboratory colony in Florida, USA - Nc150 P1 (SPAdes) (version 2) | ecosystem: Host-associated > Arthropoda: Insects > Digestive... | reverse complement strand
AAAAAAAAATATATATATATATATATATATATATATATATAGTAATTTTCGTGTTTTTCTTTCCTCCGCGGAAATATTTTAATCGGAAGCTGCTTATTTTTTCCATAATTTGCCTGAAAATCACGCGGTAAGTTTCGAAGACCTGTCCACGTTGTCGAAAAATTCATATGTGTGATGTATTTTAATTCGTGGGGCGATGTTGCAAATCTGCAAAAAGCGAAGTACGAACCCACGAAAAACGAGGTTCGAGTGTGTTTGTTCGGTGAAATCTTCAAACTTGACGAAACAAAGACCTTCCGTTCTGTAGTGCCGTAAGTTGGAAGTTCACAGAGTTCACTGAAGACGGTACTTTTGAGTGAAAAACGTGTTTCTGTTTATAAAAATTAGACTTTCTTTAAAGAAACATTACTTTACTACAGAAAGATTAAAAATTTGGGAATCAAACATTTGGACCTTCCATTTGGGCAGTTGCACCATTGATAATGACGGTGACTTTAATGTTAGCAGCTCTTGCTATATCTTCGAAAAAAGAAAAAGTAGGGACCACACTTGGGCCTTTATCTTCATTTGTAATTTAATTCTTCCAACCTGAAATGTTCACGCTTGATTTATTATTAATAATTTTAGAATTATATCAAAGAGGTGTGTGTGTGTAACGTTTCGGAGAAATATACTGCCTCCATCCTCACGGTTTGCTTCAACTCAGAAAATGTAGATGTACCCCAGAAACGTTCATACATATATATAGATTGCCGCAAATGTCACAGCTCTTACATTTTTGCGATAAATATTGCGTCAGACACGCAAGTGGTAATATAAATTATCTTACCGACTACGCTGCGGAAGCCAATGTGACGTGTTTCCATTGATACTCTTAGCCATGCGGAACCCTGCCCGGAACCAATGCTCTCTTCCGTGACGCCCCAGTCTAAACCGTGATGTTCACAAATGTTGGAGAGGCAAGAGCAGGTATGACCTGTGCGGACTGTGAAGTGCAACAGTCACAGATCATCTAGGCTCAGTTTCGTTCGCAATAACATTGAAATTTATACTTAGACAAAGAAGAAATAAGGCCGTTTTGCACACTAATCTCTGTACGTGACCCGTACACCTTACTGACACCCTTGGTCGAAATCGGAAATTCTTGCCGCTAGTTCGCCTGTGTGGGGTCAGATGTCTCTGATGCATGTTCTCTCTTGCGCAATAAAGGTGCCAGGATGTTAATGGAGGTGTTGATGTTCACGTTTGTACGGGATAGACATGTGTTCGCTTGGTCTATGTTCGTTTGTTCGTACATTGACCCGAGCGGTAATTTGCATACCAAATCGTTCTGAAAATTAAGGAGCGATTGCAGAATCACGGGAAAAAGATTGCTGCCTCCCAGGTAGGGATCCGCGATAGCGGTATATCAGTGATGCTAGGGAATGGTAGAAACGGTGGGGGGGGGGTTGTGGCGTAAGGGAAGTGATGCACTAGCAGAGAAAAGTGGTGCGTCCTAATCTGAAGGGTGGGATGCCGAAGAGGGGAGTGGACCACACGTGGATGCCCACGTGGCGCGATCAGAGGAGCGAGGCACGTCCAGTTGGTGTTTGCGACGATGTGAAGGAATTGTAGGAATAAATGTTTTGAAACATACAAATAGCGTAAAACTCATCTAACCTTTGTCCGTCCTCATATTTTAAAATATAAAATATCTTACAACCTATCTATTTTTATTCCGCAGTTGCGGAGAATGAAAAGTTAGCGTAAAAGCATGTGTGTAAAAATGAAAACCCGATGAAACGACAAGGAAGTGAAAATTTTTAAATATACAAATAGCATAAAACCTCTAACCTAACCTTTGTCCGTCATCCTAAAAATAAAAACCCGATGAAACGAGAAGGAACTGAACAACTTGAAATACACAAATAGCATAAAACCTCTAACGTAACCTCTGTCCGTCGTTATAATTTAAATTCGAGAAATAACACGTAATCGATCAAATCGTAGTAAAACCCTTCAACCCTTCGTCCGTGTTAAATTGCTCCCCTCCACGACTGCAGGGACGTCCTAAAAATGAAAACCCAATGAAACAAGGAAGTGAGCAATTTTAAATATATAAATAGCATAAAACCTCTAACCTAACCTTTGTCCAGCGTCCTAAAAATGAAACCCCGATGAAACGAGAAGGAAGTAACAATTTTAAATATACAATAAAACCTCTAACCTAACCTTTGTCTGTCGTTATAATTTAAATTCGAGAAATAACATAAAACCGATAAAATCGTAGTAAAACCCTTCAACCCTTCGTCCGTGTTAAATTGCTCCCCTCCACGACTGCAGCGACGTCGTGTTAAATTGCTCCACGATTGCAGCGACACACGTGTTGGTTAGCGGCGAATCAGTATTTCGTCGGCAGCCATGTTTTCCCGTCATTCGGCATCGTATCCCACATTAATTGCAAGGCCTACAGATAAAATATTTATCAGACATTTATTACTTGTTGAAAAATGTGTGTCCTCTTTAAACAGTAATGATAACATGTTATGCGAATGTTGGCCCGATAATTTGTTCGCACTTTTTTTTTGTAGATGGTTAACAAATTTCCTATACGTTTCCGTCACCAACTTATATTGTAATATTTAATTGGAGTAACATATTCCCTATGTAATACATGCTACAAAAGTGGAACAAAATTAAGATTTGGAGACACATTCAGCGTCGTCGAAGGATAACTTCGAATTCGTAGCAGTAAAATACGAACAGGAACCCTTACAACCGTTATGTGCCCATAATGTATCAAAAACAGAGGTGAGATGAATCATTTTGGTTTTGTGTTTTAATTTTATCTGGTACTATTTTACCCACTTTTTATAAATAATGAAGTGTGGAAGTGTGTAAGGAAATTTTAAGAGTTGAGAAGAAATACATGTCCCTGTTTCTGAAGACAATCTGTGTTTATTAGAATGGTAAATATTTGTTCATTGCTTTATTTTAAGTGTTTGTAAACTTTCTATTAAGAGTGTTAATTTTATCAAATATAGATGCATTCATTAGCAGCCACAAGTCCAAAGAATAATGAAATTTGCCATACATGTAGCTGGGGGTAATTTGTGTGTACAGACTTTGAAATCACATAAGAAAGGTCAGTAGACACAGAGAAGTATCATCTTCAAATTTCATAATTGGTAAACTTGTGTCTGCATGTTGTTGTATATGCATGTTGGGAACTGACAATCAATGCATTCCACCTGGGCAGGTACTGAAGTGAATGTTGCCGAACAGAAGCAGTGAGTGATTTTTCAATAACTGGGGTGATAAGATGTACAGCAGCTGAGAAGAAACAACAGACTTTATGTTGACTCACCTGTGACACACAGTTATCTTCTGGTTGAAGTCTAAGTCTTAGGAAGTATCATGAAATGATATTGCCACATTTATGAAATTAAATTGTCAAGGTACTGTCACGTATGTCAATACCTCTCTTACACATGACAATACCTCTCTTACGTATGACAATGCCTCTATGTATATAACATTACATACAACCTGTGTAGCACAATACATATAAGACCTGTTAAGTAACACCTGTATATAACAATGTGAATTGAGGGCTTACTGTTTCCTCTCAGACATGATGCACTGCAGGGGTTATGTAGAACTGAGTCACGAATTATTAAGGAGAACATGAAATGAAGCAGCCATGGCCAGTGGCATATTTTTAGGTACTGTCTCAAGTGTACGTATGCTACCATGAAGGTGTCTAACATTACGGCATATGCCAACATGTGCTCACCCTTTTTCGAGTCGGCTTACTACGTCTAATTTCTCTTCAAAACTGATTGTATTTCACTGATTTTTCACTTGAATTGCACTAGGTGATGAATGTTTATGTTTCTCACTTGTTTTGGTAAAAAAGTCAATGCTGTTGACAGGGGAACTTCAACAGCCCAGTGATTATATCACCAATCCATACATATGACTGATGGCCTGCATTGACATCACCTTTTGTTAGTCTCCAACACAAGACATTTGCAGCCACTGATTGTGTATGCCAAATCATATTAAACAGAAGATTACTGTGTACCATCTAGTCAAATTGTGTAAATTCAAAAAGTGGTGTAAATTTTCGAGTCGTGTTAAAGTGAAAACATGCAAAAAGAAATTGCATAAATTGAGACCTGCTTGTATACCAAAATTAGAGTTGCACAGACAATTTCCCATTTTTGTTAAGGTCTCATCTGACAAAATGTCCAAACTTTATTCCTGCTATTGATATACACAGCCGAGCATTTTCCTGTGGGACATGGAAGGAATGGTCCACAACAAAAGCATCAGGATGAACTTTGTCATCAGTGAACCTCTGGTTAGGCTAATGATTCAGTTCTTTTCAAAAATTCTCATTCACATTCACTTGATAAAATGGGGCAATTATTCCGAGTGATTGTCACATGTAGCCTTTTCAGAAATTTACTCTTTGTCAGATACAAAATGTGTGCATAGTGTCTGTCTCATTTAGTAAGTCCCATTGACATATTTCTAATTTCATTTTACCAAATGGAAGTTGAGTATTATGTTTTCAGCCCATTCTGCTAAATCAGTATTTTCACTGTGAACAAACTCAAGATGATTTTTCATGTTCATGTTAAAATCCAGTTCTAAGGGCTTCTGACAGTAATGTAATGCCTGGGTAGGAGTGGGTGCAGACGTTGCCTACCCTGCTGTAGACATTCTAGTTATCAAACAATGATATGGTAGAACGTAGCTGCCACCAGCCAAGCGTACCTGGTGAGATTCGAACGGGGTAGTGTAGGAGGGTGTAGTGCAATCACAATGACAGACCGTAGGTTGTAGAGGTATAATCTATTTAGTGGGTGACTAATGAGAGTATGTACAAAATTACAAGATGAGTCTGTGCAAGACAGCTGTACCACCTCTGTATATTCACGGTAAATGGGTAGAATTTGGAATAAGTAATAAATGTCAAGAGTATAGATTCGTGGTTCTGGCAGATACCTCAGCACGACTTACCTCCGAGCAGTGTGAGACCGATGAGGAGTGCTACCATTGTAGAGCAGCCTGCTGATGTAATCTCGAAGTGCCTGTCGAAATGCAGAGAGTGGTGCTATAAGCCAGAGTCACAAAGAAGACCGAAATAATGGTCTGGGCCGAAATGATGGTTCAGGCCGCAATGCCTCATGAGTAATTTCCCCAAGAATACATACAGAGGCGGAATGCTGAGATAAGCATTCCATGAGTAAAATAACCTTGGTTGCAATAAGCAACGCTACAAGTGGACACAACCTTGGAATTGTGACAAACTGTCAGGTATTTGCTGATGCTACATGTGGGTTACCAAATAAACTAAATTACAAGAAAGTTGTCATACAATCCCAAATATTATGGAAGCGACATAGCACATTCCACGTTCATTATAATAATGTATTGTTTCTGTAACAAGTGATGGGATAAACTGGATAATCTTTATTTCTGAAAGGGGTGGCTTTGGCTGTTAATTCATAATAAGGACCTGGGGCTGTTTGTCTTCATGACTCATGTTGTGCTCTTGCAATTGAAGTCTGAATTCAGGCAACTTTTGTACATGAAAATTAGAGCCAATAAAAAGTCCGTGGCTGTAATTCTTTGCTGTAAGCCCTGCTGTGCACTTCTGTTTGTCGTTTCACATAAAATCATGCTGTGCATCTTTGACATATTGTACAAAATATTCATAGTTTTGCTACACAATTGACACTGAACATAATGTGAATGACACCAATGGCATGCTTAAAATTGGGCCAGTTTGTAAACATTTTTGACCCTCCAGCAAGTTTGCACACAGAATATTTTATTTTTTTACATCTGATACAGGACATCAGTGATTGTTTTATATATGTTCATTGTTGATCAGATGGTATTTCTGATCTGTGATTAGCAAAGTTCCACACACTTAAAGGAGTAAATTTGTCCTCCGGTATTTTAATGTCACTCTTATTCTTTATCACGACTTCGTTGCTGCATGTGACACAATATTTCAAGTAGTGTTCTGTCATGCTGTAATACTGAAGACAGACAAGGGAGGAATAAAATATTTCTTTCAGTGCAACACTCTGAAATTTGACACAGAATGCCAGGTATAGGTCAATGAATGTCACCTTAAAAACAAGAAAAAGATGGTTACTCTTCATTGCTTGTGTACATGAAGACACAATGACACATTCTGATTAATGAATGCAGAGGATGTATGGGTAATCCCAGGTATAGGACAGTAAACTTGATGTTCACACCAAATGGGTCAGTCAAGGTAGGATATTAACTTACTTGAGTAAACATGTGCCTGTGTCACTCAAAAGAAAGGTGCCTGTTTTATGCACCACAACGTAATAAGTACTGTTCATACAAAATGAAAACTTCCATACTGGTTGATGATTCCCAATCGCCAGATCATTAAATGAAACAGGGATGATCCCGTGCAACTGCCAACAAATATGATGGGGTTTACTGAGTTACAGTGTTGATGACTAATCTGTCTGTGATACATGTCATTTACAAGAATTTGTCCAGGATGGCAATGGATAAGCATGTTAAATTCTTTACTTTCCTGCTACATAATTTCTTAGCTCTGCATTTTTATTATTTATCTTCTTACTGTTTTAATTTGTCATCTGTTTATGTGATATGCAGTAAGTGACTTGGAACTCTTTCTGTCACAGTATGACACTTGGATTTTGCCTAGGCACTTGATAGTAAAATTTATACACAACAGGAATTTTGAAGTACAAATGAAACTTCTCCAATTTAAAGGATTATGAAACAGCAGAAAATTCAGTACCATACCTGCTGTACGTGTGAGAATGGCATAGTATAGTGGGAATAGCAAATTGTTATGGGCCGGACAGTCTGTGGTTTGAACCCTGGTGGGGTCAGAAATTTTCTCTTCTCTTACCCATCCAGACCAGTCCTGGAGCCTACCCAGCCTCCCCTATAATGTTTATTGGGGCTTCCCTGGGAGAAGAGCGGTCATTGCATGGCTTTGACCACCCATCCCCTTCTAGTGTTGAGACTGAAAATAGGTAGTGCCATAATCCTACCTCCACACTGTGCTTTCATTGGCATGCTACAAGCTGACTTTTATGGTTGCATGTTATGTGCTGACCTATAGTCCTAGACTGATAATGTGAAAAATATATAAATTATAAGTAGGGCTGTATTTCATTCCATAATCTTGAAAGATATGAATCACTTCAGTTTGTAAAATATTTGGTGAAGCTGTATCAATTTAGAGATTTTTTGTCATTCAATTAGAACTGGGCAAAAAACAAGATTGGAGGACGGGAGAAACAACCAGAGTTTATTTCAAGGTACTATTCAGCAATTATGTGGAAGAGGCTGAGAAGAGCCACAGAAAGCATGAGGCAGGAGAGTCAGAACCCTTACCAAAACTCTGACCAGGTAGCCTTTTCCCTAATAATAAGTAATGGGTAAGATGAGTTTTAACATCCATTGAACACAGTTAACTTTGAAGGGGAAAAAAACACTTAAGTAAAGGAGGTACACATCCATTTTGTGATTAAGAAATAGACAGAAATGTTACAGGAGGAAAAATAATTCCACTTTGCCACAGTGGGCTGTGATATTGGGTATTATCCCGTATACATGTTAATATTCAATGTGCAGTGACGTGTCCCATCTCAACGTGGCATCCAGGTGTGTTACGCTCTGACTGGCACCACCTGTTATCGAACCCAAACACAGCAGTTGCTTCAGAGACCTGAAAATTTTAACATATATGTTTCAGGAAGATCACACAAAGCTACATTACTTAAAATGCTTCCATCTGAAGGTTAAGTCAAGCATGAATTTAAAAGTTATTATTTATATAAATCTGTGATGTGTTTTGTAGATAGTTCAGTGTGAAAATGTAACCTATGTTCACATGAAAATTATGGGTATATTGATAATACAATTCAGATTCATATTACACTCACATTTGCATTTTCAGTGTGTTTCATTAGTTGTAACACATACAGAATATAAATATGTAATGTTTGCCACATTATTGTGATGTACACAAGTTGACATTTGCAGTTATTCTGTATTTTTCAAAGGTTTAGTCGTCACCATACAGAATTGCAAGAATGTAATTTAAACGTATGTAGTTTTATAGCTACCTTAAATGTTTTAACAGCCATCATGTCAGCCTGGTTTTAAGCAATACAAACTGTGAAGATCAGGTGACAACTTAATGTAATGATTTTCGTATATATTTCGATAAATACTTTGTAGCCATTTCAGAAATCATTAATAGGAATATTTTCTGTTATGAAATATGGAAAGGATGATACTGTTTAAATGTTTGTGCAGATATCAGGGAAGATATTATTGTTATTCAGTCCAGTTATTCACACCACTTATATTTTGGTGTGTACTGGAAACTCTTCTCAAAGGTGGTTGATTAAATGTTGTATTTTGGATTAGTGCTAAAATCTGATTGAATTTAAGTTTGTGTCATGCAGATGCAAAATAGCTTTTAGGTACACAAAATTCATGCTCTACTGCTACTCTAAAAAAAAATATTCCTTTGCACAGGGGTAATAGTGTTATGCAACAAGCATAGCATTTTATTTGAGTCAAATATATTTCCTCTCCTTTAACACTTTTCACACTACTTTGCATTTGTAAAATAGATTTCAGATGACTGATCCTATTAAATGTACTGAGACACACAAGTGAAGAAACTGTAACACTTTAAAAATTTTTTCTTTTCAAATATGGGTGAATTTTTCCTTAATCCTTCCTTTAGGCTCCCAGTCAGCATACTGGCTCACTACTATATGCTATAACGTTATAATAACACTAGAGAAGGGAGCTGGAAACACTGAGACATGTTTCAATCATGTGAGTAGAGTGGTGTGCCATCGGTGGGACAGCTTACCCACATTTGTCTTCACTGCAGTAGGGTACAGTCATTGCAGCAGATGACACTGCATTATGAACTGTAACTTTGTGGCTTTACATGAGAGAGTGTGGAGTTTCTGTGAGTCTTCATTTGTCCAGTACTGCAAGTGCTGCTCATGAGTGGTGCCATGGGATATATTGTGCCTCACTGCTATTAGACTGCTTCCTAATTTACCAGCCATCAATTTCAGAAACTGAAGACAAAATTACAAGTGCGTTTTATATCATGGTCCTTGGGCTGTTGCACAAAATTTAAAGTTTGTGAAATTTGTAGTGACTGCACAAGATACGCTGTACACTCATGTCAAGTTTGAGTGAAGTTTGAGGGTATTTTTGTGCTGACCTACTTAGACTGTGTTCACCAAGTGCCTACTGGAAGGCATGTGAACTGAATAAGGCTGGGCAGAGGGCTTCATACAAGCAACAAAATCTTTCTCACTCCACTTTCTGACCTATCAAGGAACTGTGTTCAGGGAAGGGGCTTTGCATTACCAAGAATGTTGGTGTTATGGGGTAAAGTTATATACAATGTTATGGATTGTATTATTGGTATGGAATGTAATTTTGAGGCTGGTATTGTGAAAAAAATTTGTTAGTTTTCGTACCATGGGGTTATAATAAGTAAGTGACTCATGTTTTGGGGGTTGTGGTGGCTGTAAGTGGAATACCTTTTGTGGGTGATAATGTGACTTTTTGTGATATCTGTGCATGGTCCCACACTGTTCAGTGCTCTGTTGTGAACTAAACTGCTAAGTCACTGTTGTAGGTCCATCACACATATTTGACTGTGCTGTAGTTGAGGAACATTTAATTAAACTTTTGAAATTTCTTGTTGTGCCTGATGCATTCCATATGAATACTGGTACATTATATAAATGAGACCTACTTATTCATCTTAAAACTAATAGTATAATGTATTATGGAATGGAAGGAAACATGTATTTTTATGACTGCATGGTGTATGCAGTGTGACTAGGTTTGCAACAGTAGGTTTCTATGTTTAAAATCACTGCTTCTGAAAATATGCTTCCATGAAATACCAGTGTGCCATGAGCTGGGTCACAGTACCAAATTGATTTAAGTCCTTTGAGTACCATCATATATTAAGTATACAAATGTCTATATGAACAGAGAGGCAGACATGAGATACTTTTTACAAAGCACTCACAAAGTGCTTTGTTTTTGTAACAGGCATGGGACTGAAATTTATATATTTTATTTTGTGGGATACTCACCTATTTCTCAACTGAATAAGGGGCTTGCACATACATTTCACTTTTAATTCATGATGTAACATTTTATTAAATTCAATTTGAGCTCATGGCCACCACTTTAAGTTATTTTTCTGATTGTTATAGTTAATAATCTAGTAATACTTTGCCGTTCTTACATTCAGGGTGATGTTGTGACGTGATTCCACATTGGAACCCATGAAGGACGAAGAGAGACGTTTGCCACCTGGACGCAACTTCCTGCCACCGACGCCAGGAGGGCCCATGCTGACAGATGAGCAGTCAGTGCTGGAATAGCAATGTCCAGAGCGCAGAGGTCTGCAGAAAATTCCACGCAGGCTGCCAGAATGTAGCCACTGGCGCTTCAGCTCAGCCCTAACTTCTCCATTCAGGAAGCAGTAGAGGACGGCCACAAAGAAACCCTGAACAGAGCAAACTTTTCACTGATATGCTACAGATATCTGTTAAACTTCACCTCCATTTCATTAGTGTGTTGTTCACGTACAGAGAGGCAACTGAGTGAACGCTACATTTGGATGAATGCAGCAGTTATATGGTAAAAAATGAGGTAATGGGTGCTGTACAACAATGACAGATATAAACATTTTTAGTTGTTTACAGTCATCAATTATTGCTTTTGTATAAATTTGTATGTCATGTAGCCATCAAGTATTTACTTGTTTTTCAGCATAAAACATATGGCCTTTACAAACACTTCCTTTTTTTCCCAGATATTTTAAAACATAAACAGTATATCATGACACCACTGTAAATGTGGCTTCTGTCATTCTCCATTGCAGAAGGATATGTGACTGTTAAATTTGTTTTGTTGTTTCAATGGAATTAAAATGTACAAGTATTCCAGTATGGATCGGTTCGGTATGGCAAAGATGTGAACGCAACAAAGTACTTTATTTTAATTTAGTTCTTCTCTGACATGTTTTTGTTTTTGTGACATTGTCAAGGAGAACTACAAAAAATGTATGGGTGGTACCAAAAGATCACAAATTTTAAAAATTAATATAGTATCATTACAAATCTAGGTTATAGTTTGCATTTTGAATTTAAAAATCTGGTTGTTTTTATCCTGCAGTGCATTATTAATATGTAAAAGCATCTAAAAAGGCTTAGTTTTTGTCAAACACTCCATTACTTGCCATAAATAAGTATAATATCAGGTCATACAGTACATACATATATTCTATTTACTGTTTCATTGCTAACAATGGATCATTGTGCACAAGTATTATTCTTATGTGACTCACTGTTTTCCTGGAATATAGCATAAAAGCTAAAACATGTCAAAAACAATTGAAATATAAGAAAGTATGTTGTGCTTGCAACATTGGTGTACTGAGTGGGTGATATTGAAGTACCTGAAAGTAGTAGCAGATTGACCATAGATATATGAATGGAGGGGTAAAAGGAGTTTAACCCTTAGGTTCCTAATGTCATATATATATGGAGCACCTATTCTTGATGTTTCTAGATCACACACGACGACGCAGCACAGTCGGTAGGACTCCTCTGGACGAGTGATCAGCTCGTCGCAGAGACCTCTACCTGACAACA
>Ga0268261_10003369_pt1 | contig 11741 bp, 11 predicted proteins | sample TergutNc150P1_FD_190353 | JGI IMG/M metagenome (GOLD analysis project Ga0268261, IMG submission 190353) | Nasutitermes corniger P1 segment gut microbial community from laboratory colony in Florida, USA - Nc150 P1 (SPAdes) (version 2) | ecosystem: Host-associated > Arthropoda: Insects >... | reverse complement strand
AAACACATGTATGTACATGGGGCTGTCCTGCTTGGAAGCCAGTAGCGAACGAGCGTGCAAAACGGACGCTCTGGCTGGTAGCAGCGACCAAGCTTGTTTGTCCGCTGCTTCCTTGTCGCTCGTGTGGGGGCAGCGAAAAGGAGTCATGTTGAGATCATCGAGAAAAAAGAATGCGATAACCGACACTTTGCAAGTGGCGGACGAGCACTTCACGTGCAGTGTTGAACTGGCGGGGGCAAAGAGGTAACAAGCAGTAGCTACTACACGTCTTGATTTCATGTCTTCGATGACAGAGGCTCTAATTTCTGAGGTTCTTAAGAGACCTGTACTATGGGATCATAAAATTAAAGATTACCACAACAGGGACTTTGTTGACAAGGAATGGAGGAACCTTTCACAGACACTGGATATCAGCATTAAGTACTATTACATAGCATTTGCATGTGCTTTATACACACATTTATGTACAGAGGATGCCACTTCTGACATACAGAATCCTACTGCGACTGCGCATTTGAGGAATCCAAAGAGAAGGAGAGAGAAATCGACTCAAACTTATCAAGAAGAAATTATAAGTTTCGAGAACAAGATATACGATTGGTTGATTAAACATAGGGAAAATGACGAGGATCTAAATTTCTTCAGGTCCCAGGTTACGAACATGAAACAACTGCCCCTCACTAAAAAAAAGTTATTCTTGAGGTCAAAGTTCCAAACCTTGGTGGCAGATGAGATCAGTCCACTATAATAAAATTTGCTTCATCTTCAGCCCCAAGTTTGAACAGTTTTGGTGGCTGTAGGCCTACAGAATCGTATATGTACAGGTGTGATGCCAAGATTAATTAGCCGTATAATTCTACTGAAACAGTTTTTACGAGTTTGCTACTCTAAGGACCAAAGATATTAGGTATTCATTAACCCATTCGTGACCACCGGGACATATATGTCCCACTTACAAAGAGTCTTTTCAAGTCCGCTGTGATAACAGTATCCCACTTTTTCTCCATGCTGCCATCTGCCTTCAAGTATCTCTAGTCCGTTGAATCAGTAAGACTGCATTTTCACGAGAAAAAGCCGTGTACTGTGTGCAATGCTCTATGCAGCATTGCACACAGTATCATTTGTACACGGCTATTACGAGGGAAAATGCAGTCTGACAGGTTCAACGGACTAGAGATACTTCAAGGTAGATGGCAGCACGGAGAAAAAGTGGGATACTCTTATCACAGCGGACTTGAAAATACTCTTTGTAAGTGGGACATATATGTCCTGCTGGTCACGAAACGGTTCTTTCATATTACAAATACTGTAAATCATGTAATCGTGATAATATATTTACATTAATCTGGCACACATGTATTATTTTATCTACCAATACATTTGAGTCATTATGAATGTAGCGGACTTCCAGTGAACGAAACTGGCTCCATCATGGAACTGAATGAAGTGTGTTAACTCTTTAAACGCTGAATTAAAACCCATCTGCTAATTGTTGGCATTATTATCTCAAAATTTTCTCCACGTTAGCAGGATAAGAGTTAAATCATTAACCCTTAGGCTACTAATGTCATATGTATGTATGTATATGTATATATATATATATATATATATATATATATATATATATATACACATGGAGCACCTATTCTTGATGTTTCTAGATCACACACAACGACGCAGTACAGTCGGTAGGACTCCTCTGTACGAGTGATCAGACTGTCGCAAAGACCTCTACCTAACAAAACACGACACTCACAACAGACAAATATCCATGCCCCCGGTGGGATTCGAACCCAGATCGTGGGTTCGAATTCCACCGGGTGCATGGATATTTGTCTGTTGTGAGTGTCGTGTGTTTTCATGTAGAGGTCTCTGCGACGAGCTGATCACTCGTCCAGAGGAGTCCTACAGACTGTGCTACGTTGTTGTGTGTGATCTAGAAACATCAAGAATAGGTGCTCCATATATATATGACATTAGTAGCCTAACGGTTAAATGTGCAGCATGTTGGGCTTGTCTCAGGGTCACAAACAGTCTTTCTTCCACGGATATTGTTCTCTGAAAATTTGTTTATATGTGTGAAATGTGCTGTCGTATAGCCTGCACTGCATAGTCAAATGTTGAAAGCAACATTCTGCAGTAATGAAAAAATTTTGTGGAATCTTTCCTTGGCTCATTATAGAGGTGATGAAATTCCCCTAATTGATACTGGCTTTGAAAAGTGTCATGTTTGCTTCACCTCCCCAAACCACTTCCATCAAATTTTAAGGCACTATTCTCTAGCAGATAGTGATTGCGCGCTGTCATTGACGCTATTGTGCTACTAGCCGGTGGCTGTCACATAGGACATACAAATACCAATCGCTTGAACGCGCAGGGAAGAACGAGCACGCTAGTAGCTGGCACGTAGGACGTAACCTTAGCGCACAGAAGCAGAATGTCTAACGTGAAAGCAATTTCACAATAGACAATACGTTCATATAAATCCTTTCGTTAAACCTCAGCTTTCACGACGGAAAAAAATCTTCAAAACGCCTGGGAAGCCAACATTTTTGCACGTAACAAATCGTGTCAAATCCTCAACATCTTGTTTTCTACATGGAACAATGTCATATTACGTTCTAGGGCTTTGCAATAAACCGGAACAATAATAGTTTACACAAAGTTTAGCACATTGTCAGTATAGTGGAAATTTTTGACAAGTTACGTCATCATACCACCAGGGCAATACAACGTTTATCGATAACAAACCATCTTATATATATACACTTCATTTTGTGGGGATGATGAGCAAAATAATAACTTCACTGGTCCATGCAAACAACGTTAATTTACTTTATCAAAAGCCATTCAATGTTTTGCATACATTTCGCTGTCTGGCAAGTTAACCTTTCAGAACCGTGCTTGCTATATATAGGACGGGCTTACCGCTACCCTTCATATGTTGCATTTTATATATTTTTTTTCAACAAATATAATTACCGAGTATTTTAAACATGCTGCACACTCTCTGTTTTTCTCTTCAAAATGCCGTTTATTTCATAATGCTGCCTTCTTTGGTTCCTGTAATATTTACATTTACATAGGGGGTGTGCTAAAATTTAAATGTAAAACTCCGCTGCCAGAAGGTTAAACTCAGTCCATATATTGAAGAGCATATTGTCTGGTCGATCTCAGAACTGGAGATCGATTTTGTGAAGGCGGTAGATAATTTGTTCAGCTGCACAGCGTTCATTGCCTATATAATTGTGCTGAACAAATAAAGAAATGGATAAGGACGGTGTGTGTGAAATGCAGAAGAGTGGTTGAAGGAGCCTTAAAGAGTGCTTGCGTGTAACGTAAAGATGTGGGCTGATTTTGGGGACAAGAAAACTGAAGAGAGTGTAAACGTCAGCAGGCATAAGAAATAGAGGTACTTTGTGAATTTGATTGATGTGGCACACAATATTAAACAAACTGTGCTACTAATTTTTATTTATTCTTTTTACGTACAATTCTTTCTAAAAGGTCAACAACTTGGACCGCATTTTTAATAAGGCTCGTACTTCTGTTTTGGATGTTTCTGTTTCACACGACCACACAAAATCACTAAAATATGTTTTCCCCAATTCAGCTACAGCACACATCCACCTTTCCGCAAACATTTGCTTATTAGCTAAACAACTAAAATTATCTTATTGTAACACTGTTGGCAGTATGGTACTCCTGAACGTGGTAGTGTGTCAGTAAACTATTTCATCCTGCTTTATATAATATAAATCCAAATTTAAATTCTAACGGTCTCCGCTGTAAAATAACATTCAATTATGCCGCTTGAAGAAAAGTGGAGTGGCCGATAATATATCTTAGAAATGGACTACGACCGTTACTTTATTCTCAATGGCTGCCCCTTCCATTCAAACAATAACCAATATGTTTTAATGTGTGACAAAGTGAACTAAATTAGACCCCTTCGAAAATATTCGAAATGTGACTGATATGTTGCTTCTGGCTGTTCCTCCTTTAGTCTGCATCGAGCAACTCGGCTCCCAGTTTAAGGATTTCAGAATTTCTGATATCGGAAAACGTTTCGAAAAACTGTGGAGAAAATTTATCATCATCATCATCATCATGCTCAGGAAGGATAAGGTTTGATTCCTGTTCCTTGTATCCTCAAAATTAAATTGGACCCTTCACCTCTTCGTCGGTCATCCTATGTGTCTTCGTCATTTTGTTTTACATTTTAGTGCTTGTTTAGGTAACCTGTTGGTGTCCATACCCTTTGTGCGTTGTAGTCACTTTTCCTGGTACTGTTTTATTTCCTTTACTATATCCTCTGCTCCTGTTTTTTCCCTAATACATCGGTTTCTTCTTTATCTAGTTTTGTTATTCCAAGAAGGCGTCTTAAAAATTTCATCTGTGCTGCTTCTAAACGTTGTTCCTCTCTTTTCTTCAATACCCAGGCTTCACTTCCGAGTTTCAATGCTGCTTTAGCTGTAATGTTGTGAATTCTTAATTTTGCTTCTTTATTCATTTGTTTTCCAAAATGTCTCCTTATTGCTCCGTTTATTTTGTTATAAGTTTGAAATTTATCTTCTACATCACTTTTAAATTATGATATACAGTACCCCAGGAATTTAAAATTAGTTACTTGTTCAATAATGTTATCATTTTCACAATTTTTACCCTCTGTATGTGGTTCCCCCACATGGAAATTAATTTAGTTTTTGTGCTGGAAATGGTCATTAATTTATAATTTTCTAAATTCTGACAAGAATAATGTGAAAATATAAGAATTTTTCTGAAACCATGGGGTACGTTTTAAATTAAGTATCGCTAAATTCTTCTTAGAAAGAGAAACTGCCCCCCAAATGAATTTGTGGAGAGTATCAAAAAACTCATTTTAGGATCGAAATGTTTTTCTGAAAACCTTCAATTTATGAGGTAACAGAAAAATTTTCTACAACCAGAGAGGGCACATATGATAATAAAAGAAGGGGCATGCGCTTTGCATGCTGGTTACATAAGGCTAAAAACACACATTCAGATTATGTAGTATTTATTCTTCTTCCATACCAAAAATTGTTACGCCATCACACCACACTGTTACGAGTTTACGTATACTTCTTGTCTTGTATTACTTTCGTCATTGCAGATTTTCCTCTACAAACACACAACGCTTTTTAGAAAATATGTTTCATCAAACCGATTCAACATTAGAAATAACGTACAGCACACAAGCCAGTAAGTTTATTATCAAATATTATGTCCTTCGATGTATTACTATATGCAAGCCTGTCGCGTGTGTCAATCTAATTTTCCAACCAAAAGCTATGTATAGCCAAACCGTATATTTGTACTGAATGTCTATAAGGGAGGAAGGGAATAGAGTGAAATATACTGGATGGGGGAAAGCCGGAAGGAGATGAGGAGACGGTTGAAACATGAGAAATTTGTTTTAGTCACAGTGTAGTCAAAACAAACGACTCTAGTCTCCACGCAGTGTCTTTTATGTGGTGTGTCGAAGAAAATCCCTGACGAAACGACTGTGAAGGATGGGTTAAAGGAGATGCAAGACAGCATAGATGTCAACCAGTTGGTGGAAAGATAGGCATATCAACGCCAGCAAACAGAATTGTCAAAATAAAAAGGAAGTTCCGAATAGAGACACTGACGTAGGAAATGGAAAGCAACCTTCTGCGATTTTAGACATTCTGGACAACTGAATATATCTTCTGTATGCAATCTGTTGTGTCAGTACTAGAAATTATATATAATTGACTTAAATATCACACATTTCTATCCTCTCCCTCGCCTTACGCCTAGCAGTGGAGACTAAAATTTAAAACGTAATTTACGCTGAAGTCGAGTTAGCTCAGTGTATATTGTGACTAGCCTACTGTCTAAAGGAACTTGGTTCGGTTCCCCTAAAAGTGTAAGGGATTGTTTCTTTGTCCAATCTACTATTCAGGATCTCAAACCATACCACGCGTTCAGTGTCAGGGAACTTTCCACAAGCAATGCCCTTTTGGAAATCAAGGGAATTGGATACAACTGTATTTAACTTAAGTTTTAAAGGGTTTAATGCTTAGTCACCAGAATATTAGTGAAATGTAATCTGCCTGTAATATCAGCTGGAAAGGGATTAGAGGTTTTCACTTCCCCCATCGTTTCTTAAAGTCGCGAAATGGGGAAATGAGTAAAATGTGCATAATTAACCTACAATTATATACGGTTTTAATGTATGGAGCCTAGACGATGTGTCGCAATAAACTGACAGAATAAATCAAATGACTTTCAGGGAAATTATGAAAGTGTACAGACTTGCTGCAAGTAATATGTTTAATGGGAATTTGTAGAATAGCAGAGACGATGAGAGTTGTGAGTGAGATTGACGTGTTGGTTATGTTTGTTACAATAGTTGGTTAAAGGTACTGCAAGAAATGTTACGTAATCCATTCATTCAGTAGTATGTCTTCCGACAGGTCCAATGACTCTTCCAAAACGAGCTCTCCACATAGTGCGATAAAGAGCTTCTTCTTTCAAATGAGAGTATCCTCTCCTATCCTTAAGGTCATCCAATAACTTCCTACATCTTCTTCCTTGTCTTACTGTCACTTCTATCCCTACTTTGTATATTTCCTATAGTAACCCGTTGTAGAAGGCAGTTTCTACGTAAAATGTGACGCATCCAGTTCACCTTCCGTTTACATATTTCATGTAGGATATTCCTCTGCCCCCTTACTCTAGGTAATACATCTTCATTTCTCACATGATCAGTCCAACTGATCTTTTCCATCCTTTTCAGCACCATATTTTAAACTTTCCAGGTATTTCTGATCTACTGCCCGAAGCGTCCAAGTTTCAGCACCATATAAATCTATGCTCCAAACGTAGCAATTCACTAGCTTCCAACTCAATTCCAAGTCCAATGTGCTAGTAAAAAGAGTCCTCTTCTTGTTGAATGCAGCTTTACCCATAGCAATCCTACACTTAATTTCACAAGAAAATCTTCCATCGTATGTTAAAATGCTACCAAATTATTTAAAAGATTCCACATTCTCTAGTTGTTTTTGGTTTATCATGATTTTTACTGTTGATGGTTGTCTTGAAATACTCCTTAATTTTGTTTTTTCCACATTCATTTCCATTCAATAGCATCTTCCATTTTCAATTAGTTTATCGATCATGTCCTGTAGCACCTTTCCTTCCTTAGCCAGTAACACAAGTTCATCTGCATATTTCAAAGTGTGAATTATTTGCCCCACTATTTTGAAGTCTCCAAACACTTCCAAAGCTTCCTTGGTAAGGCATTCGCTGTACAAGGTGAACAGAATTGGTGACAAACAGCATCCTTGTCTAACTCCTCTTCCAATCTTCACACTTCTTGTCTCCCCTCGGTTCCGTCGCACTTTAACACACTGAGTCATGTACAAGTTGCTAATCAATCTTCTTCCACGCCAGTCAATACCAGTTTCCTTTAGGATCTGCATTAATTTGGTCCAGTTGAATCTCTCAAACGCCTTCTGCCAGTCTATGACGCAAACACTTAGTTCCTCATCTAGCTCCAACGTTCGTTCTGATATTATTCTCAGCATCCCAATTGCATTCCTAGTTCCTTTTCCTCTTCTAAATCCAAATTGAGTTTCTTCGAGTACATCTTCAATTTCCTTTTAAATCCTTCTTCTAAGTATCTTTGATACTATCTTCGCTGTATGTGCGATAAGGCTGATTGTGCGATGGTCGCTGCATTTTGTAGCTTGTGGCTTCTTCTTTAAGGCAATTATTGTAACTTCCGTGAAGTCCTTCGGCCACTCTCCAGTTTCATAAATGGTGTTGATCAATTTCGTCATTATTTTTAAACCACATTCTCCAAGTAATTTGAACACATCCCCAGGTACATCATCATCTCCTGTAGCCTTCTTATTCCTCATTTCCTTGATAGCTTTTTCCACTTAACTTTGCAAAATGTATGGGCCCATCTCGTTTGCATCTACTTCCTCTTCAGGTTGACTTCTAGGGTTTGCGGTCGATTAGTTCGATCGTGCAGTTCTACAATATAATTCTCCCAAAATTTCAGCGCTTTATATTGCTCTACAATTCTCTTCCTTTGGGAGCCTTCGATGTTAATATTTTGGATCCCTTGGGTCTCCTTCCAGCCTAGTTCTTTTGTCTTCATGTAAATCAAATCGTAACACCCTGTTCCCTGAAATTCCATAATTTCGTTACACGTTACGTAATAGCGTACAATAATGTAAATACAGAGGGTTCGAAACGAAGAAGTATAAAAATTACAATTAGACTATATTTATAAGAATTATTTAAAAAGTATATACCATACTTTATACGCATAACTTTTAAAGCGTTTTCACGACAATTTGTAGTTTAGCCTGAATTAAAAATCTAAAATACGAGGTGCTAGGCAAAAAATTCGAGGAATTTAAACAGCGCGACCGAACCGGTTGTCGTGTGTTCTTCTGCCACTAGACGTGGACAGAATTATGCTTTGTGAATTAGTGTGAGATCAGTTGTCAAGCTAAAACGAAGTTTTATTAAGTTCAGTGCGTTTTGTGAGGTTATGTTTTAGTGATTTTTTTACAATTAATATGACGGATTATAAGGAGCATAAAATCAGCATCAAATTTTGTTTCAATCTTAAACAAAACTGCTGCAGAAACCAACCGAATGTTACAGGAAGCCTTCCGAAATAATGCCTTGTGCCAAAGAAAACTTTATTATTGTACAAACTCTTCAAGGATGGACGAACGTCTGTCAACGACGATGCGTGTTCGGGACGAATGTCGACAAGCCCAACACCAGAAAACAAAGCGAATGTCCGCAAGGCATTCCTTGCGGAAAATAGGCAAGGAATGCACGATGTTTGTGAGATAGTAGTACTGTCATACGGGACCGATCAACGCATTGTGGAGGACAATTAGAAAATGAAATGCATTTTTGCGAGATTTGTGCTAAGAATTTTGAGCGACGATCAGAAGGCCTATCGCGTTTCTGTCTGCAGGGAACTCAAACAACAAGCCAGAGACGACCACAGCTTCATCTCCAATATCATAACCGGTGAAGCAACATGCGTGTAGGTTTATTACACTGAGACTAAGCAGTAGTCGTCTCATTGGATTTCGCCAAATTCACCGCACACTTAAAAAGGGCGTCAAGTTCGCAACAACGACGAGTTCATGTTGATTTTTCTTGACATCCCAGGCTTTGTCCACAAGGAATATGTACCCCCTTATGAAACCACTAATGGCAAGGTTTACTGTAAGGTTTCGAAGCGACTGAGGTAGGGCATTCGACGAAAACGCCCAGACAAGTTCAAGAACAACAATTTTTTTTGTGTTTATACCGTGCATTTCTAATATTAAAATCCTTTTATTAAAATCCAACTAATGCACATTACTTTTTGCGTCAACTCTATATAAAATTAAAATCACAATAAACACTCCAACATGTTTCGGTTCACGACAGGAACCATTTTCAGGGAGTCTCCCAGTGCTTGGCCAAAGCTACATATATGGTTTTTTGTGTGGACGTCGATGGTGAAGTAGTCAATGGTATGGCGGCATATCAGCCTGTTGTGCTGGTATGTATACTCTGTGGTGGCAGGACGAAGACAGCAGTCTTCATCCTGCCACCACAGAGTACACACACAAGCACAACAGGCTGATATGCCGCCATACACTTGACTACGTCACCATCGACGTCCACACAAAAAAAAAATATATATATATTGCTTTAGCCAAGCACTGGGAGCTCCCTGAAGATGGTTCCTGCGTGAACCGAAACATGTTGGAGTGTTTTTTGTGACTTTAATTTTATTTAGAGTTGACGCAACAAGTAATGTGCATTAGTTGGATTTTAATAAAATAATTTTGAAGAAAAACAATTGACTTCTCCAACATGATAACGCTTCCGCTCACACATAATTCGTTTTTCGACTATTCCTGGCTTCCAAAAATATTACAGTGATTCCTCACACGCCTCCGCTCACCCGAACTGGACCCAGCGACTTTACCCATTCCTCAAGATGAAATTACTGCTGAAAGGACGTCGTTTTAACGCGACTGCATAGATCCACACCTAATCGAAAGAGGTTATCGACACACTCATATTTGAGAAATTCCAGGGATGCATGAAATCATGAGAAAAACTTTTGGATTGCTGTATACATGCTCAAAGGGACTACTTCGAAGGAGGCGGTGGAAACTAGGAGTTTGGGAAAGAAACTTCTTTATGGCCATATTCCCCGAATTTTTGGTTAACACCTCGTATATTATCAATTTTTGCAGCAAATATTAAATGGAACACGAATTTAAAGTGCTGTTCACGAAAGGTCTTAGACTTTGACAAGCTTACCAACGCATGTCACAATATCCTTAATGTGTGACATAATTACAAATGTTCAGCACCTGTTAAAATGACGTAATATTAAGCATACAGCTGCACAACACGCAAACAAAAAGCGCTATGCCAAGAGGACAGCCAATTTATAATTACGTAACAAAGAGAAGTGTTCGAATAATTATAGTTGCCTTTCAAGTGTATTAAATATTGTGCATTCTGAGTGTGTGTCTCTAGATTTAGTTACACGGCATGTAATAAATATTCGCCCTAATATATTGTTGTCTCTGGCCTATCTGGCAATACCACATTTTTTCAGGTTATTTCATCAAACATTCATTCATTCATTCATTCATTCATTTATTAGTCTATCTTACGACAGGTCCAAAGACTCTTCAAAAGCAAGCTGTCCACATAGTGCGATCCAGAGTTTCCTCCTTTAAATGAGAGTACCCTCTCCTTTCCTTAAGGTCATCTAGTAGCTTCCGACGTCTTCTTTCTTCTCTTCCTGTCACTTCTAATCCCCCTTTTATCTTTTCTTTAATAATTCGTTGTAGAAGGCACGTTCGACGCAAAATGTGACCAATCCAGTTCGCCTTCCGTTTACGTATTTCATGCAGGACATTCCTCTGCTCATTGACTCTAAGTAATACATCTTCATTTCTTACATTATTAGCCCACCTGATCTTTTCCATCCTTCTCCAGCACCACATTTCAAAACTTTCCACGTGTTTCTGATCTACTGCTGGAAGCGTCCAAGTTTCAGCACCATATAAAGCTATCAACAAATGTAACACTTCACTAGCTACTTCCTCAATTCCGGTTCGCCTTCTGTTTACGTATTTCATTCATCGTATTGATATTTTTCTGCGCCTTGACTCTAAGTAATACGTCTTCATTTCTCACATGATCAGTCCAACTGATCTTTTCCATCCTTCTCCACCACCACATTTAGGAACTTTCCAGGTGTTTCTGATCTACTGCCCGAAGGGTCCAAGTTTCAGCGTCATACAAAGCTATGCTACAAATGTAGCACCTCACTAGTTTCTTCCTCAATTCCAAGTTCATCAAACATATTGAAAGTAAAAATGTGTATTGAACGTCTGTACAAATCGGTCTAAATAAGTCTTATTCCAATAAGAACACACGTTGATAATTTATAACTGTATAACACAGGTCTTCATGTACAGTATTGTTATTCCTCTCAGATTTTAATGAAACTTTAACTTTCTCAAAAAATGTCGAAAACTATTTTAAAAATTCTTGAAAATTATTCCGGTGTTAGCTCGAATGTGCTATGTAGACAAAGAGAAAGACGGACGGACTGACGACCTAACGAAGCTGATAGGCGATTTCTGCAGTTTTGCAAAAGCCTCTAAAAATTATTAATTCTATTCTGAAACCCA
>Ga0268261_10003368_pt1 | contig 11741 bp, 10 predicted proteins | sample TergutNc150P1_FD_190353 | JGI IMG/M metagenome (GOLD analysis project Ga0268261, IMG submission 190353) | Nasutitermes corniger P1 segment gut microbial community from laboratory colony in Florida, USA - Nc150 P1 (SPAdes) (version 2) | ecosystem: Host-associated > Arthropoda: Insects >... | reverse complement strand
GGGTTCGAATCCCACCGGGGGCATGGATATTTGTCTGTTGTGAGTGTCGTGTGTTGTCAGGTAGAGGTCTCTGCGACGAGCTTATCACTCGTCCAGAGGAGTCCTACCGACTGTGCTGCGTCGTTGCGTGTGATCTAGAAACATCAAGAATGGGTGCTCCATATATATATATATATATGACATTAGTCGCCTAAGGGTTAAAGCGAGCATCTGGGACAGGGGTGCACCAATCCTGGATGTCTGCCTACTTGGATGACTCAAATTTTTGTGGTGGTCTCCATTATTTTCAGCAAAATTGCTGTAGTTTTTTCCCCTAAATAAAAAATGTGTATCAGTTTACATGCACCTTAGAAAGTGCCCGATTATAATGAGTTTCAGAGGTCACTGCAGAATTGTGGTTCCTCAGTATGGAACTGCTTCATGTCACCTTTCTGGTACTTAGAATTCTGAGGAGATTCCTAGATATTTGGAAAGTTTGTGTACTTCTGGTTATGGACTTTATTTACAGTGAGAATCATATTACTGTCAGCTGGAGTGTGCTGTCATGTAGTGCAGTTCATGGGTACCAACATTTTGGAGGAATTTGCTGGGCCCATTTTCAGGTTACCTTTGAGAGAATTTTATTTCTGGTAGTGGCAGTAGGATTTAACTCATATTGTCACCTTCAGAAGCCTCTGGTACCCACAAAGGCCCCCCTCTGCAAGAATACCAAGACATTTTCCTGGGTTATAAAGTGGTAGGGTTATGAAGCTAACTGTGAAGTCTGTATAGTGCCAAGGGCTGTGCCACATCCCCTATATGCCCAGATGATCTTTGCTTAGATACTAGGGTAACTGACCTCTGGTACAGTAATTCCTGTCATGCAGACTCGGGGTGGGAGGGTATTGTGTACAACCCAGAAATCCAGACCACTGACAGGGAAACATAACAGGATAGGTAATGCATGGAAAGTCATCACTTACAGCTGCAGTATAACTCCTCTAAACATAACACTACACCTAACAGTGTAGGTAAAGAGAAAGTGCCTGCCCCTACCTGCTTCATTTGTACCATGCATCGGAGGTTATGGATTGCCTCATGCTTCCCCCAGGTGGGCCATTCTGTTAAGCCCAGATGTCTAGGTGGAAGACTGGATTATTTTCTGTCCAGACTTAGCCGGACTGTCTGGGGTTCTGAAATGCTGAGGTTTGGACCACCAGGGAATACTGTACTATATTCCAGACATTATTATGTTTTTGGGTAGGAGTAAGTTTTATAATAGTTGTGAGAGGAAAATTCTGAAGTTTGGTTGTGGTTAGGTCTGTTACAAATTAAACTTGGAATTTGTCTGCAAAGACCAAAGTTAAAATTTAAGAACTGCAAGGAAATCTTCTTGAATAGTCAGCTGTGTGAAGATGGGATAACTGTCACTGTGTCCATCAAAAGGGACCATATCAGTCCCTGATGGTGGATTGTAATCATCATGATGCATCTGGTTGCCTGAGAAGGCTTAATTGCATTTGTTTACCATGAGAGCTTGAAATCTTGTACTTAAGAAACTGAGAGTCGTGCCTTCTAAGTCAAAATCACATATCAGAAATGTTCACTGTGTTCAGCCCTGTTTCTGCACTTATACATTGTGTTGTATCAAGACTTGTATCATATCATATCATATATCATATATTTATTTTCATTCCGTGAATCCATACAGGATTACAAAATCCATATGGATATGGAAATAGTCAAATTTGCTTAAGAAATCTAAAAGTGAAGTCAATATAAAAATGTACAATACGTTTAGTTGCTAGGTCTAGTAAATTGAGGTTTTAACATAACATAACTTATATTAGTATAACAAGTAACAACATCAGAGCACCAATTTAAAAAATACATTACTTATGGCCAAGAAAATAATTTACAACATCACTGCATAACAGACAAAGATTAGTACATTGTGAATATAGTATCATATCAAGATAGAACTTTAAAATGGAAAGGAATAGCTGAACAATAGTAAGTAATAGTGTAGTAAGTAGTAGTGTCAGGTAATTGTCAAGTATGTTCATGTTGTGCATGATATGGCATGACCTTGATTGCTATATGTAAGGATTACAGTTAGTCACTTTACAACTGCAGTGACGGTAAACAGTGTGGTAAATCTGAAACCTTGACAGATATGAGATTTGCAGTTCTCACAGTGGTGACCAAGAATATTACTGTCGTCTAGGATGTGATTCCATGTAGTTTGGTTTCAGAGGAATGTGCTGCTTTCATCTTCAGGATAGAAGAAGCCCTGATGGTGAAGGCAGTATGTTTCAGTGAGATATTGGTACCAGACTGCACGGTGTCAGATCCCACAAGACAGGTTAGGTTCAGGCAGCAAGTTAGGTCTCATTATTAGATAGTAAATATAAAATGCAAAGTTAACCTTTAAGAACCATGCGTCCTATATATAGGACGGGCGTATTGCTGCCTTCCAGAAGTTGCATTTTATATATTTTTTTCAACAAATATAAGTACTGAGTATTTTAAACGTGCTGCACACTCTCCGTTTTTCTCTTCGAAATTCCGTTTATTTCACAATGCTACCTTTTTTGGTTCCTGTGTTATTCACATTTTACATACAGGGGGTGCTAAAATTTAAAAGTAAAATTCCGGTGCCAAAAGGTTAATGAATGCCTGAAAGGGCAGTATAAGCATATAGTGGTCATGGAGATAATACTTCATGTTATTTATTATGATTATTTGAAAGAGAATGCCGGTCTTCTTACTGGCGACAGTTTACACCTGTTGAAATAGCCTGCTCAACCTATTGGATATCAAGGAAAATATTCCAATTTTTATTCCAGGGATTAAACACTTGCTGTTTAGCTTCCAGTTCATAATATTGCTGAGAGTAATCCTAGTATACTGTGTTGTGAAGTTTAAGTTTTTCCTGGACTTATTTAAGAACCATGTTTTGAAGATGTGTGAGGGATTGAAGGTACAGCTCCATGCATTCCTAACCTTTAATATATGGAGGTGAGTGGTTTGCATCATGACCCTGCTACTTTTCCTTCTTTTGAATAGGAGGCTGGATGGGCCTCACAGAGGTAGTGTTGACACAGGGGTGAAGATAAAAATGTGTTGCCTCTACTGGGAATTGAATGCATGTCATCCAGCTGGTAGTGGGTCACTGTACTGAGTGAGCTGTCTTAGTCTGTAATTTTGCTGTATTCCTTTTGTGAGGCAGGACAGTGCAGTCAGTGTATTGACTAGGCTGTGGGCTGGCAACCAAGGAACTGCCGCTGCTGTTCTTGAGACTTTGCTCATCAAAAACATACACACCAGGGCACGAGACTGACTGCCCACCTCCGCATAGTGCTGAGATTAAAAAAGAGTAGAGCTATACTTCTACTCCTGCTATGCCTTTATTGTGTGTACAGGGATGAATATTTACTGGATTCCCTTTATTGTGGATTAATTTGTGTGATGCTGTCAGTAGGTGGGGCTGTGTAGAATAGAATGGTAGGTTTACTGATAAATGTGAATTGGAAGGATAAGGCTGGGGCCTAATTGTGGTACTGATTGGAAGGATAGGGATGTGGCATACTAATTGGAAGGATAGGGCTGGTGCCTAATTGTACCAATTGGAAAGGTAAGGCTTTGGCCTACTAATTGGAAGGATAGGGCTGGGGCCTAATTGTGGTACTGATTGGAAGGATAGGGATGTGGCATACTAATTGGAAGGTTAGGGCTGGTGCCTAATTGTGGTACTGATCGGAAGGATAGGGATGTGGCATACTAATTGGAAGGTTAGGGCTGGTGCCTAATTGTGGTACTGATTGGAAGGCATACTAATTGGAAGGATAGGGCTGGGGTCTAATTGTGGTATTGATTGGAAGGATAGGGATGTGGCATACTAATTGGAAGGATAGGACTGGGGTCTAATTGTGGTACTGATTGGAAGGATAGGACTGGGGTCTAATTGTGGTACTGATTGGAAGGATAGGGATGTGGCATACTAATTGGAAGGATAGGGCTGGTGCCTAATTGTGGTACAGATTGGAAGGCATACTAATTGGAAGGATAGGGCTGGGGCCTAATTGTGGTACTGATTGGAAGGATAGGGGTGTGGCATACTAATTGGAAGGATAGGGCTGGTGCCTAATTGTGGTACTGATTGGAAGGCATACTAATTGGAAGGATAGGACTGGGGTCTAATTGTGGTACTGATTGGAAGGATAGGGCTGTGGCATACTAATTGGAAGGATAGGACTGGGGTCTAATTGTGGTACTGATTGGAAGGATAGGGCTGTGGCATTCCAATTGGAAGGATAGGGCTAGTGCCTAATTGTAGCAATTGGAAAGGTAAGGCTTTGGCCTACTAATTGGAAAGATAGGTTTCTATGGCCTAATTGTGATACTGATTGGAAGTATAGGGCTGTGGCCTAATTGTGGTACTAATTAGAAAGGTAAGGCTTTGGCCTACTAATTGGAAAGATAGGTTTCTATGGCCTAATTGTGATACTGATTGGAAGTATAGGGCTGTGGCCTAATTGTGATACTGATTGGAAGTATAGGGCTTTGGCCTAATTGTGGTACTAATTAGAAAGGTAAGGCTTTGGCCTACTAATTGGAAAGATAGGTTTCTGTGGCCTAATTGTGATACTGATTGGAGGTATAGGGGTGTGGCCTAATTGTGATACTGATTGGAAGTATAGGGGTGTGGCCTAATTGTGATACTGATTGGAAGTATAGGGGTGTGGCCTAATTGTGATACTGATTGGAAGTATAGGGGTGTGGCCTAATTGTGATACTGATTGGAAGTATAGGGCTGTGGCCTAATTGTGATACTGATTGGAAGTATAGGGGTGTGGCCTAATTGTGATACTGATTGGAAGTATAGGGGTGTGGCCTAATTGTGATACTGATTGGAAGTATAGGGCTGTGGCCTAATTGTGATACTGATTGGAAGTATAGGGGTGTGGCCTAATTGTGATACTGATTGGAAGTATAGGGCTGTGGCCTAATTGTGATACTGATTGGAAGTATAGGGGTGTGGCCTAGTTATGGTATTGTCCCAGTATTTCAATATGCAGGGACTTAGGAAGATGGTGAAATCAGAGTCCTGGCAAAATTTGGAACTGAGCACAACCTGGTGACTGCCACCACAGGAGTCTTCTCAGTGCTCATTTTCTGTATTGCACTACTACCCATGGTTTTATTGTTTTTTTTTTTTAATATTCATGGAGGAATTATTTCTCAACATAGATACTGGGAAGCAAATTATATTTATAGATGTATCAGAAAATTACACAATCTGTTTTTTAGACCAGGATGCTTGTTATTGTATGTGTGTTTTAGGAAACTGTAGCCTCATGCCAATGGTACAGTTTGTGTTATGGTTTCTGCTGAGTCAGCTATAGTACACTGTAACATGTGGGATGTGGACTGTATTATGTAATATGCTATATTGAATATTTTTTGTTGTTATATAATGCTTCACTTTATATGACCTCTACCTCGAATGCTTTTCAGGTTACATTAAGTGTAGGACTGGCAAAATTAGTGGGTGATCTTCAGATGTTAACATTTTATGTGGTGCGGTACAGGTTACATGTAATTTTGAGAGTATGGAGTTTTTTTTTTTGTTTTAAATAAGAAGGATTTCTTTTGAGTGCAAGTATATGAGTAAGAACAGTAATAAATGTTTAAATAGAGTCTACAGGCATTTGGAATTTCTTTGGAAAGACAGTCACGTGTGAACTGTAGAACGGATTTATTTTCAGTCTAGGTGCCACTGTGAATTACTCTTTATTTCCAGTTATCAGTTTTATTTACTTGATATTCGTGGATCCGTGCATCATAGTATAATTCATAAAGAAAAATCCAACAAGATGCAACAGTGTATCAAAATTTTATTATTTCATATTTAAATGAAGCTCAACAGGTTTCGGGCGACATGCCACCCATCATCAGGAGCCTAAAACTGCACAAGCAGCCTCTGGTTTTTGCATACATGGAAGGTTGTCAGACGTGTGGTTGTTGGACGCTGTCAGGTAGCGTGCGCTACCTGACAGCGACACACTGCCCATCATCAGGAGCCTAAAACTGCACAAGTGGCCTTTGGTTTTGCATATGTGGAAGGTTGTCGCTACCTGACTGCGTCCAAAAACCACACGTCTGACAACCTTTCACATATGCAAAACCAGAGGCTGCTTGTGCAGTTTTAGGCTCCTGATGTTGGGCGGTGTGTCGCCCGAAACATGTTGAGCTTCATTTAAATATGGAATAATAAAATTTTTATACACTGTTGCATCTTGTTGGATTTTTCTGTAAGAATCAGTTTTATTTCATTGCGAATAAATGGATTGTGTACATTCTTATCATTTTTTTTTTTTTGCATGTAAAGTATTGTGTGCAACTTTCCACTGTAATTTGATTGTATATCTTTATCGGGTGTGAGTTATGGTAAAAATATGTGTAAAGGTAAAATATGTGTAAAGGTAAAATATGTGTAAAGGTAAAATTGCCCCTGTCTGTGCCATGAAGTGCAGTCTGAGACTGTAAATCAAATTTGTATTCAAATGACAAATTTATCGTAACATTTTCTTGCAGCCTCAGAATATGTAAATTTGTCGCAGTGCGTAATTAAGTAGTGTATCATGAAGATGTATGGGGGCGTGGAGTTACAGTTTCACACATCTGAACTGTTGTATTAACTGCACGTGAGTGGCCCCTTCAGTTTGTGGCTGCTCTACTGCAGGACACCATTAGATAGGCAGCTTTACTTGTCTGAGTGTGGAGGTGAAGGGAAAGTCTCTGCTCTATCGGTAACAGAACCCTGGTTATGTTATGTTTCTTTACTACATACTGCAGCCTTAGGCTTATTGTGTGTTCTGAGTTAGATGTTCCAACTTTCGCCACCAGGCGTCTCCATGCGTATTACCGTGCGAGAGCACCCAGCGGCGGAAGGTGGAACTGTGGGCGAGAATTGTCTGGGAATTTTGCCTAAATGTCGACTTACACGTTACATTTAGGGATCTTTTACATGCCGTAAAGCTACGACATGGGACCGATGGCTTTACTTCCCCTCCGAAGGAAGGCGTGCTGGGGATTTTTTGCTCTAAAAATCTGACGTCTTTGGCCGGGTGTGAACCCGCGAACTTGGGTATTGAAGGCCAGCACGCTACCTCTAGACCACCGAAGCCACTAACAGAACCCTGGTGGTACTGCACATAATCTGGTCATGAAACACCCTGTACATAGTATGTAATATTTGATAATTGTGCACACGGTTAGAAAATTTTAGTATCGGACAAACTGGTGTCAGGTGTTCGCCACTGGGAGAATTCAGTTAGAAGTATGTGGCCATGTGCTGTTCAGTGCGTCAAAATCTAGTGACCTTGTGTTCCTAGTTAGTATCGTGCGTACGTTGAAGACAGGCAATGAAAGTGGCTTGTTTGGCATGTTAGTTGATGTCTTGTTTGGGATGTTAGTTGATGTAAACTGTTATCAGGGAAATATAAGTTCTGGTTGTATTGACATATCTGATTAAATGCTGTTTGTGGATTCTGTTCTGGGATATGGCACTGCATCATTGTGTAAGCAGTTTGTGGCATTGAGAAGGAACGTTATGCCTTGTTCTCTGGGGGGTCAAGAGAGAGACTGCTTTCCTTTGAAGTGTCAAGAACTACTTATCCCATGACATTGCATCATATCCCAGAAGAAGGAGATCCTGAACTGTATCACAGCAATAACCTGAAGACTTGCATAGTTACTTTCTGATGGAATTAGTGTCCCTGTTGTGACTACAGTCCTGTATCACTGCTTTAAGATGTGACTTTTCAAAATGTGAAATGCGCATTAAGAATCTGGATGATTGTAGCTGCACTATAAATCCCATGAAGTTATTTTGGTTCGGTTGGTTTGATTCTGAAAAAAGTCTTGATCTGTTGACTGAGGAGGAATATGTAAATCTTGTTACAAGATATACCAAGTGGACATGGTGGACGTTGTCAGGCACAGTGTGCCTGACAACGTCCACCAGCTACACGTCCAGCAACCTTCCACGTATGAAAAACCAGAGGCTGCCAGTGCAGTTTTAGGTTCCTGATGGACGGTGTGTCATCTGAAACACGTTGAGCTTCATATAAATACGGAATAATAAAAATTTTGATACATTGTTGCATCTTGTTGGATTTTTCTTTACGAATTAAATTTCATCTTTATTATAATATGTTTTGTGAAGATGAGAATACACAGTGGGGTTGTAATTAATTTTTTTTTTAACAGAGTGTAGGTTGAATATTTCAAATGAAATAGCTGTGTATTATCTGCTTGCCCCAGCAGGATGACTTCACCACCCATACCAGTACCTACTTCAGGCTACAGGCACTCTACACATGAGACGCTCCCTCACAGTCATCCGAATGAGTCTGGGAGCAAGCCTGTGCTGTCACCAGGCACAGCAAACAGAAATCCAGGTATATTTGTGCTGCTAGCGAACTGCACCCCAGACAGTTTTACTGTCTTTCTGTGTTTCTGAAATGTGTAAATGTGTTGTATTAATATAAAGTGACTGTACTGCATGTCTTCTCTGACAAAAGTATTCCAGCATCACTGTGTAATTCTAATTATGATGAAACTCCAAAGAAGGAGTATAGTATATAATGCTCAACCAATGCCTTGGAAAGAAGTTCCATGGATGGACCCCCCCTTCACGTCTTTCTTAAGCTGTTACGCTTTCCCCTTCAGCATACTTCTGTATATTGCCCTACAGCTCAGCCATACCTTTTAACCCTTTAAATGCTGAGTTAAATTCCATCTGCCATCTGCTGGCATTATTAGGAGCTCACCATATTTTCCACGTTAGCGGGATAAGGGTTAAATGGACATTGGTTGTGATGACCTTTGTTAGTTAGAAGATTTTTGGTTTGCTTGATACATGCCAGAGGGGTTGGAGGAGGATGCAGCAGTAGGCAGAGAGGGGAGCCTTAAATTCTTTCATCCCACCCACAAGTGGGAGTGCCCTCACTGGCCTCAGTATATTGGTGTATATATTTCTGTGCATATACGGTAATTTCATTGAGTGGGGTAATCAATTAAGCAGTTAAAACTTCAGTGGTGATTGATGATTGAAAACAAAGAAAGTTGTAACATTCACCAGTTTTCAAGAATAGTGTCAAAATTAGAATAATAGGAATCTGTGTTAGGGTACAAAATGTCCAATTTAATGCACATTTGTGAAAGTGTGGAAATGCAGTCATGAATATAGTGTGGTTTGCTGATGCAAGCTGTGTGGACTGTACACACAGACCTTGTTTTATGCCCAACTTGCATTTGCGAGAAAGTGTGGCATAACTCAGAAAGGTGTAAATGAAAAATGATATTGCCATAAGAAATAGGGGTTAGCATAACAGAATGCAGCCGAGGGGCATTAAACTGAAAACGAGAGAGTGCTAATTAAGAAATGTTGTAAACTGACCAGGGACGTTAAAACAAAATGGCATAAAACAAGGGCTGGGACTATTGTAATGTGGTCTGTTGATACAGGCTGTGTGGACTGTGTTGTAATGCGGTCTGTTGATACAGGCTGTGTGGACTGTGTTGTAATGCGGTCTGTTGATACAGGCTGTGTGGACTGTGTTGTAATGCGGTCTGTTGATACAGGCTGTGTTGACTGTGTTGTAATGTGGTCTGTTGATACAGGCTATGTGGACTGTGGTGTAAGTTGGTCTGCTGATATAGGCTGTGTGAACTTTGCTGTAATGTGATCTGCTGATACAGGCTGTGTGGACTGTGTTGTAATGTGGTCTGCTGATACAGGGTGTGTGGCCTGTTGATACAGGCTGTGTGGATCATGTTGTAATGTGGTCTGTTGATATAGGCTGTGTGGACTGTGTTGTAATGTGGTCTGTTGATGCAGGGTGTGTGGACTGTGTTGCAATGTGGTCTGTTGATGCAGGGTGTGTGGACTGTGTTGTAATGTGGTCTGTTGATACAGGGTGTGTGGACTGTGTTGTAATGTGGTCTGTTGATGTAGGGTGTGTGGACTGTGTTGTAATGTGGTCTGTTGATGCAGGGTGTGTGGACTGTGTTGTAATGTGGTCTGTTGATACAGGGTGTGTGGACAGAGTTGTAATGTGGTCTGTTGATACAGGGTGTGTGGACTGTGTTATAATGTGGTCTGTTGATACAGGGTGTGTGGACTGTGCTGTAATGTGGTCTGTAGATACAGACTGTGTGGACTGTGTTACAATGTGATCTGATAAAGGAGGTAACATTGTGACACTATGTAGAATGTTTCTAAGACCATATGGTGCATTCTCTACATACAGTTTCTGTGAAGTGAGCTGCATTATAGATTGGTGTGATGGGACGCAAAGAACACTGACTCCCACATTTAAGCGGGTGGCAGTTCTGTTTCATACTTCTGGGTTACAATATGAGTGTGAAAACAGTTACGATGTTTTCCAAGATTTTTTTTTTTTTCAGTCCATACAGGCCCCTGCAGGGATATGAGGCATGTACAGCTGAGACTAGTTTGTGGTCGTGTTGTGGCATTGTGCATTTTCTTTGTAATAACCACACTGCTGGACATGTACATAGAATAGTACAGTCAACTGGCTGTGTTGCTGTTATGGACAGCATTACAGCACAGTTTAAAGATTGTGTACCAGCTGGTGAAGTCATCTAAACGGGACCAGTGGGTGGTGATTACGTTTCTCAGAGTGGAGGGCTATTAGCCTGCTGAAATTTATAGTGCAGCATGTCTTCATGTATAATGTGGCTGAAACACGTGCAGCAGAGGCATCCCAAGGTAGTTTATCTCCGCGGCAGCTTGTGGCAGGCGATTGGATATGGTGTCACCATTTGTGGCATCTGGCAAATGAGAATGGAGGCCCCAATTTCACTCTGACCATAGAAATTAAGTCACAAGCATCCATCAGTAAAATAATGTTGATGGCATTCTGTGACATCGAGTGGCCCTTGCATCTGGACTTGAGTTCATGTAACATTGCATTCACTGAGGACCGTTTCCTACAGATACTGCAGAAACAGTGAATGGAGATCAGGAGCAAATGTCAGCATAAAGTCACTGATGGCATTGCTGTGTTGCACAGCGATGTATGTATCCATGTGGTCCACAGAATGTGGGACCAACTGAATGCCATGCAATGGGACATGCATTGTATACAGTCCAGGCTTATCGCCATGCAGTTTTCGTGCATTGGATTGGTAAAGGAAGCCACAAAGGCCATATGTTCACAATAGGCAGTGATCCGCAGGAGGCCGCAGTATGGACGTTCATGCAGCAGCCCAAGGAATTGTTTGCAGGCAGGATATGTTAGCCTATGTGTCAGCGGGACTCCTGTCAAAATGCCTGTGATGATTTTCTCTCACTGTTGCAGTGTCTTTGCCTGTGAGCATCCAAGAACAAGTTTCAGTTGTACATCATGCTATTAAATAAGGAACAAAATAACTTTCTCTTGCCTCCTCCTATATCGCTGACTGATTATCCTACTATTTGATGCTGTATAGTCTGCACTGCTGTTAGTGTATTAACCAAATATGGAGAGTCAAAACCAATGAAGAATTAGATAAGCTGATAAAACATAAAAATATAATTAATTACATTAACCCTTAAAAGCCCGAATTAAATCCCATCTGCTATTTGCTGGCATTATTAGGAGCTCACCATTTTCTCCACGTTAGCAGGATAAGGGTTAAATTATTAACCTTTAGGCTACTAATGTCATATATATATGGAGCACCCA
>Ga0268261_10003367_pt1 | contig 11742 bp, 11 predicted proteins | sample TergutNc150P1_FD_190353 | JGI IMG/M metagenome (GOLD analysis project Ga0268261, IMG submission 190353) | Nasutitermes corniger P1 segment gut microbial community from laboratory colony in Florida, USA - Nc150 P1 (SPAdes) (version 2) | ecosystem: Host-associated > Arthropoda: Insects >... | reverse complement strand
ATTGTTTTGTTTCCAGAGGAAGCATCTCAACTTATGGGTAATTCTTAACATGTGTTTTTTACGGAGAGGGGTTGTTAGCACCTCGCCCAACCCCCAAGCTGGAGGACCACCCCTCGTCGGCTGTCCGTGGCTGCTTATTCAATTTATTCACAGCTACCTTCCATATAGGAGGCCGTTCCTCCATCCGCAACCTGAGGACGTGCCATGCCATGGTGACAGGGACCCACATCCATGGGTCCTTGTACCCTGCTTAGTCTTTTTTGGCACTAGCCCTCTGACAACCAGCCACCAAACTAAGGATGCCAGAGGGATGGATGGCCTAATGATAGAGACATAGAGCCAGTGGACCACCTTGTGTCTTGCCCCACGTCACACCATATGCCCTGCTACAGGCACACAACCAGTTGTTTCCTTCTCCTTGTGAATACAACAAGCCCAGTTTTTGTGAGATTAACCAACAACCTGACTTCGTCACAGCACGTCTCTACAGTATGGTGTGAGCCCTGATACCATATTTGGGAATTTCCCCACCAATAGAAGACAAATGTCATCCACATAGCCTTGAGTATATATTCCACCCCCATTGAGCCTCGCTATCAAATCATCAACAACAAGTCCCCATAGGAGTGGTGACAAAACACCTCCCTGTAGGCAACCTCTAAATACCGCAACATTCTTGGAAGATCCACCGAGATTTGCTGCAGCCATGCGGCCCTCCAGGGAAGCTCTAATCCACCGTATGATGGTGTAGTCAACCCCATGTTTAATAACACCAGCAAACGTGGAGTCATAGGAGTTGTTATTAAATGCCCCTTCTGTATGTACGAAAACACCCAGAGCTGTCTCCTGCAGGTCAAGCACCTTCTCCACCCGAACCGTGAGCTGATGAAGGGCCGTTTACACTGATTCCCCAACCTGGTATGCATGTTGATTGGGATGTAATGGCATAATAGCCAAAATTTCATCCCTTAAAAATTTATCTACCAGCCTCTTCATGGTCTTAAGAAGTTCAATGTGAGACTGATAAGTCTAAAATCCCTAGGTCCACTATAGGAATTCCTACCTGGCTTAGGTATGAACACAAAAACTTAAACTGGTGCCATATGGCTGCAATGTAGCCAGTCACCATGCAGGCACAAAAGATCTTGACCATGTAAGGGACAAGAATCCTCCATCCCTCTTGCAACAGGGCCGGGAATATTCCATCCATTCCTGGACTTTTGTATAGTGCAAAAGAATCAATTGCCCATTACTCTGTCCTATAAGTGACAACCCTCGCAGCTACCCACCAGTCTAAACATTTTGCACAGCAGCGGGGGCTGCCACCAACCCTAAAACCACCAAGTTAGGAAAGTGAGTAACAAGCAAGAGCTCTAAGTTTTACCCTTTGGATTGCATATGCCTCACGGAAGGAGCCACCACAGTTCCCTGCATGATCTTAAGGCCTCTAGAAGAGTCCTGTTTAACATCACCAACATGGAAAGGCCATTAACGGAGTTAGAGAAAGTCCTCCATGCATCTTTTGAGGCCTTACTTACCTTCTTTCTGCATCTCCTCTGAGCCTCTCTGTAGATTTCCCAGCCTTGATTGAGGGCATAATGAATGGGTTTTTAAGACTGACAGTGCTGGATGGATTAAGTTTGTTAGTTTGATAGATATTATCGTTGATGCATATATTACATGCAGTCACCCTTGTAATGTAAATGTATGTTAATATTGCCCCATGTTTTATTTCTATGTTTCTAAAGTATTTGATAAATATATTTGAACAGTGCTCAGATTCACACTAATGACCCCCAGCAACATCTTGTACATATTGCATTATTCTTGGCAGAAGAAATTTGAGCAAAATATTTCTTGTCATTCATTAAACTGATATGGCTGTATAATAAATTCAGTCAGTTTTACAATCTGTCTTACAGAAAAAAAGGGTAATAAATTCCTTCTACTTGCAGGCACTTCCTCCATATTTGAAATAGAAATAATAAGTTGATACAGCCCATGATGTGCTATTTTAACTCATGATTGGTTCACTTAAGCTAAAATTGTTTAGTGTTTGGTGACTTTTAACTCTTTCACTTTACAGTAACCTTCTCAACCTCAGAAAGCACTTGTATCAGGCACTAGATGCTAAGGTGTGTGTTGGACATTATATTCTGCCTATCATGATTGTCTCATTTACATTCCTTAAACACCAAAAGTGATTATTCTTCCTATTCTCCCAACTGTGGGATTATGAAATCACATTTTCGTTTTCATTTACCGCGTTCAATACTAGTAACCCTTTTTAAATTTAGGCTTGTTTTTATACGACACTACTGATGTTCTTAGTGTTTGATCAGTCATTAATTATACTTCTTCAGCATTTACATAATTTGTTGCTGAAATGTCTACAACTTCTGCATCTTACATTGATCAAAATATCTTCATTCATTATTACCTTGTAAGCATTTCAGTTTAGCATGCTTCTTTTGATCTGCAAATTTTGGAACTCATCATAACAAGGTTTATGATTCTAATGTGTGTAATACCTGAAATGTACAAAGTTGAGATTTTTTATTTCTGTATAATATTTTCTGTAGCTGTAGCATTGATCATGTTGTTATGTACATACTCTGAAGCTGCAAATCTGCCAGATTTTATTGTTGAGACTTAGGTATTAGGATGTATAAATGTTAATGCAATGACATTATTATTGTGAATTTTAAGGTTTTCACATGAGTGTAATCAAGGATGGTGTTGTGACCCTGATTGCTGGGTGAGTTGTTCCTGGGCCTTCAAAGGAATGTGCCATCTTCATGTTCATGCATTCCATGTCCTTGGGGAACTCAGGATGTACTTATCCAGCTTGCAGGATGTAGACTCTTTATCATGGTTTTTTGTTTGAAAGAATCCTCCCTTACTAATTCTTTGTTGAAGTCTTCAATACTCAACTCTCTTAACTGCTGGTTTGTTTCTGTTATGCATGGATAAATATGGACCTCACAGTTGATATTTATATCTTTTATAGAGAAAAGTATAATGTTTTTTCGTTCAGTACCATGCATATCCATTCTGACTTCAAGTACTGCTATTAAATTTGCATGCAAGAGTCATCATTGACTGTGACCACTAATCTCCTGGTATTCCAAGTTCCAATCGTGTCACTCATTTTCCATCACCTATATAATTCCAAAAGATTTTTTTCTGTTCTATTGCATGTGCCTCAGGTGGGGTGAGATTGTCCACACGTGTCCAGACTAGCCCTGGGGCCCACCCAGCCTCTTGTACTCTTGATACCAGGTCTCTTTCCTGCAGTAAAGCAGCTGCGGTGTATTGAGCTCTCCCACCATCTAGTGCCAACGTTAAATATAGAATAAAGCTATACCTCTGCTCCATCTCTGAGCCTTTATGAACTTATCTAGGGTGAAATTTACCTAGGCCCAAGCAACATTTTTCATGTTGGTTTCTGGTGTTGTAAAGTTGTTAGAAACTCTCCCAAACCCAAGTCTGGAGTTTCACCCCTTATCAGCACTCTGTGACCTATTATTCATTATTTTGGCAAGTAATTTCCGTATCTGCAGGTTATCTTCTCCACCCCAAAATTGAGGATGTGCCATGCTGTTGGAGACACTGTTGATTTGGCTTCTGTGATATGATACTTGGATGATAAACTGTCCTATACAAACATTCACAGGCAGACGAAAGCCTATATACAGATTCCCTCTACTTCAATATTGGCTTAATCTTACTTATTCAAATACCATTTTATTGCCACCTACTGTTTTATGTGAAATTTCATTTCTACAGGAAGAACAACCTGATTGAACTGCTTTAATTCTATTCCAGAGAGTTTATGTTCCTGAAGGAGCAGATTATGTTTCCAGGAAGCATATGGGCCATATTTCTGAACGACAGACTAACTGTTACCAACAGAAAACCTATAATCATCCATACAAAAATAGTGAGGAGCACCAGTTTACATGTGATGTGTGTAACAAGTGTTGCAAGTGGCCCAGTTCTTCGGAGGTACATGTGTGCATTCATACAAGGGAGCAGTTTTTTACATGTGATGAATGTAAGAAAATTTTCACTAATTCAGGTGCCTTGAAGTCGCATCAAGCTACTCATACGGTGAAGCGTCTGCATACATGTGATGTATGTAAGAAATCCTTTTTTCATTCCAGTTACTTGAAGGTGCATCAACGAATTCATACCGGTGAGAAACCATTTACCTGTGGCGTATGTAAGAAATCTTTCAGTCAGTCTGGTATCTTGAAGGTACATCTACTCACACATACTGGGGAGCGTACATTTAAGTGTGATATATGTAAGAAAGCATTCACAACTCGCGGTGACTTGCAGAAGCATTTACGCATTCATACAGGGGAGCGGCCATTTACGTGTGACATTTGTAAGAAATCTTTCAGACGGTCAGATAAATTGAAGTTGCATCTATATGGCCATACTGGGGAGCGTCCGTTTACGTGTGATATGTGTAAGAAAGCATTCACAAATCGCGGTGACTTGAAGAAGCATTTACGCACTCATACAGGGGAGCGGCCATTTACTTGTGCCCTTTGTAAGAAATCTTTCACACAGTTAGGTGCGTTGAAGGAGCATCGAAACACTCATACAGGGCAGCGGCCATTTACATGTGATGTATGTAAGAAGTCTTTCAGGCACTCTGGTTCCTTGAATTATCATCAACGTTCTCATACTGGGGAGGGACCTTTTACATGTGATATATGTAATAAATCATACCTGCATTCAAAGTCCTTGAAGTTTCATCAAAATACCCATACTGGGCAGCGACCATTTGCATGTGACATTTGTAAGCAATCTTTCTATCACTTAGGTACCTTGAAGGTGCATCTACACTCTCATACAGGGTAGTGGCCGTTTACATGTGATGTATGTAAGAAATCTTTCAGGCAGGCAGGTGACTTGAAGTATCATCAACGTACTCAAACTGGGGAGTGACCGTTTACATGTGATATATGTAAGAAATCTTTCATGCAGTCAGGTACTTTGAAAAAGCATCTGTGTACTCATATGGGGGAGCGGCCATTTACATGTGTTGTATGTAAGAAGACTTTGAGGTTGTGCAAAGTCTAAAATTGCATCTAGTCACACATACTTAGGAGTGGCCGTTTTCCTGTGATAAATATGTGCTGTCCCGAAAATTTCCAAACATTTAATTAAATTTTTTTTTTTTCACTTACCTAGGAGTTATTTGGCCTTGTCTCTTTGCGAGTAGTTCCCTGTACTCCTAATACACTGCTCCCAGAGCTCTTTCTGCTTTTGGGAGCATTCCTGGAATGCTTTTTGTCGAAAAGCACACAGCTTTATTTGTGAATTTTCTTGGATGTCATCAGACTCAATATTCCATCTTTCAGTGCGAATTTGAACTTTGGTAACTAAAAGAGATCTGTTCATAGGAGATTTGGTGAGTACGGGGGTTGTGGGACATGTTTGGATGTGCTTTATGAGCATATCACGATTAATTTGAGGGGAAAGAATGTGTAGGAGCGTTGTTTTGTTGGAGCATCCATTTTTTTCCCTCCTCAAATTTGGCCTTTTACCTTTCACTGCCTCTCGCAGGTGTTTCGTCACTTCAACTTAGTACTGTTTGTTGACACTATGGCCACGTGTTGAAAATTCATGGTGTACAACACCTCCATAAACAAACAAAAAAACACAGTCAGCATCACTTTCACATTTCAATGAACTTGCTATGGTTTTTTGGTTCTTAGAGAGATTTTTGAGACCTATTGTTAAGAGTGGTTTTTTGTTTCAGTATCATAGCCTAAACCCATTCCTCTTCACCTGTAATGATGTTTTTTCACATACGTTTTTGTCATTGTTCACACACCCAAAATGTTCGTGACTTACTTGTAGGCAATTTGTTTTTGCTCTTCAGTCACTAGACGTGCCACTGATTTGGCTGCTACACGCCTCATACGCAAATTTTCAATCAAAATCCTGCCATACGATTTTATTGAAATGCCAGCTTCATCAGGTACTTCCCGCACTGTCAAACATCTATTTGAACGGATGACTTCACACACTTTTACTACATGTTATTCATCTGGTGATGTGGATTGTTGTCCAGAAGGTGGAGAATCTTCAATGGAATTTCCACTGTCTATTCGTTTCCACCACTCATATGTTTGAATTCGGCCTTTGGATTCATTATCAAATGCTTTCTGTAACATTTCATATGTCTCTGAATAAGTTCCCCTATCTTGAATATCGGACATTGTTAAACAACAGAAAAATCTCCATTTGCACCAAACATTGTTTCCTCTGGCAGACACGGTGCAAAGATTAAGCGAGACAGAATGATGCGACTTTTGTCAAGTGACACACGAAAGTAACTGCTAGGTTGCATCACTTGCCCAACATTGCTGCACAGTTACTTGGGCACTCTATTTTAAAATTTGGGACGTTTCTGTATTACATTTGTATGGAAGAAGTATTTCAGTCATTCCAGTGCTTTGAAGAGGCATCTTTGTCTCCATACTGTTTGTCATCATTTTATGTAAGAAATAAATAATTTAGACATTGAAGCCATTTAAAGATGCATCTGTGCATTCAAAATATTTGCCATTGTACTTTTTCATTACCTGTTTTAGAGAAAGTTATGGGACAATTGTTTCTGTAGGTAGATTGGTGTTTACATAGTGCATTATGTCTATAATCTAGTAGTGCCTGCAAGTGGTTGCTTACGGACCTGAGTGCTGCTAATACATGTTGACACTCACAGGATTAATAGAGGAATATTTTATTTGATATCTACTTTGTCTGTGATGTTGTGTACTTTAACAAGCAATCTTCAGTAATAGAGGGAAATGACTTAATTTCTCTAACATTTGAGAAATATAATCAGTTTGCCTAATAAGTTCAAATTAATTATTTTAACTCACATGTTGTTTTATCTATATGTTATCCCTTTAACTGCTCGTTTTGCACAGTCTGTGAATGCAGAGTGGTTCATGTCTGATCCCTTGGTGCATTTTCCTTCATTGTGCAGTGCGACAGGTTGTCAAACCCATATAAATATATATGTGTGTATATTTACTGATGATTGTAGGAGCTGGTTACTTTGGCCTGATAGTGACTAGGCTAGTGGTGGATGGTCAGATGTTTGAATCCTGGTAGGGTAAGATATTTTCTCTTCTTATGAACATCCAGAATTACTCGGCCCACACACACTCCAATTAAGTCGGTATTGGTGCCGGGGTTATATGTCAAATGCTGACCATCATGTAGTGCTAAAGTTAAGAATCAGTGGATTAAATCTGCAAGCCCTGTGTTTGCCTTCACCATCTGAAAGGGGTCAACTTTAGTGTGTATGAATTGCTGTGACTGAATGCAGTTCAACTGAATTTATAGAAAATATATATAGCAGTTATACTAACAGTGCTAAACATTAATAAGAAGTAAATGTCATTTGCATATTGTTGTTGTAAGATGCTGAACAAGACTGCTGGGTTCAGCAGCATGGTGCTGTGTCACTTTCAGGAAATTAAACAAAGAAAATGTTGACAGAGAACATGTACAAATTGAGCCTGCAGAAAGTAAAGACAGTTGAAATAAAATGCTGAACCCTGCATTTCCAGCATCACTACAGCATCTGTTCAGGAGGCTGCATCAGATATGAGAAAGAGAGTAAATGCATTCATTGTTGAGTGTGGTGGACCATACCAACACTTAACATAAGACTGTGTTTTTCTTGCATTAAAGTACCACTATCTTGACACATGAAACATGTTTTGGAAAATGTATTTTGTGACACTGTCATTATCCTGTATGTGTGCAAAGACATGTGATGTTTGTCAGAATTAGTTTGCATAGTGTTCTGTGTAGATGTAATGGAGAATGCTTACAGTTGGAAGAAGTGTGTGAGAAACTGGTTAGGAAATTAGTTCCTTAGATAAGTTAGAAGAGTGTGTGCTGTGCTGAGAGCTTTTCTGATCTTTGTCTAAGAAACTGTGACTGAATCTCTTGTATGGAAATGGAGTGAACCGGTGTACGGAAGATTTGTTATCCTGGAATGTGTCTAAGAAATGGTTGCCGTACCTCTATTACATGAATAAATTTGACATTACATTAATTTTTGTCTGGGGTTTTATCTTTATTATTTAGCTTATTATTACTACTCTTGTTGGTACAGCTGATTATATGTATGTTCCTGTTTTTCTCACTTGTGCTTACTAGACATGCTTCATGAAAGTTTTGTGAGTTTCATTTGTATTGAGGTAAGTGTGTTTCCTCTTACAAAGACAGGGTTGGAATTTTCAGCTTTACTGTGTGCGGTATCTGAGGCAATGTCATGAACAGTTGACACAGAGTGTGCTGCTGGTGGTTTTGACTTTGAGTGGCTGTGTGGACACTATTGGTCATAATGTCTGTGAACAGGTTCTTTTGCAGTATGTGTCAGTCAACAGGAGATGGTTTTTTAACCTTCCTGTATTACCTGTCTTGAATCTCACTTGAGATCCATATCTTTTGTGTCAGATTTATTGCATTGCAATTGTGGTTTATATTTTTCAGCAATGTTGAACACTTCACAAGTCCTACATGTTCTGAGCACTTCTTCGAGATTACATTCACTTAAATAATTATGTGTGTGTTGGTCAGAATGAAAAATATTTTGAAGAGAAATTGTGAAGAGTGATGGCATTCAAACACGAAACTTAATTTCTAAGACGCTGCACAATATGCTTATTCTTGTTTCGGCCACTGAATGTTGCCATTTTCTGGCAGAAACATGTAGAAGCAGTGGCTAGTAAATACTTGCAGGGGGCTTTAAAATGAAGTTTATGTGTAAGTGGCGATCACAGAGAAGGTGTATAATATTAGATTTAAAAGTGGAACAGATATTTTACGTTCCGTACGCTTACAGTTAACAGTGATTAAATTTATGTATGAAAATGTAATGTTTTTTTCTTTGGCTGTGAAGATATTCTTCACAGGGTTTTGTTCCTCAAGAACAAACTGTGTGTCAGCATCTTAATGTATGTACCCTGCATTTTGTAGTATTTTATTTCATTTGTCCAAGAAACGCACAATATAAATTTACAATATCTGGTTCTTAAAGAACTGCATGCACATTACTTCCATTGCTTTGTATATTAATGTATTCAGGTGTTAATTGCTTTGTGTTGTGTGTTTTGTTGTACCAAATAGCAGCATTCAATTGTAGTATTCTGAGCTTTACATAATTATAGCTCTTAAACGTTTTTGCTTGTTGAGCATCTATAATCTTTATGTACGAACCATGCATTTTGTAGAATTTTATTATATTTTTCCAGCAAATGCACAGTACATGTTAAGAATATATGTTTCTTAAAGCTGTTCCGCGTGGGGGTCCTAAGGTGGTTCGGATGACCCGAGAATGTACGTCGATGGTATAGGTAAAGGATCCGTGGTCCTTGCAGCACACAAAGGCAGGCTCGAGAATTGATCTCTGGACCTAATCTGGCTACAAGGGCCCGATTATTGTCCTTTAATAGGACACGCTCAGGGTTGTTATTGGTCTCCTTACTGGACACAACACCCTGAGGGGAATTTACATATAATGGGGCTGAGCAACAACCCCATTTGTAGGAAGTGTGGTCCTGAGGAGGAAACCTCAGTTCGTATCTTGTGTGCAAGTGAGGCCGTGTCTTCACTTAGACATTCATATCTAGGCTCCTTCTTTTTGGACCCTGAGGATATTAGGAAACTAAATATAGGGGTCATCTGGAAATTTGCTAAAGGAACAGGGATCCTCTAATTTAGCAATAAAACAGGGAGCACAAAGGGCCTGTCCTAAGGCCTAGGTGCATCGGGCCCGGAAGGGCTTGAACTCGAATACCATTCATTCATTCATAGGTAAAGATTGGTCACACAAGCACTAATGAGTATAATAATAATAAATTGGTAGAAGATGCAACACAACGCAAACTGAAAAATGTTGCAAACTCTTACTAGGTAACATCATGCCGTTGTATTTATTTAATGAATGTTGGTTTATTAATTCGGTGAGTAATATAACAGTAAAAATGGTACATTTAGTCATCACACTCACTAGAGCATGTTTTGGCCGGTAATGCCGGCCATTATCGTATAGTGCTTCAATTATATAAAAGGGAATAACTGAGGTAGATGGCTCTTCTTTACATTAAAATACAGGTTTTATATTTTGTTATACCAAATAATGGAACTATGGAATGTATATCACTAAAATAGTTAAACAAGTTGCATTTTACTGGTATCGTACGAAATATGATTAGTTGGAATACTCTACGTAACCATATTGCATACACGTCTGTATGTTATTCTGTAAATCCTTGTTATTCTGATTATACCTTTGTTGGACGTTCTTGTCATTTGATAGACCTGCTTTTATTTTTTGAAATACTGAGTTGCTGTTGAGAGGGTTATGATTCCTGAATCTTTGTCGTATGTAAGAAACTGGCTTCTGTCATCATAGCAGACAATACGAAAGGAAGATGCAAGGGTGAGAGATATGTGGACAGTTCCTGCATAGCTTAGAGAAAAAAGTCGTAAATATGGAGAAGTCATTTGGTTTGCTAAAATTTAGAGACATAAAGGAGGAAGAGAGAGTGCAGTAGTGACTGCCAAGGCCAGTCATTTAGTACAATTTCGATATACAATTTGTATTACCAACTTGTTGGACAATACTTGTACTTGTTATTAACTATTGCTGCAACATGTTTCGACCCTAACTACTGGCCATCTTCAGGAAGGTAACTAATCGTCAACGCGTAAAGCCTACGCCTTATCGAAATTTGCCACCTCCTTGGAGATGGACACTGATTGCAGCTGCTACATGTAGGAGCAATAATTAATAATAATTACAAATATTGTGCGAGAAGTTGGTAATAAATGTATGTATGATATAGTTTCACGGTAAATGTACAATATAAAATTAGTTCAACATAATTTAAGAATAACTTCTGAAGGACTAAATTCGTTATAAATGCCGGTTATGTAAAAGACGTGAAGAAACTATTGACCACTTAACCTCAGAATGCCCTGCTTTGGCAAAGAATGATTACTTCACGAGACACGGCAGAGTTGAAGCACAACTTGATTATTAAATATTCAAGTCACAGGGCATCGAAACGACGCGAGAGTGGTAATGGCTTCCTTGTGATAACGGGATAAGCCTGAAGTGTCTGGATTATAGTCGGAATTTGATCGGAGCGTACGGGGTTCATATCCGAAATAGATTTGTACATACTAACTAGAAACGTGTGGTTCCCACCAACGTATGTTCACGATGAGTCAAACATCTTGAGACTTGTGAGAAGTCGCTTCCAACACCTGCTTTAACATGCAGTAATACAGACTGTAAACGTAAATTCTATGGACGGAGTTTCCTCTAAGCAAAACACCTATACTAAGTACTAAATACGAGAAGAGAGTCCTTATGTATACAAACTAGGAAAACAAACATTAAACAATTATATTTTTTTCCTTTTGGCGATTCCCCGATGTCTGAATTTATGTGCCGACGTTTCGGAACACTGTCCATATTCATAAGTCGTTCACACGACCTATGAAGCTGGAACAGAGTGTTCTGAAACGTCGGCACATAAAATTCAGCCGCCGGAGATTCTCCCAAAAGAAAGAATACAACGCTCACTACACGGATGAAGTTTGAAATCAAGAATTAAACATTTAGTTACATCATTATGAGAATGCGAAATGTCAGCAGGTAAACATGCAAAATTCCAGCAGTGTTTT
>Ga0268261_10003366_pt1 | contig 11744 bp, 12 predicted proteins | sample TergutNc150P1_FD_190353 | JGI IMG/M metagenome (GOLD analysis project Ga0268261, IMG submission 190353) | Nasutitermes corniger P1 segment gut microbial community from laboratory colony in Florida, USA - Nc150 P1 (SPAdes) (version 2) | ecosystem: Host-associated > Arthropoda: Insects >... | reverse complement strand
CAATAATAATAATAATAATAATAATAATAATAATAATAATAATAATAATAATAATAATAATAATAATAATAATAATAATAATAATATCCAAGGGGTTAACGATAGGGGTGGGGGAGAGTGTAGGATTCAATTTTTCCGTCGTAACATTTGTATATAAAATCTAAACATAAAGCAGTATGGTGATTTTCTGTTCAAACGATGCGTGTTGTGGTCTAAAGACCGGATATGGAGAATTTCTCGCTGAGCCAGCGTCCTTGGCGTGCCTGCTAGAGGTCAAGTGGACCTTGGTCGCTTCGTATTTCGTTCAATCAGCAAGTTAAATCTCGGCTGCTCGTGTCTGAGTCTGGAATCCAAGGTGCCTATTTTTTACATGGCAGTGCATATGTAGCCAAAGTGATGCTGTAGCAGTGTTGGGCGGTATAAGTGGCGGTTGTCGGATGATCTGACGTAGGAGAAGGAGAAGTTGAGGATTGGGGTGTAGCATCTTCCGGGGACTTATTTGTATGTACACAATACGATGTAAAACACTGAAGTTTTGATCGAAGAGAAAGAGGATCAGCAGGATCGTGAAAGTGGAAGAAATTGCGGCGAGTATTAGGAAGAGTGGCAGGGTTTCCTGGGGAAATGTAGCTTTCTGCATGTGGAACATGGTGTCGACGGCAAAAGACTTTTGCAACGTTTCAAGACAATCTTTCAGTTGGGCAAGTTCGTTGACATCTGCTTGAGTGCTGCCTCGACATGGGGGAGCTCGTGTCTTTTTATTATTGGACGGTCCTCTGGCACAGACGAGGACGGAGCGTCGAGGTTAGCACGTGTGGCTCCGTGTGGTTCAGCCAGAGTTCGCAACTCGCCGGAGGTAATTGAGGACGTTTTGACGTTCCGAATCAGGCCTGCGCCGGAAAGTGTTCGAGTATGTTTTACCCATGCGTTGATCCTTGGGCATCTGACGTTGAGCTGTCGCCGACTCGGAAAATGGAAGATCCACACGTCTCCATGCCCCAACAAGGTAGGTGTCTTATAGTGGAGCATCAGGCTCCTGCTGCATGGTCCGTCTTTAGCTGCGGTCTGAAAGTACAACTTTGACTCACATGTAACCGACTGAACGTCAGAAATAACTCTGTCTGCCGGGCAGTCCGTAATGCTTCCTGCGCTGCATCTATGCGCGTCGGCCGCTGTCACTAAGAGTTAGTCTCTATGGGATAAGCCAAAAGTCATAATCAAGCTGATATACCGCCAATGTGTCACTTAGTACCGGTGTAGGCAAAGCGATTATCCTGAACAGTGCAAAGTATTGACTATCAGTTTTTAATGGAACCTCTGAGATTAATTTAATACTGTGTGCGGTACCTGCCGTGATTACTCTAATTAATTCACAATACAGGTGAATGTTATCAAATCTGGTACCGGTAACGAATTCGTAATTTTCGGGCAAACAGAAATATTTCACAAAATTTTGTTTAAGACGCTTGGAACTATAATTGTTATAAGCAGTTTTCCAGATAGCGTATATTGTACGGCCATTAGCATTTCAAATCCCTAATGGGTCAGCTGTAACAAAGCGTATTCCAACTGTCTGATCGCCGTAAATAATGCACTCTGATTAAACAAAATCAAATTAAGCCACATGACATATCTAGTAAATTGTACGTACCGGTCGTGCGATTGAACTTACTCCGTTTAACAATAGAGTACATTTTTTAATTGCGTCTGTATTTATCCACGTATTTTTGCCTAGCCCTTAAATGTATATAAGTTGATTTGTCAACGCGTGAACGATATCGGCTTCCCTAATTTTTAAATGCTTTATGGTTACATGCAGCTGATCTCGATCTGATAAGGTCGCGGTCCCAAACAAAGCCTATAGGACGGTTCCATCTAAGTTCAACAGACCTCGTGGACGGTCTAGCCTAGGGATTAAGTGCTGAAAATTTGACATCTCAACTATAGAGTGTTGAGCAAGTTTTCGACCTCATATAATTTTGCAACAAGTGTAAATTGTTTCCTTTGTCTATTTACCAAGGTGAGGCAATTTCTACCTTTTGCGATAGCATCCTCATAGATTTGCGTGTCTGAGTCGATCGCCACACGCAAGGCATCGCTCTTGCCTAAGACGTCCTTCTCTTTCAAAAACAGCACACTTCTGTTTACAGGTAGGATAAGCAATTCGGTTGTTTCTACATTCAGGAAGTGTTCTGAAACATACAAATGTTTTAGTACTAAGTTATTCATTCTATGCCGTAACATGTGTTACGCGATTGTACACATGATATATACAGAATCTGACGTCACCCTATTCCAAGAAGGTATTTCTTGTTTTGAGCACGTGACGGGGGAGTGGTCCGGTCCATAATAATGTTGCAACTGCTTCGGGGGTATTGGGGGAAGTAGGTTGGATCTAATCTCTCTTCGTCTTCCTTATCGCCGGCTGACGGCGGAGTGGATAAAGGACGAGACGGGTTTACTGGGTTTGAAGTTGCGGACAGCGAGTCTCAGTCAGGAGAGTTACCGCTTGCCAATGGATAGGACAAGATGGCTTGCGGACTGATTACCGCGTCTCGTTTTGCGCTAGACATTTTGTCGCCTATAGCTCTCGTAGTGCGTAGCCATTTTGGTATTTGGTTCGACTCCCTATTCACAGCACTATTACATGGTTTTTAACGATTAGCATGGAAGACGAATTTCCTGTCATTATGACCTAGTAACTCGTAGTTTAAATCAGACAACTTGGCTGTTACTTGAAATGGTTCCGTCCAAAAAATGGAACTTTTTTATAGTCCTGGTTTCCTAGCTGGGTTATAAAGATAGACATAGTCCCCGACATTGAAACTGCGAAGTTTCGCATGTCGATCATATCGCTGCTTATTTGCTGCGTGTGACTTCCTACATGCTTTAGCTACTGCTTTGTAAGCATGCTTCAGGCAAGCCTTTAAATTTTCGATATAATGTTCAAGGCCTTGCGTCCATCTAGGAAGTTTAGCTCTCAGTTTCTCATTCGCGGGGGTGACCATTTCTCTTCCGTGTGGGAGAAAAAAGGGACTATACCCTGCGGTAAGGTGAGGCGTGGAGTGGTACGCCATTAGGAATAGAGGTACCTTTAAATCACAGTCTGTATGAGACTGGTTCAAATAATTGCAAAGGACTGTATTTAGCGTTTGATGCATTCTTTCTACATACGCGTTACTCATTGAATGATAGCTGGAAGTACGGGACCTTTGAATTCCCATGCATTTACATGTTTCATTAAAGAATGAAGAAATGAAGGCCGCGCCCTGATCTCTAATCAAGTTTGACCCGCTTCAATGACGAATAACTATTTGCAAGGTCTGAATTCTCGCACATGTCGAAGCAGATTGATCCCGGACGGGAAATATTTTGGCATACTTTGAAAAATGATCTACAAACGGCAACAAATACTTTTTTATCGCTGGCTTTTCGGGGTACGGTCCAGTGATATCCATTGAAGTTATGTCAAATGGAGCTACTGGGTTTCAAGAGTTGTCAAATGGGCGGTAAACTCGTGATTTCTCTTGCGTCGTTGACACGAATCGCACTCTTTTACAAAATCTAACGATTTTCGCATTCCGGGCCACCAGAAACTTAGAGCAAGTAAATTGCAGGTGTGTTTCGCCACGGGGTGGGCTGCGTAAAAGGAATGATTCTCTCGTATCACGTTCCTAATTAACGTGCGGGGTAAGAACAACTGGTGCTTATCATTTTTCTGTCGCCTGTATATTAGTGCCGTTTCGTCATAGAATTCCTTTCTGCTGGAATAACTACCTGGATTCATTTGTTTACAAAACTGATCTTTCTCTTGTTCGCTGAGTATTTCTTCAGGAATCAGTTTACTTTCATTTAAGACTGTACTGACATGCCTGCTTAGAGCAATCGACATGGGGTATTTTGGCCCCGGTTCGATGTTCTAAAATTTAATCGAGTTCCCACAGTTTCAGGGACCACCGCATGAGTTTCTCGTTAGTGTCGGCATGGTCCGTTCTAACCGTGAAACGCTTGCCATAGAGATAACAAGTAATGTATTTGGCGGCCCACACTAAAGCGAGTAGTTCAGTTTCCGACGCAGAATAAGCCTCTTGGACTTTATTTATCTGCCTCCTTGCGTGCGCGACTAGGCGTTCGAGCCCGTTTTATACTTGCGACAGGATAGCCGGTACCGCTAGTTTAGACGCATCAGTGGTCAGAAAAAACGGTAGATCGAAATTTGGGTAAGCTAACACTGGAGTCGTGCAAAGCGTAAACTTTAACGAGTCAAACGCCTCTTGCTGGCTAGAGCCCCAGTTGAATTCCAACCCTTTCCGTGTTAGTTTACTTAGCGGTTTCGCCCCTTCAACAAATTTCGGCACGAATGTGCAGTAAAACGACGCCATTCCTAATAATGCCCTGACGTTTTTCGAGTTACGGGGTTCGGATAGTTCTTGACTGCGTCTAAATTATCCGAGGATGCAGACTCCTTTTTCCGACATGTAACCTAAATACTTCACTTGTGGTTGCGCGATAGCGCACATCCCGGGGTGTAATTGGAGATTGGCCCTTTCAAATCTCTCCAAAACTCTTCGCGTATTCTTCTGATATTTTAGAAAAAAGTATAACGTTGTCGAGATAAATAAAACAATCTGTGCCAACTAAGTCTTTTAGAACTACATGCATAAGTCTTTGGAAATTTGCGGGTGAGTTTGATAGTCGAAATGGCAAACGATTAAATTCATAATTGCCGCAGGGCACAGTAAAGCCTGTTAGCTTCTTGTATTTCTCAGACACGTTAATTTGCCAAAATCCAGATTAACAATCTAACGCGAAGTTATTAGAGCCAAATAGGCTATATAGACTACCTTCTATTCTGGGTAAGAGATAGGGGTCAAACTTCGTCTCTGAGTTTAGCGCGCGGTTTCCCATCCAAATGTTTTTGGGGACAAGTATCGTAGGAGCTGACCAAGGAGTGTCTCTTTCGAATTACCCCTTTCTGAAGCATGATCTTAACCTGAGACTATTTCTTCGCGCAGCTCGAACGGTGTTCTGTACTGGGGACGCTATATTGGTGTCGGATCGGTAACTATGATTTTGTGTTCTATTACGTCCATGGATTTGAAGTCGTCAGTGTCCTCGTGAAACGCGTGCGCATATTTCTACAGCACGGGGCCTATAATCTGTCTTTCTGCATGGGACAAATGGTCTACTTTACCCCCTTACAGATGCTTTATAGGACCTCATTCTTACCTTTCCCTGTCGGTCTAGTAGAAGACTCGGTATTTACCGTTTTCTCCTCGTTTATACTGTCTACCAACGTTTCGGATACATCTGCCGCGCCAAGGACTGTGGCCTAGGGCACGGTCAGATTCCCGTGGCTTAAGTTAGCTAACATGACGTGAACGCTATTTTCTGACATAACGACTTTAGCCTGTGTGGGTTGCCTCGTCGGCCGTGCAGTGTCCTGTCTTACTGTTCCTACTTTCCAAAGTGCACGAGCCGTAAGAATCCCTTGAATGTGTATTGCCGCTTGTTCAATGCAAACCAGAGGCGGAAATTCTTTCCTTGTCTCCAAGTATAACTTAGCCGTAAACACGTGTTGACATCTCGGTGCGATGGTTACATCTTGTGCCACTTTGGCAAGCCATGTGATACCGTTCTGTGCGGAATTGCGGAAAGGAGGGATTGTCCAAAGTACGACCACTAGGGCTAGTTTCTTCCCTATGCGCTTGGAGAGGGTTGTCACCCTCCTGTTTGTCTTTGGGGAACTCGGTAAGGGCTGCGTCTTTTGTGAACATAATACCACGAGCATACGGCGTTTCGTTAGTGTCTACCAATTACAATTTTCCTGAATCAAAATTGATTTCTGCGCCAGCATCATTCAAAAAATCTGTAAAAAGCAAACCGCCTGCTTTGGTTGGAAGGGGCATACCAGAAATATGTAGCTAAATTTTCTTCCGGCTAAAACGTTAGAAACACGTTGTTGTCCCTTATGTGGTTAGTTTCTCCCGTAACCACATTAGGTTTTACGGCAGTGCCTATTATGTCGCTCCTAGATACACCTGGTTGCAGTATAGATACGTTCGAACCAGTGTCTATAATTGTTTCAGTACTTTCATTATTTCCAATCAAACAGTGAGGGAACCTTAATCTATCCGAACTGAAAACGCGGGTTTTTTCGGTAGCCTTTCCAGGGACATCGAGGTGTAGGAGCTGTTGTCGCTGTCACCGCTTATTTGTTTCCAATACTCTTTACCTGTTTACTGCATCCCTGTATCTTCGCATATAGAGGTTCGACGCCGGGCGAGCGTGGACGACTCGGGCATTTCCTCCCGGGCGAGGTTTGCGTTTCCCTCTTTTTAACCGAGTGGGGCATTCTCATGCAAAGTGCCCTCGTCCGTCGCACCCGTAACACCTACGTTCTGCCTTTCTCGGACGTCCCTAACGTTGTCTGAGGTTGCCGTTCTATCTATGTTATGCGTGTACCTCTAATTACACGAGTGATTTGTCGCGCGCTTTGGTCTGTTCCTGTCCTCGGCTTCTCCACTACCTCCACGATTTGAAATCCTAAACGATTTGTCAAACGTCGTGTAGAAAATTACTGCAAATCTTTCCTGTTTCACGGCTTCCCTGACCGCGACAGCTGTGGTTAGCGCCTGGAGTAAAATGTCATGGTTTTGAAATCTGACCTAATTCCCAATTTCACCCGATAAGCCAGCTACAAATGCAGCCAAAAGCATTCTTTCGGTGTTTTCGCGATGCATTTTCTGAGCTGCAGGATCACTGTTCTGGCACATAATCTTTGAGCCAAAGGCCTGCATCGATTAGCGGACTCCGGAGGCCATTCTTTTTGCCTTGTCTGGCCGTCTGCAGCCTCATAAAATGTACTGATCTGTGCGGATGTCCCTGAATCGTTATCTGAACGCCTTCTTGAATTGTTCTCATGTCGCGTCCTCGGCATGAAGTTTTAGACATGTATTATAAAACGACCTCGCTGTGTGAGCAAGCTTTAGCGCTGCTATCCATAAACAATCCGAAGAATGCCACCGACCTAATTTTGTTGCGCTCTCAATATGCTCCAGGAACTCTTTTAAAGTTATCGCAGTCTCTGCGCCTGACTATCTTGGAACGAGAGAAATTTGAGATAAATCCTTATGTACTGTGGGGACTCCTTTTGATAACAGTTCCTTCGGCCTAACTATTTCTGCTTTAGACTCCGCGAGGCTAGAATCCTGCATGTTTGATTTCTGCTTTCATGTCAGAACCAATTTCTAATTTTGACCGACGTTAATATCCGTGCCTCTCTGATGTGTATATTTCAAATTCCCGTTCGTACGCACGTGGAATATATGTAGCCAATTTATCTGTAGACCTGACTATCTATAATTTCTGAAATGATATCTATCCTCCCGCTTTCAAACCAACTTGTAGCGGCCACCAATGCTAACCGATTTGTTAATCCCACCGCTGCCACCAATTTGTAATGACCCGGGGTTGGAACCACCGCTGTCACCAATTTGTGGTGGCCCGGGTGCGTGACGCTACCGCTCCCACTATTTTGTAGTTCCTAGGTTACCTAAGCGACATGTAGACACTAATAACGGTAACTTTACGGACGCCGTCGTTAAACTGCGCGGCCTTAAAGTAGTAGTGCTGTCGCCAGAACCGAAGTCCAAAACTTATTTCGGAATACGAAGGGGGGATAGTTCTATTGAGTAACCTCTAGTCGCTATTGACTAGGATTATATATTCAATGATAATATACACATATGTACAAGTTGGATAAGTGATTCACAATTTGTTACTGAACTAGATAATAAAGGTAATCGTCTTGCTTTCAATATTATTTCAATAGTTTCAGTCATTTAGTATGCCTGAATACGTAGTTTAACTTGCCGTTCTAAATGACTATTGAATTTAGTATAGTCAGATAGACTTACCCTTAAACAGCAGGAGTATGCAGAGCAGCATTCAGCAATAAAGCCTCGGCGGTGTCGTGACTGTAGGTTTGTGGGATACTGTGGGATAGTTGCCAGTATTGATCCCAGTATATCACATATAACAACTTAATTGGTCTGGTAGTCGTACACTTTTCGTCGTAGGAATTTCGGCTTGACTGCCGTGGTTTAGTCTGTATATATTACTGGGTCTCCGCAGTGACTATGGTCGCAGTGAACAGCTGGACTCTCGTGAGGCGAAAAGGCGTTAGGTCAGCAGCTAGGTGTGCAGCACGGAGGTACCCGGCTGGATGGCAGGCGCACGGTGCGCTGCCTGTGTGTGTCTGTGTTGTTGGTGTCGAACGACACTTACTCCCTTCTGAGCATCACCGACAGTATCACTCCTTTTGGTGTCGCAGGCAAACGTCTCCTTTTATGGTACAAACGCCAATTACTCCTCTCGGTATAGGGCCGGCAATGCTCTCTTGAGCGGCAGCTCCGGCTGTTTCTTCTTGATGTGAGATCAACTGCTTTCTTCTTGATGCTGGCTATCTTGCTTTGTTTTCTTCTTGTAGCGGCCGACGTCTGAATGAATCTGCGGCCAAGCCAAGCCAAGCCAAGCCAAAGTGTTAACTGGGGGCGGAGACTTGCGCGAAGCGCGAGTCTACGTCCCCCTGTCTGTTTGCCATTCCTGCGTTTGACCGCATCGCTGGGCTCTATAACAGACACCTAATATAACACGGGAGTAGGCTAACGCTAACGATTTTGAAGTCAGGCTGAGGGCTTTGACTAGTTTTGCCAAGGACTGGAGCCTATGTTGCGTAAACTAATTAAGGGAGGGATAAACTTGGTTGGTTCGCTGTCTGGGTTCCGAGCCCAGACTGGCTTTGTCGCAAAAACGAATTTGATAGGCGCTTAGGTGAAGCCGCCGTGCCTGGGGAGGGGAGTGCTGGCCGTGCCCCGACGCAATATCGTGTACCCTGGCATTTGCCTTACAACTGAGGAAAATCACGGAAAACCTCAGTCAGGGTAGCCGAAAGGTGCTCGGCCGATCATTGCCGAACACGATTCGTTTGGTCGACTTGGCCATCGCAGGCGATAGCCTCGACTGGCCTGCTGGCTCCTGCCCCCCTTGGCGTACGCCTAAGGCGACAGGGTCAACCCTCGGTCAGCTTAGTTATCTGCCGGGTTGCCGTACAAGGTGGTTCTCCACGTCAGCTAACTTTGAGTCGAAGCTCGCAGTCAGGGCTCTGATGTGGTCGGCAAACAGCGGAACACCCACGTCCTCGTGTATCTGCCTGTTACTTACGTACCAGGGGGCACCAGTAGCAAGGCGGAGACACTTCGATTGCAACACCTGTAACCTCCGGACATGGGAGCGCGCAGCGGACCTCCAGAGGGGGCACGCATAATCCACCATGGGACGGATGAGCTGCTTATATAGCAGGACGCCGTTCCTGATGTAGAGATCACTCTTCATATACAGGAGAGGACCCAGCATACCCATCCTTTGCGCAGTCCTCTTCCTCACCTGATCGATGTGAGGCGACCAGGTGAGTCGTTTATCTAGGGTAATCCTCAGATAACGAGTTCTGTCCTTCTATTTGATTGGTTCCCCGAAGAGTGTTACTGGTCGTGGTTGAATGAAGCGCCGTGCAGCACGCGAGAAGATGATCGCGGTGCTCTGGAAAATATTAATGGCCATTCTCCATTCATTCAACCACCGTTGAAGGTCGTTGAGGCATGAATCCAGGTAGCTGACGAGCAGCGTCGCCTTGCGGGACGTGGCTATGATGGCCGTGTCATCCGCGTAAAGGGTTAACTCGTCGTGTTGCGAAGGTGAGGGCATGTAGTTGACATACAGACTGAAGAGGACAGGGGAGATCAATCCCCCCTAAGCCACCCAAGCCTTCATGCCAAGACAGGATGACTTGGCCGTCTGGAACGACGCTTCCAACGTCCGGTCCCGGAAGTATGATGACATAATGTGGACTATGTAGGACCGGAAGTTGAGGAGTGTTAGCTTGTAGAGGTTGCCCATCGATCCAGACGCTATCGAAGGCTTTGGCCTCGTCGAAGAAAACTGCGCCTGTTAGCCTCTTTTCTCCGAAGTTCCTGGTTATTCTTTCGACGAGGCGGGCCAACTGCAAGGACGTGCTATGCCTGAGTCTGAACCCAAACTGCTCGTCTCGCATTAGACCGCGCTCGCTTAATTTATGTAAAATCCTAGCTAGTAGGATGTTTTCAAATAGTTTACCAATCGAGTCCAACAGACTAATGGGTCGATAGGATGATGGTAGTGCCGGATCCTTCCCCGGTTTAAGGATAGAGGTCATCCGAGCGTGCTTCCCCAAGGAAGGGAAGCGATGGGCGAGGAGAATTGCATAGAAGATCCGGACCAGGAGGGATACCGCTCGCTGGGGAAGAAGCTTCAGGGCTCTATTCGGTATACAGTTGGTGCCAGGAGCCTTCCTGACCTTGAGACCACTAATGGCTTCGTGAACCTCGTCAGGGTTGGTTAAATTGTGTTCGCTGGCAGGCGCCTGAAAGTACGACCTCATCTCCACGTCAACCATCTCAATAACTGCCGGGACCGAAGGGTCGTCCACCGGCTGAAACTGAGTCTCCATAGTGTCAGCAAGGGCCTCGGATTTCTCAGAGTCTGAGAGAGCGATTCCCCGGGGTGACGAGGGGTGAGACGGAGTAGGAACTCTCATCACCCTCTTGGCCATCCTCCACAGCGACTGGTCTTCGGGATCGAGGGATTCGAGTGTGGCATTTCACTGGCCGTTCCTCCACTCGTTCAGCCGGCGTGTCACTGACCTCTGCAGGCAGTTGACTTCGGCTTTCAGAATGGGGTCCCTGGTGACCTGCCACTGCTCCCGCAGCCGGTTCTTCAGGCGTATTTCGTCCTGAATGCCAGCCGTTATCGGAGGCCGAGGATCGGCACGCGGGCGACGTTTAGTAGTAGATGACGCCACAGCCTTCAGGACGGCGCCGGAAATGTTCTCAACACATGCGTCAATTGCCATCCCGTCATGTAATTCCGGATCGAACGGAATTTGATCTTCCAAGTGAGTTTGGAATTTGGCTCAGTCAGTGCGCCTGAAATCAGGGCGATCCGGTGGGTGCTGGAAGAATGAGCGACACGTAGTGTGAATGAGTACCGGGAGGTGGTCTGAGCTTAGCGCAGAGCACGAAGTCAGATACACCGGGGATGTGAGATTCTTGGTTATCACGATGTCCAAGACATCGGGAGTAGCCAAGGGTTTGTATGGGTAAGTGGTTGGGGTATCCGGTCCAAAGATCAGACAGGAGTTCCCGTCGGCATAATCACGCAGGAGTTTCCCCCGTCTTTTGCTCAGCCGCGAGTTCCAATCCACGTGCTTGGCGTTGAGTTCGCCGGCCATCAAGACCGGAAATCCCCCGCCGAAACAGGGGGACAGGTCCTCTCCGATCAGTGGGCGTGAAGAGGAGGTTAAGCCGCAAGGATTTTCACCGGTTTGCCGGCCATTGTGACCTGGATGGCAGTACCCTCCAAGTGGGTCAGGTCTGGAATGGCACTGAGTGGTGGGCTATACCACGGCGGACCAGGATGGCTGTACCGCCCCTACTGTCGGTCTGTCTGTGCGGTGACAGACATAATTGGCAAGCCTGAAAGCTTGGCCATGGTTGAGGAATGTCTCACTTAAGAGACAAATATCGATACCGTGCTGGTTAAGAAAATGCTCCAGTTCAAGCTTCCTGCCGCGCACTCCGTCCGCGTTCCAGCAGGCGAGGCGCAGGGGTTTAGCTCGCTCCGTCCTCCTAGGGCGTGCTGCCATATTC
>Ga0268261_10003365_pt1 | contig 11753 bp, 8 predicted proteins | sample TergutNc150P1_FD_190353 | JGI IMG/M metagenome (GOLD analysis project Ga0268261, IMG submission 190353) | Nasutitermes corniger P1 segment gut microbial community from laboratory colony in Florida, USA - Nc150 P1 (SPAdes) (version 2) | ecosystem: Host-associated > Arthropoda: Insects > Digestive... | reverse complement strand
AGGAACACCCTTCCGAAGTCTGGCACACACACACATATATATATATATATGTAGAATAAAATGACCCATCAAATAAACACAGACTCCGCGACAGATGCTCAAATAATCGAGCAGAACAAATGGCAATTGTTAAAGCACTAGAGGCAATAGATACAATAAAAATAAGCAACAACACACCAAGAACAATAATGATACATACTGACAGAAGGATAATCCTGGAGTCCCTCAAGAACATGAAAAATCGACATCAACTAATAGAAGAAATTAGGAAGAAGACTATTGCACCTGAAAAAGAAAACTAGGACATAGAATACACCTGGATAAAGGCACACACAGGAAACTATGGAAATGAGCTCGCTGACAAACCTGCTAAGGAGGCTGCTAGAAACAGAGACATATGCTAAACAAAATCCAAAAAATGTAATAGAGCATCAAGAAAGAGAGAACAGCATAGAAAAGTGGCAACAACAGTGGGACAATACTACAAATGATTGGTATCTAAATAATTCTTTCTAAACATTAAGGACAGACGAAAGATATAAATCAACTTAACTCCCAACTTCATGGCAACGGTAACAGCCCATGGAAAAAATTGTAAAGATCAATTGTGTAGAATCAGCGTTTCTTACTATTAAGTCTAGAAGTACACCGGTGCAATTAAATGTTGTTCAAATCAACGATATGAACACCTCCGAACAAGATTAAGATAATCGAACAAAACACGAACAGCCACGGAATTAAGGATATTGTGAAGTATATGTAAATAATGTATACAATTTCTCCAAGCATGTAGTATTATAAGCTGTAATGGAGAATGCTGCAAATAAATAAAAAACATACAAACATATACACACACAAATAAATACGCACATACACACACATATACATATATACACACACACACACAAATAAATAAACACACACACATATACATACATACATATATACATACATACATACATACATACATACATACATACATACATAAATACATACATTCACGCACAGACACAATACCTACCTAAACACGCAATACATACCTAAACACACACACACACACATACACATTTACATATTTTTGTTTGGTGGGCCCCTACAGCCATTTTGCATGCTTTGGCCCTGCCAGAACTCAAACCACAATTAGCTGATTATCCAGCTTGTATTTTAATCACAATACCAACTGCTATGTGGCCCTTTTATATAGTACAAGAAGATATACTGAAAGAGCGGTACAATATTCACTTGTAAAAAAAGAAATTCTTGGTATAATCTAGATAGCAGCATCAATTCATACCGCTATTCTAAAAACTGTATTACTTCTGTACAGAAGTTGTTTCTTACCAAAACTTTCATAGACTTTTAGCACACAGATTTAGTGAAACTGTGATTTAAGAGTATTCCTCCAGGGGTATAGTTTATACCAGTAGATCAGAGTGAAATATGTACAGTGTGACCAACTACTGACAACTGCTATCAACGTTCTGTTAATATCTGAATTGGCTTTATGCTAATAATATTTAATGTGAAATTGTTTACCAAATATTACAGTGTCACACCGAAAGACATGCAGTGTCAAGGAAAATTGAGATTTTTCAAAACATGTTGGCAACGCAAGTTCATGTGTAATGTACATATGGTTGCAGAAAACTTTACTTTTTTGTCACACAGTTAGTAACATATAGGGTCCAAGTTCGCACATACAAAATTATACAAAGAAACAAGAATCTTTTTATATATTTTTTAACCACTATATTTAATGTATTTTAAAGACATACTGCATAGCCTCTGATTTATTTTTCACAAATTACCTTTTATTTAATAATTTTATACTTTCTGTTCAATTAATACAAACTTTTTAATAAATGATGGGCTCTCATCTTTATACCAACCTGTTCATTTATATATTAATTTTGCTGCATAAGAGAATCAAACATGTATACAAGAGTTTCTTACACTCATGTCAATTCTAATCATTTACAGGTTATGAATATGTCATACAGTTACTTCACCCTCCTGCTGCAGATGATGAAGTAATCAGAGAGTGTGTAGGTAGGCTGTTAGTGAGATCAACTATTTTATGCTTCGGAACAGGGACCATTACACATCTCTGTTTACATACATGCATCTGTAATGTTCTCCTTGCAAATATTAGAGTATAGAAGGATTGCAGCTATTAACATTAATAGAAAGGGCACAAATAATACAGAACAATATATAAGAATAAAACAATAGCACTGTTATTTAACTTGCTTCTGGACACAATCTGCTCTATGTGCTTATACTGATGGTCTATTTGCCCGAGAAAGGTACGTCGTTTCACTTCTGTACACAGTCAACTAATTAATGACTGTAGTGTTCCTTTATCTCATATTTGTTTTTGTCTAATCTCTGTGTGTGTTGGACACTTTCTTTCTTTCCTCCCATGCCTAAGATTTCAAAACTGTGATCAGTGTTATGAATGTTCACAAACTCTCAGCTTTCAATATGTTTCTCTTGGTAGCTGCACAAAGTGTTCTTATGTTTAAATTTATGCTATTATATTCTTCAATGATTTTCTTCTGATAGTCTCTTCCTGCAGTCTGTGTCAGCATTTTTATAATAACTAGGAACCAGTAACAATGTGACAAAACACAAAACGGCATAAACTGTACGGCGCCTAAAATTTCTTATAGACAGCTTTCATTTTGCAGCTTGAAATGTTTAAGACAACCTAGAGACATCCCGAACAACATGCGAATTAACGGATGCCTTACAAATTCCAATATTTTTCATAACACACCAAGCTTTTAATTCTGGGTTCAAATAAAGAAATTAAGATCTGATTACATCTGGGGAATGCATGTCACCAATTGATTCAGTAACCCTTACCTTCCCATTTTATAGTTAAGAATATGACTGAAGATTTTGGCTGTTTTTTTGTGTAGGTGTGAAACAATGGGATTTGGAGAAATTGTATACTCAAAAACAAAGATTGCAGGATACTCTAGAAGGGAAAATCGGTGCAATTGAATGTGACAGAAGGAATGTTGAAGTGCAGTGGAACAATATAAAGGAAGGTGTCTTAGATACTCTCAGTGATCTGGGTGGGGAAGTCGAGAAGAGAGCAAGAAAACTATGGATTACACAGGAAATGATCAGTAAAGTGGATGAAAGATGGAGATGGAAGAATGTCAGTACTGAAGAAGGCAGAAAGAACTACCGGAGGCTGAGGAACGAATTGAAAAGAGCCACAGATAGTGCCAAAAACGAATATCTTGAGAAAATATGTAACAAAATCATGGAATTTCAAAGAACAGAGCATTATGATTTAATGTACATGAAGACAAAAGTTATAGGCTGGTAGGAGACCCAAGGGATCCAAAATATTGGCATCGAAGACTCCCTAGGGAATAGAATAGTAGAGCAAAGTCAAGTGCTGAAAATTTGGGAGAATTATATTTCAGAACTACACGATCGACCTAATCGACCGGAAACCCTAGAAGTCGAACCTGAAGAGGAAGTAGATGCAGACGAGAAGGGCCCATACATTTTGCAAAGTGAAGTGGAAAAAGCCATCAAGTAAATGAGGAATAAGAAGGCTACAGGAGATGATGATGTACCTGGAGATGTGCTAAAATTATTGGGAGAAGGTGGTTTGAAAATAATGACGAAATTGATCTACACCGTTTATGAAGATGGAGAGTGGCCCAAGGACTTCACGGAAGTTACAATGATCGCCTTAAAGAAGAAGCCACAAGCTACAAAATGTAGCGACCATCGCACAGTCAGCCTTATCGCACATACAGCGAAGATAGTAGCAAATATTCTTAGAAGAAGGATTGAAAAGAAAATTGAGGATGTACTCGAAAAAGATCAGTTTGGATTTAGAAGAAGAAAAGGAACAAGGGATGCAATTGGGATGCTGAGAATAATATCAGAACGAACTTAGAAATAGATGAGGATCTAAATGCTTGCTTCATAGACTGGCAGAAGGCGTCTGACCGAGTCAAACGGACCAAGTTAATGCAGATCCTAAAGGAAACTGGTATTGACTGGCGTGAAAGAATATTGATTAGCAACTTTTACATGGCTCAGAGTGTTAAAGTGCGACTGAACCGAGGGGAGACAAGGAGTGTGAAGACTGGAAGAGGAGTTAGATAATGATGTTGTTTGTCACCAATTCTGTTCAACTTGTACAGCGAATGTCTTACCAAGGAAGCTTTGGAAGGGTTTGGAGACTTCAAAATAGGCAGGAAAATCATTCACACTGTCAAATATGCAGATGACCTTGTGTTACTGGCTAAGGAAGAAAAGGTGCTATAGGACATGATCCATAAACAAATTGAAATTGGAAGATGCTAGGGAATGGAAATGAATATGGAAAAAACAAAAGTAATGAGAATTTCAAGACAACCATCACCAGTAAATATTATGATAAACCAAAAACAACTAGAGAATGTAGAATCTTTTAAATATTTGGGTAGCATTTTAACAAATGACGGAAAATGTACTTGTGAAATAAGGTGTAGGATTTCTATGGCTAAAGCTGCATTCAAGAAAAAGAGGACTCTTTTTACTAGCACATTGGACTTGGAATTGAGGAAGATGCTAGTGAAATGCTACGTTTGGAGCATAGCTTTATATGGTGCTGAAACTTGGACGCTTCGGGCAGTAGACCAGAAACACCTAGAAAGTTTTGAAATGTGGTGCTGGAGAAGAATGGAAAAGGTCAGCTGGACTGATCATGTGAGAAATGAAGATGTATTACTTAGAGTCAAGGAGCAGAGGAATATCCTACATGAAATACGTAAAAGGAAGGCGAACTGGATTGGTCACATTTTCAGTAGAAACTGCCTTCTACGACGGGATACTGAAGGAAAGATACAAGGGGAGATAGAAGTGACAGGAAGACAAGGAAGAAGACGTAGGAAGCTCTTGGATGATCTTAAGGAAAGGAGAGGATACTCTCATTTGAAAGAGGAAAATCTGGATCGCACTATGTGGAGAGCTCGCTTTGGAAGAGGCTTTGGACCTGTCAGTAAGACAGACTACTAAATGAATGAATGAATGAGGTGTGAAATCTGTTTTCTTCTCTTAAGGGAAAGGCATAGATATTACAGCAGAATTTGCATAGGACAGTGCTTGGACTAAGGGGCATGTCAGCTGTCAGGACTGCAGGGCTGCAGGACTGCATTTCTTACAGAAATTTTGAGAAAATTAAACTAATTATTTTCAATAGGAGTTCTACAGAAAACGTTTATTTACATATTTAGTTTAATTATTCAAGCTGCTGCCATCCTGGAAATGTTGATCCTGCTTGGAATGAAAACAGACCAAACATGGTAGGCCAAACAGAGCTGCATGATTAGGAATTTCATGATCTCTAGTCTGCAAATTTGTTAGATGAACCAATCAAGGATAAGATGAACAGGAAACGTGACACATATAGAGATGAGAAATACAGAGACACCCCCTTAGATGACACTTCTCAAAACTTTCCCACCCACGACTTTATAATAATTTAGTATCAAAATTTTTCAAAATGATTAAAAAATAGGCGACATTGTTTTCCTGATAGTGTTTCCTCTTAAAATTATTTCCTACCTAACAACGTTAAAGTTTCATGATATAATGTGTTTTTCGTCTATTTCACGTGTTTCCACGTCAAAATCTCAAATAATTCTCGCATTTACAATTAATACTAACACACAATATAGATACAATGCTCTCAGTTCATAACTATTAAACCTGATGGCTGTTTTAATACAGATGAGAGATACAAAAATGCAATTGAATATTAACACATGAAAAAGTGTAGCAGGAAATGTCACATTCTGACTGCTCTGCCATCAATTTCCACATACGCATTTCACGGCATGACACAGCATCATGGCATGTGTGTAATATAACACCAACACACATGAGTTTAATAGATCATGTTATGACTTTAACTGTTTAATTTCATCTCAGTATTTTAAATTGTTCTGTGTGCAAAACTTACACATTTTGTGTTCACTTCAAAGTGCTTACCTGTGTACAGATATCAATCTAGATAGCCACTAATTACCGAACATGTGATGCAGCATAACTGCTGAATTAAAAACTGATATAAAGCATAAGCTGCTGTGAGATCAAAAAAGGCTGATATTACAAATTGGTCACTACTGAAAATCTTCCTCCCAAAAAAGAAATCAATTTATTTTATGCATTTGTGTAAGCCGAAAATACGAGACTTAGCACTCAGTGTGTAAGTGAACAGTTCTTTGGGAGAAAAGTAAAACATCAAAACATAGTAAAGTAGAATTGGTATTAACTGAAGAGTTCCAGTAATAATGGAATTATCACTTAATAATTGTGTTTGTAAAAAAGAATATTGTCAGGTGTTCAAGAGTGTGTCAAAATCACTAGAGAAGAGAAGACCTGAGATTTAGTTTGATAGTGAAATGAATTCTTTTTTGTGGAATAATTATCAGTAAACAAATGCTAATATAAATATAAATTTATAAATGTAATTTACAAGGTTACCCTCTTGTGACACTTTCCTGCTTAATAGACCTATTCTGTTAAATTTTTCCCATCAGTTCTTAAGACCTTTTCACTGTATGTACAGAATTATGGTTAAGAAACCTTAAAAGCAGCAACCACTTGAAAGAATAAGGAATTGAGCTTAATATAATACTAAAATGGAATATAAATTAGGATTTCAATTGACATTCAGAACACAACCACCATATGTTTTTCTTATTTATTTGTCAGAGTGACTACATGTTTCGGCTGTCTTTAGGCCATCATCAGGTCACAAGTATATCATATAATAGAGGGATCTAGACACTGTGACACGAAAAAAGTATAAAATCTAAATCCATATTCTAAAATTACAACGAGATCTCGCTGTCGTCATTACATGTAGGTGTATTTCAATCTGTATAAAATTTTTATAGATATGTAAAAATATATATAAAATGCTGTGGATGGGCCGTGTTGGGGTCTTCTTACCGTTGTTGGTAATTGTACGCTGTCATTTAGGTGACACAAAGTTTGGACGTAATAAGGTTGGTTGGATTATTTAAGTTGATTATTTCCCTATGGTCTGCTGACATATACGTACAAACATGTAAGTTTTTAATAACACCGGTGTTGGAAGGTCGTCTACTGCCAGTTATTGTGTTGTTTTCTAGTAGATATTACCAAGTTTATTTAGATGTATGGAGATCCGCTGTACTGGATTCTTGCTATTATTCTGTTAACGTTGAACTGCCTTATTAGTAGTCGGGTCTGATACAGGCTTCCATAGTTATGGTCGTGGGTCCTTTCTTTCTTAAGTATTCTGTGGGGAATAGCGTAATGTAAGTGTGGCGTATGGTTGATTACAATTCATTGTGTAACTGAGAGCGGTACTTACTCGTAATATACTCGTGACCTGATGATGGCCTAATGAGGGTCGAAACATATAGTTACTCTGAAAAATAAATAAGTAAAACATATAGTGGTTGTGTTCTGACTGTCAATTGAAATCCTAATTTACACTTCAAACACAACGGGGATGAGCCACCTCAAGAATACTAAAATGGAAGTTAAGGTATGGCCAGTGGGGACTATTATATACGCAATAATTACTTCATCATACCGTACAAACGTTTCTTGTTAAATAATTATAACACACTGTTGAGACACTCAGTAGCTTGTTTCAAACAAGAAGAACCCACAGTCCATTTAAGAAATGTTTATGAACTATTATCTTCAGCAATTAGGTATTGTAACAGTACTGTCTTCACATTTGGTGTTACATAATCATATATTTAAGAAGAACATTGTTGTATTCATGTGTACAAAAATATGTATGTAAATATGAATGTAAAACAAATAAAATATCAGAACACATGTGGATTGTCATATTTGTATAGTCACTATATTTATGAGGTCCCTGCAGCAAGTCAAGAGACCAGAACATGTACCAATAATTGTGTCGTTGCGCGGAGATGGCGCAAATCACAGCTGTAATTGTAGATCAGTAATAAAACGTGATATAAACTAATGTAAAATTTATACTAAATAACATGTAAATGAGAGATCAAACGTTATTAGGTGAAAATAAAAATAAAAGGAAAAGCCGGTAAAACAGTGCTTCATTTGATCCACTCATATGTACTTCTAGGAAACAATATATCGTTAAATGTGTGGAGAATGTATTACATAACCAATGATCTCAACTGAATGTATGTGAAAGAAAATACACACACGCAGATTTAAAAAGGCAAATCATGCATGGAAAATGAACAGGAATAAAAATGGATAACACAACACGCCTGCAGACGTATGCTTGTGATTAGGAAACTGTAACATCGCAGCTTCGTGCCTCTCTCATGAATGTATGTGACATGAAATACCTGCCATTCGTCAATGGCCGATGCCAGCCAAACTGACTTCTTTTCTAGGCAATACAATTGGAGTGAAAGATGTGGGGTTTCAGAAAATCCCTTCGAATGGAAGACGAGATAATGCAGTAAGGTACTTTGTTTTCCATGTAAACCGACCCTAATTAGCAGCCTTTGCAACCAACCTCACAGCGTTTATAGGCACTGTACCCATTGTGATATTAGTGAAGTTCCAGCATAATCCCTCGAATGAAAGCCAACACATTACCGTCAAGGTACATTGTTCTGCCTATAGAGTTCGTTTCATTATTGACAGATCCCCAACAAACTGACGCATTTCCTAGGCAATGCGCTTTACATGTTACATGTGGCATTTAAGAGAAGTCTTTCGAATGGAAGTGAAGGGACTCTGTTCTGCAAATAATGTACCCTTCATTACTGGTCGAATGCAACCAAACTGGCATCTTTTGTAGGCAATTGCGTGGAGTGTTAGGGGTGGACTTTGTTAAAAAAAACCCTCCAATGGAAACTTAGACATTGTTTTGAAGGTATTTACTTCTACAAGCAAAGTGCCCTTCATTATCGGCCGACTGCAGTTCAATACAAGTAGTTTAAAGGCAATGCACGTAGAATGCTTGGTGTGGAGTTTCAGAAAATTGTCTCGAAATGAAGCTGAGATACTTCCCTAAAATAACGTGTTCTTCATTAGTGGCCGATGACAAAGTGAGGCCTTTTGTAGGCAATGCGCGAATAGTGACAGGGGTGGAGTTTCAGGAAGATCTCTCGAATCGAAGCCGAGATACTGCCGTGAATATTCTTTGTTCATCCAATAAAGTTGCCGTTGTTACTGACTGATGGCAAAAAAAGAATTGTACTGCTTGTAAGCAATGCACATATAATGTTAGGTGTGGAGTGTCAAGAAAATTCCTCCAATAGAAAATAGATACTGCCGTATGGGTACTTTTCTCCAAGTAAAGACCCATTCCATACTGGACGATCACCACCAGATTTACGTCATTTCTAAAAAATCCTCGTAAAGTGCTGTGCGTGGGATATTATGAAAATCCCACGAAGGGAAAGACAAGACACGGCAGTGAGGTTACAATATTCAATTAGTAAACAGCAATTCCGTATTGGCCGATTGCAATCAAACTGAATTCGCTTGCAGGCAATGCCTGTAGAATGCGTATTGTGGACTTTGAGTAAAACCACTCGAACTGAAGCCGCGATACTGCAACGAAGTTACTTGTTCTCCAAGTAAAGTGTCCTTCATTACTGACCGATAGCCACCAAAATGACACCCTTTGTAGGCAATGCACCTAGTCTAGTCTCAGGAAAATCCATCGAATGAAAGCAGAGATATTGCCGGAAGGTACTTCATTATTGACCGATCTCAGTTGAAGTGACACAGTTGTTAGGCAATCCCCGTATAGTGCTAGGTGTGGATTTTCAAGAAAGTCCCTCCAATGGGATCCCAGACACTTCCGTGAAGGTAAAATTTTCTACGAGTAAAGTGCCCTTCATTTTTGGTCAATCGTGCCCAAACAGACAATAACTGTAAGCAATGTGCCTACTGTTCTAGGTGCGGTGTTTCAGGAAAATTGCTTAAATGGAAACCTTGATACTGCCGTGAAGGTACTTTATACTACAAGTAAAGAGGCCTTTATTATTGGCCTGCCACAACCAACCAGACACCTTCTGTGGACAATACTAGTACATTACTAGGTGCAGAGTTTATGGAAAGGCCCTGGAATGGAAGTCCAGATAAGCTGTACAGATTATTTTTTCCCAATAATGTGCCCGCTCCTATTGGCCAGTCGTAACTAAACTACAGCCGTTTTAGGCAATGTGCCTAGAATGCTATGGTTCTACTTCCAGGAAATACCTGTAATGCAATGCAATATATCGCCGTTATGGCATTTTGTTCTCTAAGTAATATTTCTGTGTAGAGTTTTCTGGAATATCGCTCAAATCGAAGTCGAGATACTGTTGTGAGTGTACTTTGTACTCCAAGGAAATTGTCCTTCATTACTGGCCGATCGCTAACAAAGTGACATGTTTTATAGGCAATACTCGTACAGTGTTGGAAGTGGATTTTCATGAAAATGCCTCGAAAGGAAGCCGATATATTGCGGTGTTGTTATTATGTTTTCCATGTAAAGTCTCATTCGTTATTGGCTGACTGCAACCAAGCACATATCGTAAGTAGGCAATAAACGTATAGTCATAGGTGTGGAATTACAGGAAAATCCCTAGAAAAGATACAGAGATAGTACCATGATAATACTTTATTCTGAAAGTAAAGTTCCTGTGAATTTTTGCCCATGACGTAAAGCCACACAGTAACCTGTGTCATCCTCAATTTCTACAACACTTCTGGATTTATTTAAATTTTTTTAACTACTACTTTATGTGTATAATCTTCTTTTATTGGAAATAATAAATAATTTGTGTGTTTTACCATTTTAACTGTGAAGGAGGGACTTCATCCATACAATTTTCCATTTATGTTCTTGTGTTTCTACCTGATGATGGCGAGGAATACAACGTCCGAAACATGTTTAGAAAAGTAAATAAAGGAAAGTAAAGTGTTCAGGTGTTGTGTTTGTTTGGATAATATGAGGAAACTGATTAACTAACGTTACGAGATTAGGTTACATAAATTTCTGGGCAGCATCTCAACTTCCGTTGGAGGGGTGTTTCTAAAAATACACATGTGGCATTTTGCGTACATTCCTTACAAGGAATGTTAGGTTTTGGTGCTTTTGATCACTAAGAGCACTTTAACAGGAGAGAGTTGTGTTTTCTTGGCTGTATCTCAGCTTCGATTGAAGTAATTTTCCAAAAAACTTATATATGACACTCCACCCACAATCACTAGAAAAGCTGTAAGTTTTGTTACGAATGGAAAATACTTGAGGCAATTTAGGTGAAGACCAAAACGCCTTTTCAGATTATACCATCCCCCGTTTAAGGGAATTTCCTGAAAATTCATATTTGTCAGTCAATTCAAATTCGCTACCAACTAGGTTAATGTTGGGTAAGATCGCTGTATAGTTAAGGGCACTTTGCTTTAAGAGGAGCAAATTTTGTATGTCGGCTTCCACTGGAAGTTTTTTCCTTCAAACTGAAAGCAGATATTCCACTCACATTCGCCACAAATTTGTTGAGCTCCATTAATATTTAAGGAAGAGGTCCTTCAAAAATATGTACCTTCTCGGCTCTACGTGGGCTTCCACCAGAGGAATTTTCGTTAAAATCCAAATGTGGCACTTACGCACGTCAAATATGTATGCCCTTAATTATTGTCACATCGTAACGGAATTTACTACTTGTGTAAAATTTCAAATGCAGGTGTATATATATATATATATATATATATATATATATATATATATG
>Ga0268261_10003364_pt1 | contig 11755 bp, 6 predicted proteins | sample TergutNc150P1_FD_190353 | JGI IMG/M metagenome (GOLD analysis project Ga0268261, IMG submission 190353) | Nasutitermes corniger P1 segment gut microbial community from laboratory colony in Florida, USA - Nc150 P1 (SPAdes) (version 2) | ecosystem: Host-associated > Arthropoda: Insects > Digestive... | reverse complement strand
GCTGTGTGTGTGTGTGTGTGTGTGTGTGTGTGTGTGTGTGTGTGTGTGTTTGTGTGTGTGTTACAGCTTTGTTACTACAGTATACGTTTCATAACGAACAGAATTAGACAGATAATGATCAAACTTGTAAGACATGCCTCTATAAAAAAACCTACAAATATAACAAACGCCAGATCAACTTTATACGTCCATAAAAACATAAAATGACATAACCTCAAGATGCGGATTAACGTGACACGATTTAGACAGCCCTACAGAAAGACTACACCACGACTTTATAGAGTAACTACAAACGACAGAACCACACACAGTCCGTTACGATACCATAACGTATATTGTTAAAATTTCAATGTCATTTTACGCGAGCCAAAACAGTATATTCAGTAGTTCGAAAACCGGCAGCGGCATTAGACAGTTCACCTCCCTCAAAGGTCCAGGACTCGTTTTGAGGCCCACGCAACCCCATATTCAATGGGTGCCGGGGTTCTTTCCCGAAGATAATGTGACCGGGGCGTGAAGATGACCACTCACCTCCACATAATACCGAGGTTCAGAATGAGTGGAGCTACACCTCTCCTCCCCCTGTACCTTCATGTACGGCCAAGGACAAATTTACCTTTTCACCTTTTTGACGTCTTACATGATTACGGATATTAATTATATCAAATTGTTTTATACCAGTAGTTTTCATTGTATTATAAAAAAAATATTGGCAATGCAATGTTGGGTTTTGAAGGCATAAGGGGCAGTTGAAGTACAAGTCCACGCTTTCTTAAACTCTACACTAGGTGTAGGTGCGTATATGACTTCATGCCGCGGCCACTTTAACTGCGGCAAAGGGCTCCCGGCACCCAATGGACAGAAGGCTGGGTGGACCCCCAAAGCCGGTACACAGCTTTACAGATGAAAGGAATCCGTCTGTCTTGCCTGGAATCCAGCCACGATTTTCTCGGTGGGCCAGCCAGAAAACTGGTGTCACCTCAAGATAAAAGAACGCCAAGACGGTACTGTTCACCGTCCATTGCCACCAATATACGATACTCGTTGCAGATTGTTACAATACTCCCGATATATTTCAGGCCGATTGGTACACATCAATGGTTTGCTGGGGTTTATGCTGAGATTTCTATACACCTTTTCCTATAACATAAGTGATTCCTCTTTTATGTTGCTTTTTAAGTATTTTAGTGCACGTCACCGCATGTATCACTATACCTCTTAGTCCGCAATAAATAACTATTCTGGTACGAATTAGGTGTACTTATGGAAGCTGTACACATTTTTCACAAATCTGAGAGTCATCCCAAAATTCTAGGCATCGGAAGGATGAGTTGAAGTAAGTTCCAAACTAAGGATCCACGCGTATTAGGCGCTACAGTAAAAGAAAACGTAGTCGTGGCGACCTGGCGCCCGGGATTAGTGTACCCCTGAATATGGTAAGATCGTGCTTGGTACCAGAGACTCCAATTCCATAAGGGTCTGAATAACTGCCGGATATAATATAATAATATTACCACAATAAATATAGTGTTTGTATCAAGCGGTGAAAAATCAGGGCCGCTGACGGCGGGTTCGGGGCCTGGCGAAAAGGTTTTTCGGGTCTCCCATCAACGGCGGACTGGCTAAAGATCTTTACACTAAATCAGAAAGACAGACTCTCAGTTGCCGAGTGACTATGGCTTGGGCTAAAGGGTTAATTTGTACAATCTACGAATAATGATACTACCGACAAAGACAACAACTTATGCAACACAGTAGGGCTCCGGGCCTCTTTACGGACCGCCGGGACCCGGTACTTTGTATCAGCTTCCCCACTCTCTCGTCGGCACTGTGAACAATGCCCGTGAGGTCAACAATATAAATTATAGGAACAGTGAGACACGTGCAGGTTTTAGGATTTTTGGTTTTATATTCATTGTTGCTGAAATGTTTCATGTCCCTAGGATAGAGGAGTTACCAGTAAAAAAAAGAAGAGTGCTAATGTTCCTATGCTCCATCAAAATAATACAGCGGTACGTAGACCAAATATTTTGACGTAGGAGGCAAGACGTAAAAGTAAAATTGTCCCTTACATGCCACAAAACCATATAATGGGCGAACAAGTATAGCTCCACCCATTAACCTCAGCAGAAGATAAAGGCAGATGGTAAGCTACACGCGCCGGGTCCTTTACCCCCGGGGAGAGCCCTAGGTACCCAACGAATAGACTGGGCGGCCTGAGAACAGAAACGGACGTTTCGCTGGAAAGATAAATTGGAAGTAAGAGGCGAATACACTATATAGCAAAGGTCTTCACAATTTGTATTCTTCACTAAGTATAATTACGAAGATCAGGTCGTGGAGGTGGAATAGTTTGGGCATGTCACACACAAGGAGATGAGATAAAGCGTGAAGATGTAGAATGCGGTAGCGCCAACTGGGTTCAACTGGCTCAAGAATGATCCAGTGATGGGGTCTTATGTATACAATAATGAATAAAAGTTACTGGCATCTGGAACATCACGCAGTATTTTCTGGTACCAATTCACTGAAACACACAGCGTCACGTCCAAGAATACCGTAGATTCAGAGTCACCGCCTTGTGACCCTCGGATCTCATCATGTAATAATACAGGAGTCCACAAATTTTCAAAAAATCTATGATCAACCTCAAAATGCTAGGCGCCAGAAGGGTGACATTAAGCAAGTTCTCGTACTGAGCACTCGCAAATAGTAGGTTCCACCGTAAAAAAAACTGGCGCCCAGAATTTTCGTACCCCTGATGTAATAAATCTACAGGATCCATAACACGTGGGGATTTCTTGAAAAACGCAGTGACTAACAGCTTCTAACCAATGACTGCTCCGCGGTATTGACAGTAGATAGCGCTGATAATTCGTGACGCATGAAAGCACAAGGTTCCGAAGAACACGGTTTATAAGTCACCGATTTAGTTTAACTTTAGGGACAAAAAAATCTTAAAATATCCTGCAAAAATAAGTCCATGTATTCCCTCCCACTGCGTTCCTGTACGACAGAAATGACCACTTGGTGGAGACTTTATTTTTAGAGCCCCCCTTTTCAAACTACTTCCGCGCTGTCCCGCGTGTCCTTCGCAAGTACACGTAATGCCAGTAAATACAGAGCTTGGCCCTCCGCCCGTCGGCGTCTGCTGGTTTTCCAGTAGTTTGTTGCAAACTGTCCTGTGTGTTTCTAGGACGTTTGGTCATTCTCGGGGCGTTCGCAATCGAAACCTGCAAAAATGATCTTCCATACTTCTCCAAGTCTATCCCTCTCTGGCTCCACGGGAACGGATTTTCATAGAATTTGATACTGCGTTGTTTTTGGGGGAAAAAAAGTGGACACTGCCACTGCTGATTACAAAAGGACAATTACGGATACTAATGTACACCATAGGTACACAAACCCCTAGCGCCAGGTCAGCCGGGCGACTAAATTTTGTACGGTGGCACCTAATATTTGGGAGTTTTCATTACAGAATTTGGTACGTGTCACACTTCTGGTGCATACAATTTCGAGGGGGCTAACAGATTTTTGGAAAAACTTGTGGACATCTGCTTTAAACGACGACCTGTATAGATATCGAGTATGAAATCCCAAAGTATTTACAATAGCGAAAAAATCCTTTGAACAGAAGCTAGGTTTGGTTGCGAATAAAACAGAAACACATACACAGTTCGCCCCCGTTTGTCTCTTTTTTTGGTGAACGCCTGACTTGATCACATAACCACGCACACAACGACTAGGGCCCCATGCGATAAGCATTTCCTTTCGTTGTTACTCCTGATCATCTTGCACGGTTTTTAATCTTACGAGGTTTTAGCTTGTGGCAAAGATTCTTTTTTCTTTGCACAGCCCAGACCGCTTCTGGGGCCCACGAAGCCTCTTTGTCCGTAAGTAGTGTGAGCCCTTCTCCGAGGACACAGCGGCTGGTGGGTCAAAGTGCCGCTCACCTCCATCTAGTTCGAAAGTTAGGAATATTCCGACCCGTGCTGCCATTCGCCGTACATCACCACAGCCTGATACCCAACTGAGCGCCGACGGCCTCACACCTCGCCAATGTTGGCCCGCACTGCCATCCCTGACCTTTGAGTGAAGACAAATTCGCCTCTGTCTATTAACACCACGTCAAGAAGTATGGTGGGGAGGAAGTAAAGCTCCATGCGTTATTAGCCTCGACCCTAGGTGGGAGTGAGTGACCACTTGACTGGACAGGAGGACCACTCTCTTGTTACAACCCTTAAGTCCATATAACAGGAGTGGCCAGTTAGGCGAGTTTCGAGAGCTGCACTTTAGGAGGCACCTTAGGCAAAAGACATGCATTAATAAAATAAAACATATTTTTCTTATCTGATGGCTTATTTCTGTTCATCCAAATACAACACGTTAGTTGCAGTTGGTTATGAGTCCCCTGTCTTTAGCGAATCTTTTAAAACATCGTTCACAGTCAGCCTCGTGCATGTAAACTATGTGAATATTGAATTACAAGGAATTAGATTAAACTGCACGGAATGAATAATATGCAAGAGATATGTTAATATTACTTTTGAAGATCACTTGCGAAAGCCGCGTTGTGGCCACCCCTGCCATATAGACTCGGCGCTGTCAGCACCCTCTTTTCAGACACCGTTGCAGTCATAGACTAAGTTTCATACCCTTACAAAGTAATAAACATGCAAGCAAATATCATTCAATAGGTTAATATGTTTTGTGAGATTTGGGGTTGTCATGGCGGCGAGTGCCAAGGTTTTGATATTCCGAAATGCGAAACCTTATTTGATACATGGTAACCAAGGTATATGACGAACCTGCTGACACCAGTAACGGACAATCAAGAAGAAGTCAGCAACATCAACTTCAGTGCACCCTTAAGATGGACGCAGCAGGTTCCTCCGAAATAATGGTACGTATCTACCAAACTACAAAACGCCATGTCTAAGCAGACGGTATCTATACATTATTTAATACGGAGCTGAGACTGAAGAGCCTGAAAGGCAGCAGGCATTATAAATTCTTCCCAGAAATTCTTGATTAGATTTCGATTGTGGTGCGTACACTTCTTGGAGGTGGCGCCAAGATTGGTACGTGTATTTTCTTCCCTTCTTCCAAGAATGTTCTGAATGAATGACGCAAAGTAAACAAGGTGAAGTACCATCAACAGACACCCAAAATTGAAACTCTACCTCAGCGGAGAACCACAACTAACATAGACCAACCATTTGGTGCCCCCTATCCTGCATATTTGCTGCCTGGGTATTCATGAGGTTAACCCCGGATCAGCTGACGTTCTAACAGCACTGCCGCTGTATAGTTTAATATTTACACTTCCGAAGTCAGTTCTGCTTCTTCGGACGGAATTTCAGAACATGCCTCCTCTTGTAAATGGTCTAGTTCCCAATACTAACAGAAGAAAAGACATTTATCCATCAGTTACAAGTGCTGTGCGACCACTGTGTTCTCAACCTGACTCTTTCAACAAACGTTGTGAAACAGTATACCGCTCCACGTCCACTCGTTCTCGCAGCAGTCAAATGGCGTGTTTCTTCCGCGAATCGTAATACGCACTTCTCCTTACGTTTCCCCAGGGTCTGGAGCCGCAAAGGTAAGGACCGAATTGCACTACCATTCCGGACGTGCTTGAGTCTACTGTCATCAGGATAGAAGAGTTAACGTCGTGCGAAAATACACCAACTGTCCAGGAAAGGTAGAACAAGACCTGTTGGAACTTGAAGACTGAGGCAGCAGGCCGCTCCGAAACGTCGTTAATTACCAGGCGACACGACGTAAAATCCCAGAATACGACACCCTTCAGGAGGCAGTCTGACACATCGGCACCCACCTACCACGCTGCACGATGTCATATTCCAAAAGACCGTTTTGGAAACAGAGGAAGCCTGTGAAATATATTAATGACTTGCATAAAACACGTGAAGTGTACATATTTCAGTAGAAACACTGGTGTTGTTTTCGGAACGGACCTCTTTGAGCCTGTTGTTAGTTCTTGTATGTTACAGAAATGCCTCAGGATGGTATATGCGACACAAGGTGTCTGCTGGAGCAAATACGAACGTACAGATGACAATGACATACAGGTGTGCACAGTTTTGCGGTCCCAGACGCTGAGGACATGAACCGGGATCAGCGCCGCGTAGCTCAGTCCTAAACTATACGTGCGGTACGTTGACAAGTGAAGACAAGAGTGGCCGTGTGTATCACGTATGCAAGCGTACTCACTGTAGTGACTATGCTATGAGCTGAACGTCCGCGAAATCGTGGTTCAAATATCGGCGGGTGCAAGACATGTTCCTCTTCTCCAAAACGTCCATACTGGTTCTAGGGCCCACCAAGCCCTCTAGTTAAGGAGCACCAAGTGCCATTTCCCCGGGGGTAAAGCGGCCGGCGCGTGAAGCTGACCACTCACCTCCATCTAAGGCTGAGGTTAAGAATAAGTGGAGGTATACCTCTACTCCCATTATATGCTTTCACGGTGTGCACAGAAACAATTTAACTTTCGTAAAAACTTCTACGCGATAATCAGGCAAGTAGATGTATACGTGGTATGTGACAAATAGTAATGCCTCTACAGGATCCTGAATGCACGGCTCAACCATGGGAGAACAGATCTTGCACGACAAAATAAAACAACTGCAATCCTGAAGCTGTACCTGGTCGCTTGCCTAAACTGTCAAGTAAAGAAGATATGGAAGAAGAAGAGGAAGAAGAAGAAGATGGTGGAGAATATGGATTAAATTCGTACAACTATTAGTGCAGACCAATGGTTTCAAACCTGCTGGCAGCAGACACCCCGTGGGGGAGGGGGTGGGGCACAGGTTTATTCTATGGGCTCCTCGAATTCACACAGCATCAAGGTGAGTCTTCCTTCGTCAACCAGCGCTTGGTTTCTTAGTATCCTGTGTTATTATTTCTGTGGTGCATAAAATGTGAATTAATTTACAGCTGTGACCGAGTTGATCACAGTTTTTGCCTTTGCATTTATGCTAAATTAACGGAAACCAAAATACATGTGGGAGATCCAAGAAATTTTCTGAAATTAAGAAAGGATCATCATCTCGAAAATGGATGGAATCACCAGTGAGGACCATACACAAAAGTCTACTGACAGACGAAACATGCAGACACCAGAACCACCACTAGTTCACCAGACATAACGTATTCATATTCTCTACATCCAGTGTGCTTTCAAATTTCTTCACTTTCTAGTTTAACAAAATATATGAAACACTCTAATGGAAAGAGACCACTTGAAATACAATGGCGTAGATGGGAGGATAATATTAAAACCGATCTTCAAGAAATTAGATGGAAATGCATGGACTGGATTACTCTGGCTCAGAATAGGCATAGGTGGTGGGCGCTTGTAAGTGCGGTAATGAACCTTCGGGTTCCATAAAATGCGAGAAATTTCTTGACTAGCTGCGGACCTGTCCGCTTCTTAGGAAGGACTCTGCTCCATGGGTTGGTATGTTAGTCAGTCAGTCAGTCAGTTAGTTATCCGAAACTCTCAGTAACATACGCTAACATCAAAAGGGTAAGGGAAAGAATACGGTCGGTGGACATAATCACGCCATAGCTGCAACCGCACGATAATCACCGGGGTACGTACAGAGAGCTATAATATCGACTCGAGGCCGTAGAATCCCCAAAGGGGAGGTCAGTGCCTCTCCAGCAACCGGAAAGGCGACGAACCAGTACAACACTGGCAGGCTCCTTGTAGCCATAGTAACAACAGAATGGCGACACTATGTCCGTACCTCCTATGGCAGACGCCACAACTTCTGCTTGTGCTGCTAACGTGAATAGACTTTGGTGGTTGAAGACTGAAGACAGAAAGAGTGGAAAGAAAGGCTGACAAGCTGAGCACATACACTCTTATCATAAAACTTTCCAAATAAACAATACTTATCTATTCACTCACAATGACTACGCTATGAGTGAACGATCCAGGGTTCGAATCCCGGCAGGGGTATGGGGTTTTCTCCAAAAAGTCCAGAACGTCTCCGGGGCTCATCCAACCCCCTACTCAACGGTACCTGGGTTCTTTCCAGCGGGTAAAGCGGCCAGGGAGTGAAGGTGACCACACACCTCTAACTACTGCTGAGGTTAGGAATGAGTGGAGCTGTACATCTGCACCCCCTATATTCCGTCATAGTATGGACAAACACAACTGTAATTTTTACGGGCTGGGCGGCTAAGGAATTCGATTCCCGGCAGTAGCAAGTCATTTCTTCTCAATGGGCACTGGGAATCTATCCCCGAACGTAAAGTGGCCGGGGTGTGTAGATGACCATTCACATCCACCTACTGCCAAGGTTACGATTGCGTGAGTGCAGCTATACCTCCACTTCCCCATACGTCTCCATTACATCCACAGACTTCACCTTTACTCTTCAATTGAAAGACACTGAAAATGGGGGTACTACGGTCCTCCAAAAGTCGGTGACCACTCGACACGGCGTAACATCCCAGAATATTTAAATATACGTATAAGCTTATTATATCTTCAAAAGCATATACACTTTGTAAAAAGAGAACGATTATGATATGATATCTGATTTACACTTTCAAATTACAACTGATTTTTACGTCTACGATTCTCTGAAGATATAATCTGCTAGATGTAGCTGTGCGAATAATTCGCACGTGGACACAATAAAACATTTCATCAACACAGATTTAATCACATGTATGACACTTTAAGGCACTTCTCGACACAATATTTGACGTTATCAGCCATTTTCTATACGCTGTAGAAGCCCTTCAAGAACTGTAAGAGCGACGTTGTCAAATGAACAGGCTCGGGAAAATGCATGGCCATGGGGAGAAAAAAAATGGTAGATATGTTCCAACACGTTTAAGTGTCCGTCTTTTAGCCTGACACACTGCCAGAGCAAAAGCAATTTTTATTGGAAATCTTCTTCTGCACAGTTTGAAGGGGACTGAAGGGTCTAATTGATGGACATAATTGAATCCTGCGATTAAGAAAGGTTTTTTTAGAGTTGCTATGAAATGCTAGTGCAAGAACTGACGATCATGTGCTGTCACTACCGGAAGCTAAGCTAACATACTCGTATTTCACGTACTTCCCTTGGCATGTCCGGCTTTTTTTTTGTTAAAAATTAATTTTTTGAGAAGTAATTAATAAAAACAAAGAAAACAAATAAGTCCGCCATCAATGCTGAATCATAAGATTTATATTAACGTCTATCTCAAAAAGATCAATTCTGCAGTCAGTAGAGCATAATTTCACAAACAAACGTTACCGTATTAAGATTTATGATACGGACCTGTCCACTATTGTCGTAATATTTCGCAAGGTCTTGGACCTAAAAATTTTTATCCTATAAGGTCCCATTAGTACGAGTGTCTTCAAGATATTATAGTTCCTACACACAGCTACAATTTCAGCTGTCAACTTAATGTAATTTATGAAAAAAATTAGGTATAGCCTGACGTAAAACATTATTAGTTTATGTAATTATGTAACAAGACTCGGATCTTAACTTGAATAATCAATATATTTACAACTGTAAATTTTAACTTTTAATTCTTACATAAAGCCTGATGATGGCTTGATCATAAGCCGAAATGCGTACATGTAGCTGATATCCAGACTTTTTATATAGTTGTGTATGATGGACGAGTGATTGGTTTTATTGTTATTCTAACACAACTGGACAAATTACCTCGAAAAAATCTTATGTATTATCTACATGTTATCTAAAGACAAAGGTCTATTGCAGAGGTCCACAAACTGCCCAAAAATCTACAGCCACCTACAAATTTTATGTGCCAGAATGGTGACGTGAAGTAAATGCCATACTGTGGGACCCGCAATTCTGGAATGGCCTGTGAACCTCACTGTTATCTGACCCTTTCTGTTCAGTGCACGTGAACTGATACGCATTTTTGTTTGTAATGAACAGTGAGTGCAAAAATTATGCCGAAAATATTAGCTGCCACCGTATAAAATTTAGTCCTCAAGACCACAAGACACCCGGGATTTGAGCAGCCATGTAGTCTGGAAGACAGGTCCTAGACTGAATGAGGCACCACGTAACTCCGAAAGACCGGCAACAGTGCAGCAGGCCACAAGTTGTCACGTCCCAGAAGACCCTAATCTTAAAATTCATTGCACTGAGAACATCAAATCAAAACATGTCATATATCAGAGACATGGAGTATTTTCATATAAAAACAGTAGTCACTGGGCGTCAAGAATGTTAATGAAATAACCATCAGTCGCCGATGCAGTACAGTCTGAAATGACTCATCCCTGATAATTTCTGCATTTATAGATACAACTATCCGCATGTAATTTCTGTTGCTACTTGCACTGCACTACATAGACGAAACGTTATATTTTTTTCTAAGTTAGTTTACTTCATTAACATTTAGAAACAAAATTAATAATGGCCAAGAAAGTTCTACCTAAAAACACATGCTTGTCTTACACGCCTCTATTCATATACAGCCGGTGCGGACAGTGGTAGCAAAACGCCATTCTCGCGACACACTACTCAAATCTCGCCTGGAAACCGGCAGTCCCCGGGAGGTTCTTTCGGGGGATTTCCTCAGTTCCTGCCAAAATTCCGGATTTGGGAGGACCGCGATACAGATATCGGCCCGGACACAGGCTATCATGACTGCGGTTATGCACTAATCAGAGTCGCTCGATGCTATGTACTCGGAGCTACTGACAGCATAGAAGCTACATCATTTCCTGTCTTGTTGGTAACAACAGTTGGTCACTGCTTCTTTCCTTCACGACTTTGCGCCACTTAAAATAACGAAGTGGCGCCACAAATCACGAAAACAAAAACCAAAACAGCGAATAAGTAACAGAAGGTTGGGAATAATGTATCTTACATAATTGCCCTTGGTGTGAGAGACTGATTGGGTGAGACACCAGGGTTTCAGTGGCTGCGATACAGCTCGATTAGTGACCGACATCATACGGGGTTTCCATGGTTACCAGGATACCACGGTTACGACAGAACTTGGTGTGTGAGTGACGTCACATTCCGGGTTTGAATGAGAACCGAGTTACATGATTACGATAGCGCTTGGTCTGCGAGTGAACAACACCCTGTATCAGGCCACAATGGCCACGACAGAGTAGGTAAGACTGACAGAGTCATACTATGCTGCAATGGTTATGACAACTCAGTTTGTGAGTGAAGTCACAGCCCGAATTTCCTTAGTTATATTATATTATGAGGACATTATGAAGGTGACGGGTGGATTAGGGCGTAAATACTCAAGACTTCCCAATTTGTAGTCTTCATCACATCAGGGGGATCGAATCACACAGGTGAGAAGGTTACGCGTAGCACGCACGGCGTATATGATATATGAGTACAATATTTTAGTCGGAAATGTGACGGATAATATTAAAATGGGCATCAATAAGATTTGAGGGTGTGGACTGGATTCAACCAGATCACGACAGTACCCTGCTGCACGATCTTCTCAAATATTAACCACCAGATTCCAATGACGACAATGAATTCTTGAGTAGGTGAGTGACCATCAGTTTTTCAAGAAGGACCTGCTCATGGGGCCAGACGGAACCTAGGCAAGATTCCAGGTTAGTGAGCAGCTGAGCTGGAACATGATAGCAATTATAACCAATGTTTATAAATAGATTAATTACGATACTATTGCGTTGGTATAAATAGTGCACAAAAGCAATGACCTGATCAGGTAAGTTGCCAAGACCAATTCAGAGGGGGGG
>Ga0268261_10003363_pt1 | contig 11756 bp, 8 predicted proteins | sample TergutNc150P1_FD_190353 | JGI IMG/M metagenome (GOLD analysis project Ga0268261, IMG submission 190353) | Nasutitermes corniger P1 segment gut microbial community from laboratory colony in Florida, USA - Nc150 P1 (SPAdes) (version 2) | ecosystem: Host-associated > Arthropoda: Insects > Digestive... | reverse complement strand
ATAGAGACAGATAATAAGGAGGTGAATTGATGCTACTTGTAAATAAGTGGCACATACCTCGAAATCTTTTTCTTTCACATACTGACTAAGATCAATCACCTGAAATCGTATATTTTTATGAACAAAGAGACACCTCCCTGTTTATGTGTTTTCCTACAAAAATAAGTACTCAGGGTATATTGCCCCAGATGGATATTATCAATTTCATCAGATCATAAGTGATGCTCAGTCACACAGAGAACTTGGAGATTATCATGTATTAGGGAAATTAAGAGTTCATCAATTTTATGAGTTAGTCCTCGTATGTTCTGATGAAATATTGTGAAATTAGTAGGTTCGCGTATCGGTCAGATGGTTACTAATAGGGTAACTGTCCTCTTCACAAGCCGTTGGAGGATTGAAATTTAAGCATTCGGAGGTTATTAGCTTATTAGTTCCGTGTTTAAAGTCTACATCACTGTATTTATTCTCATAATTTACCATAAAAAATCATCCGATCTATTAGCTGGCTTTTTTATGTGTCGATTAGAATTCCTAGTTTTGGTTTCCTCTTGCATAATATTACAAAGTGATATAGTATCTAATGTATCGTCCTGGGATCTAGTTACCAGTGTACTACTGAATTCAACAGTATCCTGTTCTAGTACAGTTTTCATTTTAGAGATTACAGTGGGCTTATCAAAATAGCTTTTCTCAGGTAATATAATCGGGTCTTTTTTTTCCTTCTGTAGCATAGACTTAACCGTTAATGCTATTTTTTTGCCATTCTTTCTTTCCCATTTTTGTTCATATGGAGGCCGTGACGTCTAAATGACTCTCTTTGTGAATCAACTTCTAGGATACATGCATTATCACAAGGCTTAAGGAGTTTCCTTAACTTATTATTATACACTGATACCTCTTTATTAACACATGAGTTTGCACGCAAGTCAAATCTGTGAGGGGCACTTATCACAGTCACATTTGTCTGTTTATGAGATTGCACAAACTTTGTTATCTGATTAAGCGCTTCATTTGCTTCGTTTTTTCCTATATCACGAGTTCCTCCCCATATCACTACTATATCTTTTTTTGTTAACTTCGAGATTATGTTCCTTGGAGGAGATAATATTTCTTCTAAGTTGGCTCCCGGTTTTACAGTCCCTTGAGTCCTATAGTCGTGGTCGAGGTTATGTTGGACCTCACTGGCACATCCTCTTGCGTGACTATCACCCAGGATTATAACTGTATTCTTTTTTTTTGGCACTTTTTGCAATTTTATTGACACATTTCTGCGGCACTTTTCTATTTTGCACTACACTCGATGGCATAATTTCACTATCTTCACACTTTTTGTTGGAGGGAAGCAGATTTTATCGGTTATTGATTACCGGTATGTGGAAAGGGCCTTGATTCTGAGGGGTTTTATTATTCTTCTTTCCTTTGACTACCTCAGTCCATGGTTCCTAAGTGGGTAGCAACCCTGTTTCGGAAGGGAGTTTGGAACTCCAAAGGGATCCACTTACTTTCTATGTAAATACCGCTATAGTTCAACCTCAAATGAGACCACGACCAGAACTTTTGACATCCCTTCCAATTAATTATTTTCTAAATATTCTCTAATTTGTCTATGTATGATCTAGACTACTGCAGTAACCTTTAAATACATGAATAACCAAAGACACTAATACTCGTAGCCTTACATACATATAAGTTTGTTAATCATATGCAAGTTTGTAGGGCTTCGCAACCTAGAAGACTATAACACATATTACACTTAAGTTTATCTAATAATAATATTATTATTTTTACGTGTATCTCCCATTTAAATTTGCTATTTCTTCAGTGTCGATTGACACCCTGTACAGAAGCAGTAATAACGTTTGATTCTTTAGACTTCACCTGAAAAATGGATTGCATGTATTATTTTGGAGATTAACAATAGGGTGTAATATACCAATTCACAGTTAAATGCAAAGCAGAAAAACGGCGGACCTGTGAACCGCACAACATTTTTGATCGGCTTGATGCTGATAACTTCTTTACCATTCGAGCATGAAGTGTGAAATTCTGCACTGCTGTAGATACCAAACACAGACACAATTTGTATATCAAATTCGTTGTGCTGTGAATACAAGTACACTGACTGGAGAAAATTGAAATTTAAGACTGTCTCGCATGTTAGCATAGTATAAGCTTAATAGATATTTATGGATTACTGGACGTTATGAAAATAAATGTGTCATAAAAAGTACGATTGTTTAATTTGTGGTTCTTGCTAGCTCCCGATTGAAGTAGACGAATAAAATAAATTTTTCCTAAAACCTTAGTATTTTAAGTGAAATAATGGGGAATACAACTACAGAGAAAGTAAGAAACATGTTTCATATTCTTATATGCCTATATTTTTATAAATACTGAACATATTAACGCACATTTCTAACATATTTTTAGCTCTTAATGTGATGTTCTTCACTATGAAAACTCATTCAAACAATTTTTAGGTGCGCACGCAAAATTGCGAAAAGCTACCATTAGCTTCGTCATGTGTGTCTGACCGTCTGTCCGTCCGCATGGAACAGCTGGGCTCCCACAGGACGAATTTTCATTAAATTTGATATTTGAGAATTTTTCTACAATTTGACGAAGAAAGTGCAGTTTCATTAAATATGGCAAACATTATGAGTACTTTGCATGAAGAACAATATACATTTTTTATCATATCTCGCTCAGTTCTTCTTAAAATGAGAAATGTTTCAGAAAGCACGGCGGGGGAAATCAAAACACGTATTTCGTGTTCTATAATTTTTTCTTTCAAAAATTGTACCGTTTATGAGATAATGTGGAAAAATATTGTACAGCTAGACAGGCCACAGATGACAATATGGCCCATGCGCATTGCATTCTGGATACATGAGACTACAAACACACACTCAGAATATGTAATATTCATTGATTTTCCGCTGTAACAATGATCTCACGAACCCGCCCCAGTGTTACTTTATTCGTACATTGCCTGTCCTGTCAAGTTATAATGGTAATCAAAAAATAATTTCTTTACGCAACTCCAGGAATACGAAAAATCTTTCCTAACTAAGGCCAAGGTTTAAGGAGTCTTTTTTACTGCTCGTTTAAGGATGATAAAAAAGACTCGTACATTCTTAGCTTAAGTGAAAGATTTATTACAAGAATCCACGCACGTGAGTGGATTTGTCCGGCCCTGGCTACATGGATCTTGAACCAGCTACTGACAAGTGAAGACGCTGATATTAGGTTTATCGCAGAAAACTTTGATTGGTACGTCTTCCCGAGCGTCAACCCCGACGGTTATCAGTATTCTCATACCACGGTAAGAATTTGGGCCATTCAGACGTTTAAAAAAAAACCCTGCAGCCTAGTTCAGGAATAGCCAGCTACATGTCCATGGGAACCTTGGTGAACACAGGAGGGTTATGGGTTCTTGATTTTTTGTTTGTGATAGCAAAGTGTGTGGTGATTGGCGACTGCGTTCAGAATCTCCACTCGGCGCTGAGTTGTAAACATGTAAATTCTAAAGAAACTTCGTCAATTTCCTGTTCTTAAAAAAAGTTATGACAATGGTCATGCAAAAATTAGCGATCTTTAAGCGAACTTTTGGACATCCTACGAAGCTATAAGAATTTTAACAGAGTTGTCATGAATTTAGTGTAAACAGAATTAGGCAAGAATATGTTACAGGCCTAAATCCAATCAGTAGCCTAAATTGGTACCTCAGAGCCTGTAACACTGATCCGTAATACATTTGCGCTAGCACGAAAAGTCTAAACTTTCAAAACATGATTATTCAAAACGGATTTTTCCCACCATCGCGTGTAAAAGAGGGTAAATCTCAAATTTTTTTGAAAGAAATAAGAAACTAACTTCAGTAGGGGTTTGCTGAAGATAAATTATTTCTGTGTATTTTCAAACGTCTACGAAATTTTTAAACGTGAACAGTCTTAAGCAACAAAAAAGGCTGAGACTTGCTTGCAGAATCACATTTCGTTGTTGTACGCGTATTGCCGATTTACAATTAACATGCTTTTCCACCTATTGTACAAGTTAAGAATGAGTTAAATTTGCATTCCTCCCTATATGCCATTATGTCTTTAAGAGGGACAAATTTTCATAGCCATTTAAACGTTTACAAAGAAAGTTGTCTTATTTTCTTCACACTTTTCTTAATAAAAACAATAGTCGTTATTAAGATCTGTTGGGAAAAATAAGTGCACAAGTGAGGTGTTGTGTTTACCCATCTACCAAACTGTTTTACATATTGTGGAAAGGTTTAATATGGGAGGAACGACATTAGATATTTTTCGATTCTTTACAAAAGATTATACTTCGGATATCCCACTGTGACCCTCATAAGGATGGTATCATATGAACAGCCAATCACAACACATTTACTGCCCCTTTGTGTTTTCAACCACACAAAATATTTCAGCCGCAAGGGGCAAGAATTATATATTAATAATAAAAATACTTAGAGAAAATTATTTGTTTATAAACATGGGAATTCTATTAAGAATGAAACCTCTTCCAGGTACCTACTTACGGATTTAAGGTTTTCGTAAAAGCTTATATTCTCAATGTAGTGAGGCTGAAAGATCTGCACCTATGTTAAAAATTTGTAAATTATTGTGTTAAAATTAAAGCTTCAAGTGTGCCAAGTACATGTTGTTAAATTTACTGTTATTTTAATTCTCCCTTTGCAGAACTGAACAGTACCTATTTTGCCTTGGTGAGGTTATTTAGAATCTAGGTTGTGTATTTGTAGGGGAGTTTTTTTAAGCGTATTACAGCATTTTAAGTTTGTCTCTCAATTTCGAAGTGTTTCCGCTATTTTAATAGGCCTAAAGATGTGTTTTCGGAGAGATGTATGTACAGAAGAAGAGGTGGATTTCCACATTACCCTAGTTCAGTGCTCTTCAACATTTTTTCTTTGTCTACAGCTACCACAAAGAAAATATTTAGCCAATGTGTACCACCAGGTTCTGAAAATATCAAGTTCAAAGGTAAAGGCAAAGTTCACCCTAGAACAGGCCACGAAGGCTCAGAGGTGGAGTTGATGTATAGCTCTACTCTTTCCTTAACCTCGGCGCCAGATGGGTTGGGTGGTCAACGTCACGACCCGGCCGCTTTACCCCCGTGAAAGACCCGGTACCCATTGTATAGGAGGCTGGGTGGGCTCCACGGTCTGTCTGCACGGGTGCTGAAAATCTCGCCCTAACGGGATTCGATCCCCGGACAGTCCAGCCCGTAGCGAGTCGCTAAACCGACTGCGCTGTCACGGTCCTTCTAAACATATAATAATAAAATAATTTATATTCTTATAGTTTAAATTTATAAATAATTCTAAATGTTTTTTTTATGTAAATACATTGAAAATAATTTTTAAATGCGATCAGCATCCTTAAACTCGAATCGTTAAAGAAAATTATAATTCCCACATACTTTGGTGTCAACCAGAAGACCCGCCGCGTATCACCAATAGTATGCCTACCATCGGTCGAAAAGCAGTGCGCTATTTAGTGGAGTACACTGTCCAATAAACCTACAATGTACATTAATCTTGCACTGAACTGCATGAGATTTCCCAGAAACTTCTTATCATGCAAAGCTGACAAGTGACATAAAATAGGCCCTATATGTGCCTGTCATTAGGATTCAAGAGCGTTTACTTTATTTGATGCAAAACATATTTATCGACAAAAAATAAAACAGTAACCTAGAAAACTCCCCCTAAGGTATCCCTAGTTGGACGTAGTGTTGGAGCTTGCATGGTCAAATGATACAGAGAGCTATGCAAGCGTTAGCGTAGTTACTGGTTGGGCCACCCATGCCATAGAGGTCAAAGGTGATGACCCAAACAAAAAATTGGTAAACTGGTCTTCCACATTGGGGATTGAGCTTGGGGCTAACAGCCCCAACCTATAAAACTATATTGCTACGAAAACTACAAAAAGGAATCCAACGCCCACCAAAGGCTGTAGTGACGATGATGATGATGATGATGATGATGATGATGATAATAATAATAATAATAATAATAATAATAAATGTACAAAATCTCAGAAAGTTGGAATGTGTTTACTCTCTGTAAACAGTTTCTCTATCTCCTTGCAGGTACTGTAGGCCCTACGTAAATCTTGAGACTGTATAATGCTAATACTGACTGCTCAATTTCAGAACCGCGTGTGGCGCAAGACGGTAACCAAAGGCACAGTCTGCAATGGAGTGGATCCTAACAGGAATTGGGACGACCACTGGAACGGTAATGTGAAAATTCAACTTTCCCCTTTATAAAAACCGTCCGAAAGACGAAAAATCCCTATACACTAATGGTTAAAACCTTCCAGTGTTATTATAACACTGGGGTGTTAAGGCCTATATATTTTCGTTTGTTACTCACAACCATAGATAAGAGCAATGGTTAAGCAAATGGAGGGTGCCCTATCCCAGTTTCAGTCGATAGGTCTGTAATAAATGTTTTGAAGAAAGTAGACCAGTAGTAGTTCACATCTTAAAAGACTTAATATTTTCACAAGGAACTAAGTGAGAAACTTTGTCTTTGCGTAGAAACATCCGTGATTGGCTTCACGTGCCAGAATTCACGGTCCTACAGTGACAATCAGGCCGGTGACGAGAAAGGGGAAGAGACGCTTCATAGTAGTTTGGACAAAATCCTATATGGCTTGGACGCATACAGGGCTACAACACGTATTCACGTTCGTACTTATTCAAGGGTCAGAACACTTTGAGATTTTCCCCGAATATGAGAAGGATTTTTTAATACTTACCTTGAATGTAGTGTGTTTGTTTTGTTGATGGCTCTGTATATTACAGGTTCTCTTTCCCTGTCTCTGTCTATGGACTATATCAGTTTTTATGTACACATACTCCTTTAGTGCAACATATTTTGAGTTCCCGTCTTTGGCTTATCTGTTAGGCGTTCGACACCAACATTTACAATAAATTCCGAAACAATTAATGCCCACTGCTTGGTTAAAGGCCATGCCATGGCTCATATGGTTTGTTGCTGGCCTCTAATTTCAAAGGCCTGGGTTTAATACCAGGCCATTCCACACGGAATTTTTTGGTTATAGTTCGCTGGGACAGGTTCTTCTCCGAATACTTCTGTTTCCCTTAGTAACATTCCACCAAAGCTTCATACCCAATTTAATTCGTATACGACCAACGCTTTACAGATGGAAGGAAATTCCAGGACAAGCTGTCCATAATTTAATTTCTAGTCAAAAGCAAGTCCAAAATATTTCACAACACATGTGATGAGACACTTAGTTTGTAAGATGCATCTCGCCGAACAGTGGGGTAAGACACTTCTCCTATAATAAATCGCTTTCTTTGGTAAACACAAGATACTAGGGCACAGTACGTTTCAGATCGTACGCAATAATGATGGAATATACACAGGACGGATACTGATATCCTCTTACCGATCAGTGCCTGTAATAGTCGAGCCAGGCTTGATGCACGAGAATAAGCTCTGCGTTACACTGGCGCTAATGTCTTTGAACGATTGGAAAGGTATCCAGCTCTGGCTGAACGCGACATTTCGTGTTATAACTCAGAGGCGCCCGCACCCTTTCGCTGTTTGATCATGATGTTTATCTCGAAAACAAAGGTTCCAGGACATTATGCATAACAATACGACTTCTCATTCGGCGAAGGGACTACACACCAGACAGCTTCCGCACGAACTCCTTTTCACTCCTTGTATTGATTGAGAGCATTGTTAAATAAAACACTTCCCTCTAAAGCACAATTGGAGACATGCAGTGCTACAACGATAAGTTGTATAGCATGGATTAATGGAATGTAGTGCGGTATTCATCAGACTGTTCAACTAAATAACTAATTACTTAACTAAATAACTATAGTGCCGGTCCCAGTGGCCGCGCGGTCTAAGGCGTAGGTTTGCGGCCGCTCGCCTGATGAGATCGTGGGTTCGAATCCCACCGGGGGCATCGATGTTTGTCTGTTGCGAGTGTTGTGTGTTGTCAGGTAGAGGTCTCTGCGACGAGCTGATGACTCGTCCAGAGGAATCCTACCGAATGTGGTGCGTCGTTGTGTGTGATCTAGAAAATCTCAAGAACGAGGAAGCCATGAGTCGCGTTGGGTCGCAGCGCCACAGAAATAAATAAATAAATAAATAACTACAGTTAAATATTTTGTTTAATAAAAACGGGGTTCTTTGTCTAGTTGTACATCAAGCTATCAAGTTTAGGATCTGGCTTGAAGGAAATACCACAAACAAAAATTACGTTAATTTGCATTTTATATTTCCGAAATTGTTAAATATATCTTTCCCTCTTATGTGTTAAGAGTCAATTTCACTCGCATGTCAACCTACTTCAGAGCAGTCGGCTCGAATACAAATAGGCGTAATCCCCAAACAAAATCCATACAATTAGTAGGAGATGCGGAATGTTGCCACTAACGGGTTATGCATATTCGTAGAGGGCGGTGCTAGCAGCGATGAGTGTTCCGACATCTACGCAGGGACGGGCCCTTTCTCCACGGTGTAGACGGCGAGTCTCTCCGCTACCATCAGGGAGCTGAAACCCACCGTCTACTTCTGCCTCCACAGTTACGACCAGCTGCTCATGATCCCGTTTGGCCACTGTCAAGAAACGGCCGACAACTACGATGAACTTGTATGTTAATACACGACGTTACAAATATTATGACACAGATTTTCTAAATTCAGGCAGCAGGTCTGCCAGGTCTCTGTATAATTGTAATAAACAACGCTAGGGCTTAGGTTTATAGACTGTGGAAGATCGTTTCAAGTATCTTCCGTAGTTTCGTAGAAACTACTGGCTCGAACATAGTCCTTCTTGAGAAACTAGTAGTTTCTCAGTTTGTCAAGTAACTCCTCGTTAACTACAGAGCACCAAAGTTAATTTATGTGAGCCAATAGGCAGCCAACTTTCCATTTCCTGAGCTGGATAAATCATGTGCACAACTTCATATCCTCTTTACTTTAGATCCGTAATAATATTAGTAGTAAAGATTCATGATCAATGTTCCTCAGTTAATATTAGTCTAATCCAATCAAGGAGAAAGACATGGGCTTTGCATTTTGCGCACAAAAAAAGGGAAATGCATACAGGACTTCGTTTAGATGGCTTGAAGGAAGGAGACAAATTAGAACACCCAGCCGTAAATTGAAGAATAATATTAAAATATATCTTAATCGGAAAGTATGGGAGATAGTGGATTGGATTCATCCAGCTCTGGTTAGGATTCGTTGGCGTGCTGATGAAAACCGTAATGAAAGTCTGGTGTATATAACACGCAGAGAATTTATTGACAAGCTGTGGCCTTATTAGCTTTTCAAGGACTCTGTTCCAATGATTTAGTTTAATGTTATCCTGGCAAATAAACATATTAATGTCTTTATCCTCTCTTCCATGTTGCACTGATCAGCCACTTCGCCTTGCTTGATTTGGTGGCCCACATCATGTTTGGTGAAGCCTACAAATTTTGAAGGTTCTGAAATTTAGCAGAGATAATTTTAAAATAAGATTTTTTCCAAAGAGTATATAGATTCTACACTAAAGGTTGTAATTATTTATAATATCTGCTTTGAGTGTCTTACAGCTGTAACAACAAACAGTAAGCGTTTCCGTCCACATGAACCGACTGAGTTTATTAAAAATATATTCTTCATGATTTCTTGGATTTAGAAACTGGACTTTTACGTACCAATCTCACAAGCTTCGTAATACACCTCTATATGTCATCCAGACAGTATGGAGTAGTGTTCTGTCTTATTAGTTTTGTGTTGTCTTCTCAAAGATGAAGATTGGCAATAAGGCGGCTGTCGCACTGTCTCAGAGATATGGAACCCAGTACATGGTGGGCTCCATTATTGACGCCATCTGTAAGGCTGTTTAGCCTAAAACCTTCAAGTATACAGTAGTTGCATGATAGATTCCAAACTCATTCTGATATACTTTGCACTCTTCTTTGGTGCTGGAGACAAACCTGTTGCTGACAGTAAAGGTAAAAGTAAAGTTCACCTTAGAACAGGCCACGAAAGCCCAGAGAGGAATAAGTATAGATATACTCTTTCTTTAACTTCAGCGCTAGATGGGTGGGTAGTCAACGCCACTCCCCGGCCGTTTTACCCCCGGAATGACCCGTAATCATTGTACAGGAGGCTGGGTGGGCCCCAGGGCCGATCTTGACGGATACGGAAAATCTCGCCCCCCTCGATTCGATCCCCTGACCGTCCAGTTCGTACCGACTTGCTTTACCAGCTACGCTACCCCGGTCCACCTTGCTGACGGCAAGTCTACGAAGCGAAATAACTCGCTGCACGGCCGTTAAGTTTCATGTTTTCTTCTTTGTGGGATACCTTTAGGGCGTGCCCAGACTTCAGCACTATGCCACAGAGTAACAGCGTAATGTAAGGGACTCGCAGGTGTGAACGGGGTCGCCGTACATTCGCTCTCTTCGGTTCGCTGCGCGGGCTGATTCATCATGCTGTCGGCTTGCCAACGCGCATCAAAGGATGTTACGTTAGGCAGCCGCAGGAAGTCCGGACGTGTTTCTGTGTTCGCCGCGATCTTCGCGTCGGGCTGATACTCGCAATTAGTAAAGGGCTATCTTGGGACGGACCAAAACTGAACTAGTTCTTTAGCTTCATGGTGTAGGGGTGACGTTGGAGGTCAGGCTCCGTCTGTGTTGACCCCTAGGTTGGGGATCGGTTCCCCCAGTGTAGATGATGTGTATGACTCGCTAGCCATAGGTTGTGTATCCGTTTGGCCTAAAGGGACGGATAAAGCTAAAGAACGAGTTCAGTTAAGGTCGACCCCAAGATGGCGTTGATGCCTGTTGTTGGGGATGGGTATCCGTGGCTCTACGGCGTCCCCAATGTTGGGGATGGGCTATGGCTCCACAGCTTCCCCAAGGTAGGGGATCGGCAGATGGCCATAGGTTGGGATAGGGAAGTGTGCGCCCCCCGCCGTATGTATTTTTGGGCGGGGGGTATGGAAAGGCCCACCGTATGTATGTTGGAAGGTCCTCTCCGCAAAAAGAGGGTTGCACTGCGTGCACCCCCCGGCCTAGTCGCAATGCGACTGGCAGCCATGTTGGTTTGTTGGTGTGTGATATAGGTTTGCGAGTGTAGGGGAAGGGAGAAGGGGAAGGGACAGTAACGCCATCTGGGAGGAAAAGATAGGAGGTAGATGTATGCCATCTGTGGTGGAGCTGTGAAACTATATAGTGTAGAGTATTTCCGTTGGCAGAGGTGTTGTCATGGAACAATATAGCATAGAGTATTTCCGTGGGTAGGGGCGTTGGCTGCAGGCGCTGAGCGTTGTCATACACAGTGCGGTGACATCATTGACCATATATGGGAATGTGAGGTGTGGCAGGTTGTGACATGCCAAGATGGCGGCTGTTAGTTTTGAAATAAAGACAAGTGAATATGGTGTACATAGAGAGATTGGTTTTATTAATAGAATGTATTTACAATTGTTTGACGTACCAGTTGCAACGAGGCGTTGTTTCATCATAATACAAGGTTAAACTGGCCGCCGAAGGCTCGGAAGAAGGGGCTGCCATCGACGTTGGTGCCTAAATTTTCTATATAAACGTCGTGAACATTGTGTTCACGTATTGCCTGACAAAATATGCGGAAATGTTCGTGATACCGTTGTGGTAATTTGAATACGTTAAAGTCGTTTGTAATCCAGTTGTGGAATACCACAAAGATATCACTG
>Ga0268261_10003362_pt1 | contig 11757 bp, 5 predicted proteins | sample TergutNc150P1_FD_190353 | JGI IMG/M metagenome (GOLD analysis project Ga0268261, IMG submission 190353) | Nasutitermes corniger P1 segment gut microbial community from laboratory colony in Florida, USA - Nc150 P1 (SPAdes) (version 2) | ecosystem: Host-associated > Arthropoda: Insects > Digestive... | reverse complement strand
GAAGAAGAAGAAGAAGAAGAAGAAGAAGAAGAAGAAGAAGAAGAAGAAGAAGAAGAAGAAGAAGAAGAAGAAGAAGAAGAAGAAGATGATGATGATGATGATGATGATGAAGACGGAAGGGGGGGCACAAAAATTGTTTTGCTCATAGCTGAATATTTTGAATAAAAATTTCAGGATGTGAACAACTTCTAGACGTGCTGGGAGCATGATGCAGCTTGTCAAATTACGCAGATTTAGATTCGTTGAAACAGACGCCGAGCTGGGATGAATGGGAGGCCCGCTGGGCCTTATGAACCACGCTTTCAATGCACTTGTAACTTCCCTGTTAATCTTAATTATTCTCTTATTGACATGTACAGACAGATAAAAAAACGAAACTACTATTCATTCATCGCCTTCTCCCCTCCAGCCATCTTCCTCGTCGCTCTATTGCTAACAGCAACACAAAAAAAAAAAAACACACACACACACACACACACACTTAAGCAAAGGGTGCTCACATTCATCCAAAAGGTACGAGTTCAAAAACAGAAGAGAAACTGAAAGGGGCGGGGAAATAGTTCGATTTTCACGCATTAATTTCACAACAAGATACGCAAAAAAAAGATTCTTCCACCTTCGACTCTGGCGCCCCGCCCCTGCCCCTGCCCCCGCCACGACCACTACCAACATCCACTTTTAGGCGCCCTGTGCGACCGCACAGCTCCAGGATGTCTATAGTTGGCCCTGCATTCTGGTCTGTATACCCATCTTAGATACTGCGGGATAGCTTCTTCGGTAGAGCGACTCGCGTACAAGCTGGACGGTCCAGGGATCGAATCCCGGTGGGGGCGATAGTCTTCGCACCCGTCCAGACCGGCCCCGAGGCTTTCCCGCGGAAAAAAGCGCCCGGAGCGTGGCTTTGACCATCCACCCTCATCTAGCGCCGAGGTAAAGGAAGAGTAGAGCTCTACCTCCATCCCTCCCTGGGCCTTTATGACCTGTTCTAGGGTGAATTTTACTTCTATTTTTTACTACTTTTTACACGTACCTGTTTTTATTATTAGTAACCACATTGGGACAATCGCGAAGATTTTCTACGTCTGAAGTGTCACACTAATACTCGAATTTTTCCGAAATCAGTCGAGCATAAGGTATGCTATCCACCTTACCACGGATCATATACGTAAATCCACTAAGATCCGTGGCACCACTTTCCTGGCGTTGTGGCACACAGTGCACTCATCACCTACCCATCCCTACCGTTGTGCTGATTTGATATTACGTCATTTCTATATTGTAAAACTCATTTGCATGCTCACATGCTTGGTTCTCGTGATTGTGCTAATAGATGACAGTAGTCAAACCATTTGAATTTTTGAACCATCGATAACAGCAATCGATTAGAAGCGATAATCTGTACGATAGGGTAATGGAGCAGTTGACACGGACTTAGAGCTCGCAGCAGTTTATTCCGTGGAAACGATCAATCGAACTCGAGTGGCTACATTACCGTGCGTGAATCCGGATCGCGAGAGGAAGGCTTTGTTTCGTTTAGTCGGCAGTGGCTGTGTGGTGTACGAAAATCAGAAATGTATACTGATAGTTTGAGGCTATGACAGTGTATTTATAGAGCACAGTGCTATTAGCTCACATCCTTATAATGTATGCATTTATTTCTACCGTCAGTAATGATTTTAAATTACTTTGCAAGCTTCTTAGCAAAATTTTATAGTAAACAAAGAACAGAAGACTAGCGAAACGTGTACGACACAGACCAAGAAAAATAAAATTGCACTGAAAGAGTCCATCAGAGTTACATCGAGGAAGATTAATGAGTAGAGAATAGCATTAGCATATTTTAACCACATAAAAAGTCATGAATTACCAATCGAGAGGGAAGTGTGAAAACTTAAAACATGAACGCCAGGTCGCAGACTTTTGAATTGGTAAGTTTTTGGCACGTGAACTGAGAATGACAACTTAAACTAATCTCGATACAAAAATAGACTTGCCCTACTTTCTGATGCATAAACTCTTGGCCAGCAGAACACTTTGACTTTTATTTTCCCTACTTAAAGCTACTGTGTTAGTTAATCCATATAATACGACCATCTTCCCAAACTTGTTTTCAGTAATATATCGTGTTCGTAGGAATGTGTAAATTATATTATTGATGTATCTTTTATAGGACTCTAGAACTAATATACACGAAAAAACAAGAACGCCGAATCGACGAACATTGAACTTTGAGGTTTCATTTTTGTGGTATGAGTCAAATTTACTGTTGAGACAGAACGCTTAACACCAAAACTGTATTCTGGCAAGGCCGAAATTTAATCTTACTTGCCAGATTAGGCTTTGATGTTTTATTTTGGTGATTGGGTACTCAACACATGTGAAAAAACAAAGGACATATAATTTACCATGGTCAAGCTTTCAGGTTTTTTAGTGACATGACCTGGACTTATAAATCCCGACATATATTTGCAAAACCAGTTGTGTATGAGCAAGGCTATCCTTTCATATTTGGCATGTTAGGATTTGAGTTTATCTTACTGTGTATCTTGAGTGTATCTTACTGTCACTATGTAGGAAAGTCTCCCACATCTACTGTAGTTTTTGAGAGTCATGCTTACAACGAAAAGTAATGGTATTTGCTTAGCGTGTGATTCTCTGCTGGGTACATCTGTTTAACAATAAAAGGGTGTAAGAAAACAAGTCAAAATATTTGTCTGGAAGAGTAGTGTTTATATGTATTTCAGTCTCCTGTATTCCTTGATATTTTAGTAGCAGATATTTTATTTTACAGTTTGTTTTTATAAAGAAAGCTGCTGATGTGACTTCTGGCACACTGTGGTATAGTTTCAAGCAAAATATTTTTTTATAAGTTAGGTAAAATGAAAATAAAACAGAACTCTGACTTTTGTGGTGCTTTCCCCTGAAAATTTACAGTAAGAAGGATATCATTTCTTTATGCAGGTTAGGTTGGTCTGTTTTTGTATTTCTGATCACCCTAAGGTGAGAACATACACAGACAGTAGGGATGCACAGATATTCCAAAAATCTAAGAACCACTTCAAAATGTAAGGTGTCAGAAGGCTGACATGAAGCAAGTTCTATACAGAGTACCCACAAATACATAAGTACATAAACAAAATTATAGCCCATGAAACAGAAAGGTAGAGATAAGTTTAGTGACCTAGGCTTAAATGGGATGATAATATTCCAGTAGATTAGGATGTGGTTCTGCACGTATACATGCATTAGTGAATCACTGGTTTCTCTAAAAGTGGAGGATGTTGTGACTTAGGGACTGTCAGCTTCTCAAGTAGGACACTTCTTCATTAAGTTAGTTATTTCCATCACTTTCACTCCACTTTATTAATTTGTAATGCAGCATTCTTTATTACTTCTGATTAAATAACTGTGCCACAGTATCATAATTTCTTTCTGAAGTTTTGGGTGTAAATTATCCTACTTCCATGTAATTTATAAATGATTATTTTCCCTTGGATGTCCTTCACATAATTCAAGGATATTTATGAGTGACTAAACATATGAATTATAACAGTGTGTATTGTTAATAATTTCCCAGCATTGATGTTCAGAGTGACTTCCATATATAAATACCTCTGTTATAAGTGATGTCCTTAGGCCTTATAATTGTCATTTCTCAGTTTTCGTTTGCTATTTAGAATTAATGTAGTCTGGCCAAAATATAGCTAGCAAGATTTTAACACTTAGGTTAGGGTTGTCACCTTACAACATTGGGCCATGGATATTTGCCACGCAAATTAGTAGCGAATCCTGATCTGGAGGTCACATGTAGAAGGTACCTTCAGTTACTCTTCTGCTAGATGTGACCTCTAGATAAGGATTCGCCACTGATACAAATATGATCTCAGCCAAAGTAACTGGGACAATAAAATAAATAGATTTTAAAACACAGAAAGACAAATATCATAAAATAAAGTGAAAAAGCTGTCAAAAACACAACTAATGGTGTATATTAGCCAAGATCGGGTCAGGCTAAGTAACTACATGTTTCGGCCTGCTATTGTGGCCATCATCAGGTTACAATCACTAATGTTAGGAGGTGTACAGTATGCTTAATGTAGGGTGATGATGAGATCTCATTCATCTAACAGATTATAGATGTTAGATGAATGAGATCTTATCATCACCCTCCATTAAGCATATTGTATACCTCTTAACATTAGTGATTGTAACCTGATGATGGCCACACTAGCAGACCGAAACATGTAGTTACTTAGCCTGACCTGATCTTGGCTAATATATACCATTAGTTGTGTTTTTGACGGCTTTTTCACTTTATTTTATGATATTTCTATTACTCAACGGGGATGTCTCACCTCAAAGACAGAAAGACAATATTTTGCACATAAAGTTTTGACCAGGGAGATATGACATTTACTGTGCCGATTAAAGTTGTCCAGGTGGAAAGCATTCATATTTCTGGACACGAGATCTATGTATTTTGATGCTGGAGTAAACATATAGAAGACTTCTGTCCAGTTTTGTCATGGTTGTTTGTTTCACAGAATACAAGAATTTAATTTTGCACTGTTTTTTGGTGGGGGGGTTGGAGCATGTTGTTACAATAATTTACCTTCCATGCAGATTGGTACTTAATAACTTTTGCCAATGTTAATATCCATCTACATTAAGCTCCTAATAGTAATGCACATCAAAATTTTGTAAAACAGGGAAAATAATTGTTCAGTCACACTATTCAACTTGTATAAATAAGTAGAATTTTGAAGCAGAGTAGGAAACTTTATACCTGCTTGGCAGTACGTTTTTTAACACTTATCTAATTTTATCTTCTTTTTCCTTGCTGCACAGACTGTTGAAGGCCGTCAAGTTGATGAAGCAGTTGCAAGTATCTTCCACACTGTACTTTTTCATCGTTCACTGGGTAAATTTAAGTATAAACAAGAAGGCAGTTATTCTGTGGGGACCGTGGGATATGAAGACGTTGACTGTGACTTCATCGATTTTACCTATGTAAGAATTTGCCATATTTTTCTTTTCCTTTTGTGTCAAGTATTAAATTTTCTTGGATTTGTGATGCTGGTCTTTGGAACCATATTTGTGTGAATCAAGTAATCTTGTGTCTGAAAATCTTAAATGGAGAAATTTGCGAGGGTCATCCAGAAAATAAAGATTGTTTGTCTATAAAGAAAAATAAATAAAATAAGAATAAATTTACTATATCATTATTACAGACCTGAAGTTATTATTTTTACATAGTCGTCATGAACGTTCAGGCACTTTTCACAGCATGTGATAAGTTTTTGTGAGCTTTTGTCATAGACCTCCGCCACCAGTCTTTAACCTCTGCTTGATGGCATTCTTAACTTCATTGCTTTTGAAGCATCTGCCACCCAGAAATTCCTTCAATGTTGGGAACAAGTGAAAATCACTTGGTCCAAGTCTGGCTACAAGCTGGATGCTGAAGTGTCAACCTGTGCAAGTGCTATGTGCAAACACTGTTTACTTTCTGGATGACCTTCTTAACATCAAGATTTACTTGGGATCATTGAAATTGCTTATTAAATTGAGGAACCTTAACCTGTTTGCACCTCAATTAAATGCCCAAAGTGGTGTGCAGGAGACCTAATTTAAATGAGAGCTGCATAATGAAGACCATTAAATGACTGCCATCTCAACCTTGCATTCGGTGTTCTGGGCATCACACTGCTTGATGTATATACCATATGTTAGATGCCAGAGGATTAATTGGGAATTTGCCAGTACTTCTGGACCTTTTTGTTTGAGAAGTAATAACATTTATTCTTATTTTACATGGCAAGTGAAGGCCACCCAAGTAACAGATGTGTGTATCTCAACAGGTCGATAGGATCAGCCCTGTATGTACAGACCGTGTTGTGGAGCTTGTCTGGACATTTTGGCAGGAGGGAATCTCTCCTGCCAGGAACTGAACTACGTTTTTCCGGTTACTCAACCGGTAGCCAAGTTACTACATTTACCACACTATACCACCTTTTCAATATTAGCATGGATTTGATTGTTATTACTTTTGTAGTTTCATGTAACATCTATTGTAATTGGGTTCTGTAATGTCCTCTTTATAAATGACTAAACTGCTTATAGAATGAAACATAACCTGATGTTTTATCAACAGTAACAGTGGAACACTTGTACCTTTAGCATAAATGAGCCCATGCACAGAACAAATTTATAATATTAGTGATCATGTATGTCTGTCTCTCACCTTATTAAATAATGATTTCAGTGTGAGTGTGTATAATCCCAAAATGGCCTGTTGAACGAATATTGTATTTTAATAAATTTCAGATAATTGTAACTATACTTAATACCCATATATTTTCTACTGTTTAGTACATGTAGGTATTCATATTTCTTGTCTTGGAGGGAAGAGAGTCTTAAGTATTGCACTGGCTGCTTATTGCCATCTAGTGCCAATCTGTCTATCCTCTGTGCAGCTTCATATGGCATAGCACTGCAAGCTTAGGGTGTACTTTTCCAGATGCGGCTCTCTGTTACATGTGTGCATACATCATTTTCAGTATCAGCGTAATTTCTATGTTGTGTAAAAGCCTGAACTGTGCTTTTTTTTTTAGGTTTGTTGTTCCTCTGATAACTTGGATAGGAATTTGAAAAAGGAAATATCAGAATTTTCTGAGGCCCTGCGTGGAAACGATGGCCCTGGATCAGGCCAAATTTCACTGGAATTCTTCCAAAAGAAAAAGAATAGATGGCCCTTTCAGCCAGAGTGTATCCCATGGGAAGTTTGGACAGTGCGACTGGAGCTTATCAAGCTCAATAATGAACATGGTAAAGAATTTTTGTTTTTTCAATATACATTGTTCAGCCTAAATGATGTCACCATCAATGCCACTACCAATGCTAATGTTACCTTCGTACTGGTGCAGATATGAATTTGTCTATTGTATATATTGAAATTTTTTTTTTTAATTATTTTAGTTAAAGTTATTTGTTAAACCAAATTGCCTACCTGGATATCCAGTGCAGTTACTTGTGTGTGTATGTTAATCTTTAAATGACCTGTGCTTGTGTATGCCAACGCATGTAAAAAACACCCCTAGAAATTCATTTTATCTGTTTAGGCAGCAGTGAAATTTACTGCATTTTTAGGAAATATTGCATCTGTTTTATTTTCCACAAAATTCTTTTTATTTACTAATATAATTTTACCTTTTTATATTCAAATAGTATTAATGGTTTTCATAAACAATGCACTGTAATTTAAATACCATCCTGGTCATTTAAGGGTTAAAAGCATTTTCATTTTTTCATGTTGCACCATGAGATGGTGAGGCCGTTATTTGAAACGTGTAAATGCAAGTACTGATACTGTGAAATGGCAAACTGTTTACAATAAGAAGTTCTGTAGTTGTGTTACATGCTTACTGGATAGCGTACTTATGTCTGTGTAGTATTCATACAAATAAGATAAATTAACTGGAAACTTTCTGTGGTCTTTGTTATTTGTTAATTAAGTTTGGGCTTTTTTTTTTTTAATCTTTGTGTATTCCAAGTGATAAAGAAGCAAGGCTCTATTACAGTTTCAGGAGCTATTGTAAAATTCTCATTTACACATATATGTGCAGTCCAGGAATGTAGCGCCATATTGATAAATGATTGCACTAATTTGGTTTCTTGTTCGTGTTTTAATATTTAGAACGACAGAAATGCAGGGAAAAAGTAGGTGATATGCTGACTGAAAAGATCCTGTACATTGCTGAAGTGATGAACAGACATGAATATGTTCCAAAAATGCCAAATCAGTCAGAGTTGGACCTCATTTTTGACACATCATATCCGGATGTACAACCATACTTATTTAAGGTAAGGTAGTATTGATTGGGAAAAAAATCTCACTATCATTCTATTTCAAATCCTCTGACATTTGCTGAACAGCTGTTTCGCTGCAGTGTCATATGCTAACAGTACCATGTGAAAATATTCATAGGAAAGAGATAAAGAAGAACCACAGAGAAAGAGGGAAAACTGTGTCATTTACTAACCACTTGTTAAAGTATTCCTAGACTTGTAATTCTAGCCAACCATAAATCATCACAGGGACAAACGTGTTCTGCATCCCACTGTCATGTGAATGCACAATTCTAAACAGGCATGTTCTTCCTAGTATTGTACCTAGGGCCCTTCTAAAGAATATGATAGGCACAGTTGACCAAGACATATGCCACATTTAGTGGAACCCAAAGGTTTTTTTTACTGTTTTCACTATCTTCCTTCTTCTTCCTGCGACTGTTCAGCCCATTTCCAGGCCATGGTCTCCCCTGTTTTTTTTCTCCAGTCACTCCTATGCCTTCCTGCTGCATGCCAGCTTTTGGTATTATGCAATTCAGCAGCATCCTTCCCCACTCTGTCTACCCAGCTGTCCTTTTGTTTTTCAGCAGGCCTTCTTCCTCAGATATTTCTTTCCAGAATTTGGTTTGGGATACTGTTATAGAACATCCTTACTACATGCCCAACTACTTTAATTTTTACCACGCATGTGGCTCACAAGGAATGTATACAGGATTTTGATAGGGAACCCACTTGGAAAGTGGTCGCTTGGCAAAGCAAGGAGATGGAAGGTAATGTAAGGCTGGATGTTGGACATCTAATTTTTGAGACGGGAGATGGATGCAGTGGTTTGAGGAGTGCATGCCATTGCAGACTTTGGTATTAATGGCAGTGAACCTTTAGCAGTGTTATCAGAACGTTATTTATAATTTTTACAGTCGTATGCCATATGTCACACTTCTCAACTACCATACCTGCTTCCCTTTCATTTATTGTTGTAGTTCACAACAGACCTTGAGCATTCTGTGTAAATGCTTTTGTTTTTATTTTTTTCCTCTCCTACCTTTTGTCTCATCTGTATATCTGAACTTGTGGAAAAAAAATTGTGTTATTTGTATGTTTATTATGCTTAGTATATGAAGCTGTTGAGTTGCTTAACCCTTTAAAGACAAAGTGCAGGCTGCTTTATTTAAAGACCCAGTCTGTACTGCGCTGTAAACACTTTTCATCTCGATTATAAAAACCAATCAGTTTATGCTGTAAGTGGCACAAGTCGCTGTTTGTTCTCAGATAAACACAAAACACATAAATACAGTGTGGGCAGAATGTACAGTTGTTGAATGTTAAACTGGTGGTGCATCACGTGACCAATAGGCTTTAAAAGGTTAATTGCCTTTTTTCACTAAATTTTCGTAGCCAGTTTCAAGAAAGTTTTTATTTGTTTCGTTACCATAACATTCATTGTACCAGAGATGATGCAAGTGTTAAAAAAAATCTGTACTAAATAATAAAGGAATAACAAACCATGAAAGTCTTTGCAGTAACCACTTCCATAGTTTGAATGGCAATTTGTTGGGGCTTCATTGTGATATGATACTGTTAATAAAATAGTCTGGATATTAGTTTTACATTTGCACGCACATTCTTTACCATGCTTGCTTACACCTTGTATTATTTGACTTTAATCTGAATAATCATTTGATTCCAGGTCACATTTGCAACTTCTGGTCCCACAAATACGTCTGTAGGCACAACAATGAAGAAATTAATCAAGGAGACGTTGTCTCTCTGAGTCAAAATATGGGTTAGAAGGCACTGCAAAGTTCCAAGCTAGTTTGGCCTTCTATAAACATTTGTGGCTGTTTGAGTGTCTTGTGCATAGTATGAACTGTGAATTGGTGTGTGCAGGGATTACTATGTTATAAACATGAGGCATATTTTTTAATTATTTTGTTTTATTATTATTATTATTATTATTATTGTTTCCTAGAGTTGTAAATAATGAATGATGAATATTGTTAGGCATATGTGAGTGTTTTTTATGATTGTAAAAATTATGTAATTATGGTTGATGATGGGTGACAGCAAAATTAGGACTAGTTCACCTTTGAGATTTCTAACACAATTTAGTGTGTCTTTTTTTTAAATATTGTAGTCCTGTATGGATAATGAGGTCTAGTCCCAAAGAATGTTTTTTATATTGCAGCTATTGGTCTTGTCACTAATTGTTTCCTTTTTTTATTTTTTTTTTAAATTTTAACTGTTTAAAACTTTATTTTATTAATCCTTACTACTGAAAGTTTCTTCCTCATTTATTCCACGTAGATCATATTCTGACATTTTGCATTTCTCATGTGCACATGCAATTAAACATTTGGCTAGATTGCTTTGAAACCATTCTGAATAACGATAATGGGCACTACACGAGTATGGTTAGTCATTCAAAACATATATTAAGAAGTGTTACTACAATGTGTACTGAACCTTAGAGTTGAAAAAGGTATTCACTTAAGACTAGTGAGTCACCTTCTATTGCATTAATCTGATTTTTGGCTACTGTGTATTACTGTGCACAGTTTATGATATTGTACTTACTTTCCACCATTAAGTATTACATGTGAACTTCTGAACAGGCCTTGTATGTGCAAACACACTGCAGGTTCCTTTTAACTGGTAAAATTAACTAGCTGGAGTTTGAGGAACTGGAGGACTAATAAATATGGGGACATTTAGAGGAAAATGCGGGACAGATCAGTTATTATATGAAGTTAATCAATTTGTGCTGTACAGTTATCACATTCAGTTTACTGTCTTGTGTGAAATAGCAGTGGATAGCTGAGGAATGTTTCACATTACAGAATACAGCCATAGACAATCATTTGCTAGATATGATGGAAATTAATGAAGGTATGTTTAAAGTGCACATTGAAAGTAATTAAGAATTATTATTACCATGGTGGTGATATTTATGGCATATTCAGGCTAAAAATCTGAAATACTGAAATGTGCCTCCCTTTGAAATCTCTTAGCCTTTAAATGATCTGCAGTTGCATACATGAATGTGCATTAAAAAAACACGCACCTACAAATTTTTATGTTTTTAAGCAACAAGAAAATTGCAACATATTTAAGACATGCTGCATAGTCTCTGTCTTATTTTCCACAAGATGCTGTTGATTTCATAATTTATCTTTTTTTTTTTAATTCAAATAATCATATTTTTCATATACCATCCACTAGAATTAACCCATTGGCATACACAGACGTCCCTGAGACGGCCGGGCTCGCTAGGTCCATTAATACACAGCCGGCTGTGAGACGCAATTCAGAGACCAACCCAACATCACAGCACAACAGGGGCATGTATTGAAGTCAATAAAAATTAATTTTGCATCAATAAAATATAAATATACAAAATTGCCGTTTTCACCTAAAAATTAGTATTTATAGGTGCGCCATGTGTTATAAAAAGTAGTATGCCAGTGGGTTAAAATACCAAGCAAGTAGTCATACGGTTAATAATTTGCTGGTACGTATTTGTCTGTGGAATTTTTTACATGCCCTACATTTTGTTACAAATTGCCCAGCGAAAAACAAGAACAATACCAGTTGATTCCATTTTGCTTTAATTTTTGCATATTCTCTTTAAGTTTTTCCCCAGATGTCATGGTTTCAAGCCCAGGAGCTTTTATATACAGACTCTTTAAACACAGAGTACAATAATTCAAACAAAATGTCCTTCCTTCAAAGCAGATGTGCACAATTTTTTTTTAAATTTTAGGGACAACCTCCAAATTCTTACTTACTTACTCCATAGAGCAGAGTCCTACCTGAGAAGCTAACCAGTAAACTTTGCAGCTAGTCAAGAAATTCCCCACATTTATGGAACCCGAAAGTCCCTCACCGTACCCACAAGTGCCCGCCACCTGTCCC
>Ga0268261_10003361_pt1 | contig 11759 bp, 13 predicted proteins | sample TergutNc150P1_FD_190353 | JGI IMG/M metagenome (GOLD analysis project Ga0268261, IMG submission 190353) | Nasutitermes corniger P1 segment gut microbial community from laboratory colony in Florida, USA - Nc150 P1 (SPAdes) (version 2) | ecosystem: Host-associated > Arthropoda: Insects >... | reverse complement strand
TAACACTTATCCTGCTAACGTGGAGAAAATGGTGAGCTAATAATGCCAGCAAATAGCAGATGGGATTTAATTCAGCGTTTAAAAGGGTTAAAATTGTTAAAAACCACGAGAACGGGGTTTTTAAGAATTTAAATGACCCGATCCTCAATGTGTTAAAAGCAAAATGCATATTGTAGCTACGTCTACAGGGATGATGACAGTGAATCACTTAAGACTGGAGGAAAACTAAGGAGTTACGCCTCCACAGAACAACGGCATGTTTAAAATAGACAGACTGATGATCAGAAGCCCCAATTTCAATCCAGTATTATACAAAAATCATGCAAAACACGAAAGAACATCCTACAGGCAAAATATAACATTTTTAAATGCTGCAGCAAGCCGTATGCATGGTAATCACTATGCTTAACGTACAATGGCTGACGATGTAAAATAGTCAGTTAAATTATACACCTGCATTAAATGCAAGTTGGAACTCTAGATATCGACAGAGAAAACACATACAAGAGGGTTTAAAAGTAAATCGAAATAAACACTTGGGATTTTGAACCTTGGAACATACCTGAGGCACCCAATTCTTATGGAGGAAAGAGTAGTAGTAGTAGTAGTAGTAGTAGTAGAAGAAGAAAAAAAGGAGGAGGAGAAAGAGGAGAAGAATGAAAATATAATCGAAGCTTTTCATGTGAGAATACAGGACTCTAAATATAAAAACAAACAGAAAAACGCGTTGCGCTGAACTACAGAATTAACCAGCAGTGCACACCCCCCCCCCCCAAACTTCAGTGTTCGCACACTTCAGCTTGGCAACCTCTCGCACTCAGCAACGTTATATAGCTGCACGGCGGAAAGGGCAGATCAATTTATTTAAGTTGATGGTATAACAATTTGAATTGTCTTTTGTCAAAGGTGAGTGACATGGCCGACTTGGTTCAACTCAGTACGCATCCGCTTGAACTCTGTCGTTACCCGTTACAGCATCGATCCCCGAATTGTGAGATATAAGAAGTGATTGGAGTAACGCGTAATGACATACCCGACGAACCAATTCAATAGATCCCAATCGTTCTGAGTGACTGAGAAGTCACCGAACTAGTCGAGAATTTCTGGGCGTGGGGTGGGAGCCGAAGATTTATTACCGTGTTCACAGGGCCCGCCTCTGGTCACAACCCAGAACGAAAAGAATAATTCATTTCACACACCACTTCTTGTCTCCCCACTTCAAGAAATTGTTCAAGAAATAACCTCGATCTTTCATAACAGAAACTTCATGATAATAAGGGTCATGATGGTCAGCAGTTTATATTCGTGGAATAGTAAAACGCAGTACACTATTATATATTACAGATGTGGCTAGCACGTGGGAAACACAGAATGAATACTGGGGGGATAGCTTCCAAAATTTTCACTTGGACGGCAAGGAAAGTGGGATGATCACATTAGGATGGATTATAAAATTGTAAATGGTGCACAGTTGCTCAGAATCGCGTCCAATTGCATTATAAAGTGTAACACTGGAAGTGTAAAACCTTCGAGTTACGCTGCCACGTTTTTACGACAACACTGTTGTTGTGATTTTCCAAGATTCGTCACAGAAGTTATGATCGGTGGAAACATTTAATTAGAGTACGTTCAAAATTGTTTTCTGAGATGTAGAAGTACATATGTTGCCGAATGAGAAGGGACAGAACAATCCGGCAAGGGGATAAAAAAGGTCAGTAGGGTAGCAAGAAAAAATGGTTATAGGAAAGAGAGTAAGAGGGAGTCATATGTGGAAGAGGATAGAGAGATACGTGAAGAGAGACACAAGTAGAAGTTAGGGTAGGACAGGAGGCGCGGTAAACATTTACAAAGGAGAATTCTAATTGTTACGTATTTGTCAGCGTCAAGTTTAATGGGATTTTGAAGTTTGCTAGGACAGTCAGAATTCGAGGGTTTGACACTTTTTCGTAATGTAAATCACGAGGGGGTGGATACCGTGTTAGCTACGGTCGCACATTAAAAATGCCCAGTAGAACGCGTCTATTCGGGGTTTAAATGAGTTAAGCTAAAAAGATATCGCGTCAGTCATAGGAAAAAATGGGGAAAAAGAATACAAAATTTTAAAGTTTTCGGCCTATTTCGAGAGTGCTAAATTTACGGGGAACCAGTCAGATTAGTTAGGCAAATTAAAGTAGGTGGAATTTTGAACCACGGAAACTTTGCGAATTGTCAAGAACGACACAAATCTTTCGATTGTCTTAGGAGTAGGACGTGCTTGTGTATCGCTCCCGATTTAGGCCTAAATAACAGACCAAAGAACATAATTAGAAATTTTATAAGTTTTCTACGTGGGTAAAGTTTAGACAAGTAATATTAAATTGAACATAAGTGGTAGTGTCAAGTTTCGGACAGCAAAATTTTTTATTCAGTAAAAGTAGAAATACAGTGAATACGTTATGTGTGAGCGTGATGCGTGCTACGTTTATCGTCTGCGAATAAAAACGTGTAACAAATTGGCGCCCAATGACTAAAAATAAAATCGCAACACTTTCTCCAGATTATTAACTCAGCAAAAATAGTATCTACGGTTCATCTTCGCCAAGCCCATCAAACTCATCCCACAGTAATCCCTGAAAATTAGGTTACATGCATACCGAATGAGCGAGTAAGGCGAGCCGGTCGGTTATAGAAGGAGAAAAAATGGCGCCCAACTTGGGCCGAGATTATGAGTGAAGTGGGCGAGTTCACATCAGTAAAACTGCTGTCTAACGCGGTGCGAACTGTTAGGTAAAATGGGCAAATTTACACCAAATAAGAAAGGAGGAGCCGAAACGTCCTGACCGCAGCTGGAGTCGAAGTCAGGAATTTGGAGCCACGACGTACTACAAACGAAAGCTACTACAGTGCCGTCAGCTGCAAGGGAGAAGGTGCAGCGAAGTACCGTCCGTGTCCAGGAGATGCGGCAAACAGCCAACCGATAGCCGACAACGGAGTGTGAATCCTGACAGAAAAAAACACGGCCAGCTTCAGGTCGGAAACGAAATTTCAGTAAGAAATTGTGCGACAACTGTGACAACTAAATTTGTAAAATTTCAGTGATATTAGAGTGCAAAAATTTCCAGCAGAAGACTACGCATTAGGGGTCAATCAGTAGATAGGGCAGGTAGTATTTAAGGTAATATGGATGAAGATAGCTCTACAGACTTTAGTCAAGAAAGCAGAAACATGGTTGGGGATATTAGTGAATGAAGTTATCGCATGCAACACAAATCTTGAAAATACAACCCATGAAACCCCTAAGAATAATCCAAATCCTAATGAACAGTCCAGTATCATTTCTCGGGACCAATTGCAGGAGTTTATTAAAACTATAATGCAGGGTATAAAATGAATCTGCTAAGCAAACCGCAGCTCTACAGGAGGAATCTAAGAAACAAACAGCCCTTTTGAAGACAGAGTTAGCTAAATCGACAACAGAGTCCGCTAAATTGACAGCCGCGGTAGATTAACGAGGAAAATGAAAGGTTAGCTAATAGCCTAACTGCAAAATTTGAGGCTGTACACGACAAAATTCGGGAAGATTTCCAGGCCAAGTTAAGTTCAGAAATAACTGTATCAGAAAAGATAGACAATGTGCGGAAAGGCAATGAAAATGAAGTTAGCCAACTGTCATCTACTATTGACGAAGTGTATGTCAGTGTAAGTGAGAAAATTGATACAGCTTTAACACAAACTAGGGAAGAGATGGCACAATATGTTGATGATAAATTTAGAACTATATCGGGTGTTATGAAGCAGGTTAGGAAAATTGCTGATGAAGTTTCAAAAGTGCAGGCCACGTTGGGGGAGCTGCAAAATAAAGTAACATTGGTAAGATCCGGCACCCCTCAATCAGCTGATCCAGGAAACACCATTGTTACGGTAAGCACAACAGATCAGCAGGCAACATCAGCCAGCAGTGTGAATGATAATATACTTCCTAGCACAAATGGTGTAAGTGTGAGCAGCAATCCCGCATGCCATGACAGCACTAGAGAAATAGAATTGTGGACTTGAATGAATTGACATTGCCTTTATTCACTGATAGCACCAAACAAGTACCGCTACATTTCATTTGCGACCTAAATTTATACTTCAGGACCAAACATACACCAGATCATCTTAAATTGCCATTGACCTTAAGAGCAGTGCAGCAACCAATAGAAAAAGAGTGGTTCTGTAGCACGTATGATAAGATCAATAGATATGACCAATTACGGAAAGGGTTTACAGATCTTTTATGGAACCTAAACCGACAGGCAGGAATTAGGAGCCAAATCCATTTAGATAAACATACTAAAAATTCAGGTAAACCTTATGTAGACAACTATATTCGAAATGCCTACCTCGATTCGTCTTTGGATCCGCCAGTGACTGACATGGAACTTCTGCCTGCATTAACCCCGCATTATAAACCGAGAGAACAACAGGGTTTGCTTTGCGGAAACTTTAAGTGCACGCAAGGTGTTCTGGGTTATTTATCCAAGGTACAAGGGCTACATGAAAACAGGGACAGCTTCAAAGCACCTAGACGCGACTATACCAACGAAGACGCTAATAGGAGACCTCAACTCGGCTCTAGACAAGATGACAGACCGCGCGATCGGGGGAATAATGTAAATGTTCGCTTTGTGCGCAGACAAATTAATCGACGCAATTCAAATTTCAATACTCGGCATAGTAGAAATTCAGAAGAGAGGGAACTTTACGGATGCAGGCAGAGGAGAGCGGAAGGCAATAGCTCAGGCCGGCTTAACCCAAACGCACAGCGATTTGACCCACGCATAGGAACAACACCAGTCAACTAAGACAGGAATGACAGGAGCCATAACAACAAAGCCGAACCTTTAAACATTAAAGGGCTTGATTGCTGGACGGACCAAGTCCACATACATAACCAAATATACCATCTCTAAGCCAATCAGACATCAAAGCTGATAGAATTAGTGACGGAAATTTGAATATTTTGGAACTTGTTAGATCATTTGTATTTGAGAAATTTTTCGAATTAACAACAGTAATCATCAGGGGAGAATCGACAGATAATACAGCAACAGATAACATCAGCTACACCTTATACATAGCTGAAAACAGGCGTCATTAATGTCCGAAATTATTAATCAAAATTTTAGACCAGGAGACATTTTCATTGTTCGATACGTGTTGTGAATTGTCTATTATGAATGAACATCTCTACAACAGGTTACGGCACGAAGGACTTAAGTGTTTTGAGCTAACAACGCAACACGTAAATCTTCTTAGTGCATTCAATAAGAAAAGCAACAGGGTCAAACAACAGGCAATGTTAGATGTAAAAAAAGGTGACTTTAAAGTATATCAAATCATTTTGTTTTCACCGCAACTTCTAACTGATGCCATACTGGGATTAGATTCCCTAGTAGACTACAAGGTAGTAATTAACTTTGCAGAGCGGAGTCTTACGCTCAAGATTAATGGTGAAAACACTAAAATTGAATTTATTGGCAACAGAGAAAAGACAAATACGCTTGAATTGTCATCATATGAGAATCAGTTTCATAATTTTGGACTTGTGCCAATTCCTCCTCGAAAACTACCATCCCTAACAGCTAATCCAGGTCAGTACCGTACGGAACCCATTGTAACAGGCAAGGTCGACACATTACTTAAGAATGAGGGAAGGGGAACTAGAGTAAGTGAAAAGAATAAAGAGCAGCGCATTAAAAATCAAGTAGATGCTTTAATTCCGCGACAAGTATGGGATCGCGACGAATATGAGGAGTTTGCCTCCAGACACGACGATGAATGTCGGTACTTTTATAGTAATAAAGTAAATACCCTTGCAAAGGACAAGGAAGATCACATCGTTGACGATTACGGTGCTACAGGGCACGAAATAAATAACTATTGTAGGAAGAATATGAATGTCGCTAATGAAAGATCTATATTTTACGATGACTAGTCCGGAAAATGATGCTGTTGACACACAACATACACAACAGAGACAGGACACAAGACAAATAATGACTGATGATAAGATGATAACAGCAGAGCAATTTCGGGACAAATTAGGTGAAAATAAATTGTCACCACAACCACATGAAGATTTGTACAATGTATTAATTAAATATCAATAACATCTAAATAAGCGACCCGGGAAATGCACTAAGTTTGAATATGAATTTAAAATATAATGTAGCATACCTACTAGTACCAACTCAAGACCCATTCCATTTGCTTTAACAGATCAAGTACGTGATCAGATACAAATTATGTTGAAAGACGACATATTGGAGGAATCATTTTCGTCTTGTATCAACCCATTGATATTGATCTTTAGGGAAAATAATCCGCTTCGAATTTGCTTTAATGCCATAAGAATTAACCGGCAGATGACTGCGGACCGCACGAAAGTGTTACCTTTGCGCGAATTAATTAAGAAATTTTACGTTGCACTTTATATTACAAGCTTGGAACTAAGCCGCGCATTTCTTAAATTTCCACTTAAAAAGACGTCTAGGCAATGGACAGCGTTCCACTTTCACAGTAAAGTTTACCAATTTAAGGCTGTTCCGTGTGGGTTTGAGAACAGTTTATCTGCAAATATAAGGGCTTTGGGAAAGTTTACAAGGGATGATAAAATCAACAACAATTTGGTTATTTATTTGGATGATCTAGTCCATTTATTAGCATTGTCTGAACATTTACAACTGTGATGTAAGGGTCGAACTGGATTCTGACGCAAGAGTAGAAAAAAATATGTGTGAGAAGACAAAGAAGAAAACGGAGACCGAGAAGACGAAGAGGAAAAGTTACGAACAGTAACAAAGTAAGAAGATGTGAGAAGGAATGGGAAGCAGAAGAAAAAGATCATTAAAGATGATGAGATTGCATCATTTACTGATGTATGGATTGGTTTATTTCTTTACAAGCAATAACGCGATTGTGTAAATGAAAAAAATAACACTTCTAGAGCTTTTCAGATTCACATAAATAAATAAATATTTATAATGTAATTGTATGTGGTCCAATGTGGTAAAAACATCACGTGATGAATTAAACAGTTTAGGAAAGGAAGGGTTAAGTAAAATGCTGTCAGACTTAGGACAAATGAGGGAAGGATAGGAAGAGAGGGAGAATGTATGTTCACAAAGAAAGGAGAGAGTTAGTACTGGTTTGTAAATTACCTATCGTTAGTAGAGTCACATTGGTATTTACAGCAAATTAAACTTTTGAATACTCACTTATAGGTAATATAATATTGAATTTTTTAGTATAAGTTAGTTATACTTAAAGCGTGAGTTGATAATTTCTTCTTTGTGTTTATGCTTAACACAAGAGATATAAGTAACGAGTGTGTGGAATAAAATAAATATAAAGTGAAGTGCAGGAGCAAAATAAGATACCTAGTGTGTAATAATGATACTTGTGAAAATGAGTTATAGTGTAACAGAAAAGATTAAACTGTTGTTGTTACAACATAATAACCCAGTGACATGCGTTATTCCAAATATTAATTTAATTGTGAGAATTCAAATATTAATGTGGTTTGTGTTCTATGGGTATTCAAGTTTCAACAGTATCTAGATTTATTCATTTGTGTTTGTGTTCAATTATTTTCCTTACAGTTCGTTGATGTAGTTTGTGTTCGATGAATATTCATGTTTCAGCAGTTTATCTAAATTTGTACAAGTCATTCATACATCCATTTGTGTTTGTATTCAATTACTTCAATCGTTTACAGTTCAATTTATTTGTGTAATCAACTTGTTTATTACGTATTTGAATGTTCTTGTAGTTGTATTAGTACATTTGAAAGTAGCAGTAGGGAATTTTGGGCACGTATTCGTAACACAGAGGTATAGAATAATAAGACACCATCAGGAAGTAGGGAAACAAATAAAGGGTATTTTTTGTAAGGATTTTAAACCCAGGCAGTTGACCTAAAAGAGCGAAGGGTAGGCCAATGCCCTATCAGCTGATCGTGAGCATAATGGTCGGAATGTTTTACTAAACTGTCTAAGCATCAAGGTGTATACCAAACTGCCTAAGCATATATAAGGAAAATGAAATAGGTGTAGTACCTGTATTTGTATGATTATCATGAGAGGTTGACGCAGCACTGAATGCTTTCAAACTATAGCGTTGCGAAAGTTATCAATCTTTCACGAGGGAGTCTATAACCAGTGGGAACAATTATTTATTTTGAGTATGTTCAAAATTGTTTTCTGAGATGCAGAAGTACATATGTTGCCGAATGAGAAGGGGCAGAAGCATCTGGTAAAAGTTTACAAAAGTCAGTAGGGGAGCAAGAGAGGATGGTCATAGGGCAGAGAGAGAGAGAGGTTCATATGCGGAAGAGGATAGAGAGATACGTGAAGAGAGACACAAGTAGAAGTTAGAGTAGGACAGGAGGCGCGGTAAACATTTACAAAGGAGAATTCTACTTTTTAGGTATTTGTCAGCGTCAAGTTTAATGGGATTTTGAAATTTGCTGGGACAGTCGAAATTCGAGAGTTTGACATTTTTTCGTAATGTAAATCACGAGGGGGTGGATACCGTGTTAGTTACGGTAGCACATTAAAATTGTCCATTAGAACGCGTCTATTCGGGGTTTAAATGAGTTAAGCTAAAAAGATATCGCGTCAGTCATAGGAACCAATGGAGAAAAAGAATACAAAGTTTTAAAGTTTTCGGCCTGTTACGAGACTGATAAATTTACGGGGAACCAATCAGGTTAGTTAGGCAAATTAAAGTGGGTGAAATTTTGGACCAGGAAACTTAATTTTGTGTATTGTAAACGACAGAAATCTTTCGATTGTCATAGGAGTACGACGTGCTTGTGCATCGCTCCAGATTTAGGCCAGATTAACAGACAAAAGTATAATTAGAAATTTTATAAGTGTTCTACGCGGGTAAAGTTTTAAGCAAATAATATTAAATTGGACATAAGTGGTAGTATCAAGTTTGGGACAGCACAATTTTTTATTCAGTAAAAGTAGAAATGCAGTGAATACGCTACGTGAGTAGTAAAAGCCTATCTTGGGACGGACCACAACTGAACTCGATCTTTAGCTTCATGGTGTAGGGGTGACGTTGGAGGTCAGGCTCCGTCCGTGTTGACCCTCAGTGTGGGGGATGGGTTGCTGTTGAGCCGTAGGTGGGATCGTGAGCCATAGGTTGGGTCTCCTTAGTGTAGACCCCTAGGTTTCCCCCAGTCTGGGGGGTGGGGAAGCTAAAGCACGAGTTCAGTTTAGGTTTACCGCAAGGTGCGTGGGTTTGCGAGCGATAGGTTGGGTATCCGTAGGTGTATGGGTGGTCCACAGATGCTCAGGGGCCTAAAACTGAAAAATGGGCAAGTGACCACAGATGGGCCCAAAATGGGGGGTTCAAAATTGCACCCCCACAAAATTGGGCCCCTTTGGGGTCACTTGCCCATGGCTCAAATTGGGGGGTGCAAAATTGCATCCCCAAATGGGCCCATGTGGGGTCAGTTGCCCATAGTTGGTTTTGGGTCCCTGAGTGTCAGTGGGGTTGGGATAGGGAAGGGTGGGCCCCCGCCGTATATATTTTGGAGGGTATGGAAAGGCCCACCTTATGTATTTTTGGGAGGGCATCTCCCCAAAAAGAGGGTTGCACTGCGTGCATCCCCCGGCATAGTCGCAAGGCGACTGGCAGCGATGCTGCTTTGTTGGCGTCTGATATAGGTTAGGGAGTGTAGGGGTAGGGAGAAGGGGAAGGGACGGTAACGCCATCTGTGAGGAAAAGATAGGAGTTAGATGTATGCCATCTGTGGTGCTGTCATGGAACTATATAGTATAGAGTATTTCCGTGGGTATAGGCGTTGGCTGCATGCTCTGAGCGTTGCCAGAGGTGTCGTCATACACAGCACTGTGACATCATAAACCATATATAGAGATTGAGGTGTAAGGTGTGGCAGGTTGTGACATGCCAAGATGGCTGCTGTTCCATATTTGGTATTGCTTGCTCTAAGTGCTTCTTATTGGTTGGGGTATGATGTGGGTGGAGTGTGAGTGGTACTTTACCGTAATGGCGGACAGGATTAATGGGAAAGAGGCGGGGTAGTTGTTTCCAAATAAGGAATACTATCAGGTAACGCTATGGTTGACTGTTTACAAATCTAAGAAATGGCCGGGTCTGAACCTTAAGGTGACACGTAGTGGTTGTTATCGGAGCGGAACGAATTAAGGGGGTGTACAAAGTGTGAAATGAATACAAGTGAATATGGAGAACGATTGGTTCTATTAGCAGAATGTTGTTACAATACCTGTCGACGTACTACTTGCAATGCGGCGTTACTCATGAGGGGCGTCGGTGTATTTTCGACGCCGAGGCGTGGGGCCCGTAATCCGGGTACTGGTACAGGATTTTCCTGAAGGAGCTCTGGTAAGTATGGTACATTGCGACGTACAAGTTTCTTCAGACGTACATCATAATACATGGAGTGTCGCCGGACTGGGTCGGAGGAGTGCCACAAGGAAAATCGCGCGTAGAATAGCTGTCGCACGAGTTCGTTTGCTGCTTCCGGATTACAGGCGCTGTATAGTCTGTATGCAAGGGTTTTAGGCACATCATTGCCTGCGAAAAATTCAGTCAAATACCCGACGATCGTTGGTGATGGTGTTTCGGCGAATAGGCTAAATATTATAGACGATGGCCACGTGTTGATTGAGCCGAGGTACTGTTGGGCAGCTTGTAGCAGAGACATGGCGGCAGCGTTGGCGTTGGCGTTGGCAGTAATAGCAGTAAGTGGACTGTGTGTGTTTGCGGGAGTTTGGCATTTATATATTAGATTATGTAGTTTCTGCCGCTGCCAGGTGTGGCATGTGTGGGAGGTAATGGACAATCCGTACATGCGCTCGAGCAGTCGCTGCAGTGGTGATGTCACTAGCGCATAGGAATTTCTTGATGGTGCAGGTTGTATCAGTGCAACAAAACAAGGGGCGTTGCTGCACTACAGAATGAGTGTGTTGTTAAAATATATATAGGCCAGTTTGGAAGACATTTTGCATTCACGCTGCATTGTGTTACTGCGAGTTTGTGATCACCGTTCTGTTGTAAGAAGAAGACGACGATGCCGACGCTGTTGTTAGCGACGACGACACTGCTGCTACCGACGCCTCAGGCATCAGTTAGTTTTACGGTAAGTGAGAGCACCATTTGCTAGTATGAATATATTGTGTGTATGTTTGCGAACGTTCAGAATTTAAAGATGGTGCTTATAATGTCTAACAGAACAGTGCCAGTTGCCGCTGCCCGCCTCTACCACAGTGGTAGCCGACGCCCAGTGCCTGTTGACGCTGCCTGTTGCCGTTCGCTGTGTGGGTCGCTGCTGGTGCTTGTTGGCGGTGTTGTTGCCCGCTGTTGCTAGCAGATTACAGAACCAAATGTGAGTGATCGGCAAATGATAATATTAAAAGTGTGCATGTCAGTGTGTGCGCGTGTGTTTGGTTACGGAAATGAAAGTTAATCTATTTGGGTGCGATGTTTGGGGTTATCATCGGGAGCGAACACGTGCCCCTTGACTTATCTGATATATGGGCAGGCGGAGAAGAATTTGGCGTGTTCTATAAATGGATTGTCAGATTCGTTCCATTGGTATAATGCTCCAGCGCAATAAAAACACAGACAGCAATCTGCCCACCCTGGAATGAGAGAGATAAAATAATTTAGCTGGGGAATTATTTCGCGTGTGGTTAGGAATAGTGTACATGCACGACATCTGTTGGGGCAGGTGTGGT